>OGYM01003026.1_pt1 | contig 10338 bp, 5 predicted proteins | sample 1576491 | NCBI WGS metagenome assembly OGYM01 (sample SAMEA3541515, study PRJEB24748) | human gut metagenome | biome: human gut; feature: human-associated habitat; material: faeces | place: China | collected 2012 | reverse complement strand
CCTGCGGTTTTATATTCACGCATTTGATACCCGCATAATGTTTCAACGCATCCACCTGAATTTCATTGTCGAAGTGACCGATATTACATACGATAGCCTGGTCTTTCATCTTCTCCATGTGGTCAATACGGATAATATCGATATTGCCAGTAGTAGTCACGAAAATATTGCCTTCAGTGCACGCATCCTCCATTGTCACTACTTCAAAGCCTTCCATTGCCGCTTGCAATGCGCAGATCGGGTCTACTTCCGTCACAAGCACACGTGCCCCGTAAGAGCGCATGGAATGTGAACATCCTTTACCAACATCACCATAGCCACACACAACTACTACCTTACCGGCAATCATCACATCCGTTGCACGCTTGATACCGTCAGCTAATGATTCACGACATCCGTACAGATTATCGAATTTGGACTTCGTTACCGAATCGTTCACATTGAATGCCGGGAATAACAGTTTGCCTTCTTCCTGCATCTGGTACAGACGGTGTACACCTGTAGTTGTCTCTTCAGATACGCCACGAACTTCTTCCGCTACGCGATGCCAACGGGTAGCATCTTCCGCCAACACTTTCTTCAAGATAGCATTCAGCTCTATTTCATCTTCTGCGTGCACTTCCTTATCCAGCACGGCAGCATTGTTTTCAGCATCATAACCAACGTGAATCATCATGGTTGCATCACCACCATCATCTACAATCACATTCGGTCCTTTACCACCGGGGAAACTCAAAGCCTGCAACGTACACCACCAGTAGTCGGCAAGCGTTTCACCCTTCCATGCAAACACAGGCACCCCCGAAGCAGCGATCGCTGCCGCAGCATGGTCTTGTGTCGAATATATATTACAAGAACACCAACGTACTTCAGCACCTAAAGCAACCAATGTTTCAATCAGAACGGCTGTCTGAATGGTCATGTGCAACGATCCCATAATACGGGCACCTTTCAACGGTTTGGATTCTCCATACTTTTCGCGAAGAGCCATAAGGCCGGGCATTTCTTTTTCTGCCAGATCGATTTCCTTGCGTCCGAAGTCTGCAAGTTTAATATCTGCCACCTTGTAGGGCAGAGTAGAGAATAATTCTGTAGACATATTTTAATTTGTTTAAAAAATAAAAGTAGTTGCAAAGATAGAACTTTCTGATTAGTAGGACAAAAGCTATCGTTCTTTTTTAATCAATAATAACTTCGATGATGCCGTAGTTTTAATTGTAAATGTTATATATTTGCATGTTTATGGGCAATATATACAACAAAACGGATAAAAATCTAAAGAATCTTTATGGGACTATATGATCAGAAAACGAAAGATGAACTTCTTGAAATTGTAAAAGAATTGGAGAGAAAGGTGGAGGACCTTACCTCGGAGTTGTCTTCGTTGGAAACAGGAAGATTCCGGGATAAATATAGTACCCGTATTTTAGATGCATTGCCTGATATGCTTACTGTCTTTGATCATGATGCAAATATTATAGAACTTGCTTCTTCTCCGGAAACAAACCATGTGGAGGGTACTACTACAGAAAGTATTGTTGGTGCAAATGTAAAGGATATTGTACCTGAAAAAGCTTACGAGAGTGTTCGGGAAAACATGGATAAAGTGATAGAGACCGGTAAGGGATCGATAGCTAAACATTCGTTGATGCTCGATGGAGTTTGGCATCATTATGAGAATCGAATTTTTCCGCTTGATGATAAATATTTGCTTTGTATGTGCCGTGATGTCTCGGAAAAGGTGAAAGTCGAAGGGGTGAATGCCATTCAGCGAAACGAAATAATTCGTCTTAATTCTTTAATGCAGGCCATATTGAATAATGTGCCTGTATATTTATTTATAAAAGACACCGGTAATGATTTCCGCTATCTTTATTGGAACAAGGCTTTTGCGGACCGAACCGGCATTACAGCGGAATTTGCTGTAGGTAAAACGGATGTGGAAATTTTCCGTAGTGATGAGGAGGTCAGACGTTTCAGAAAGGGAGACTTAGCCGTGATGGAGGCCGAGAAGGTAGAGTATCTGGAAGAATATACTACGCTAACCGGTGATACGCGTACCGTGGCAATGATAAAAACACTTGTACCTTCCGGTAATAAGCAACCTTATATTGTCGGAGTAGGATGGGATATGACCGATATTAAAAAGACGGAAAAAGAACTGATCGATGCCAGAGTCAAGGCAGAGGAAGCCGATAAACTGAAATCTTCTTTTCTCGCCAATATGAGCCACGAGATACGGACACCTTTGAATGCAATTGTCGGTTTTTCGAAACTTATCATCGAATCCGGAGACAAAGAAGAACAATCCCAATATGCAGAGATTATAGAAAAGAATTCCGGTTTGCTGCTAAATCTTTTTAATGACATTCTCGATTTATCTGCTTTGGAAGCCGGATCGCTGAAATTTTCGATAGGATCGGTCAGAATGAGGGACATATGCGCCCGGTTGTATCATCAATATTGCGATTCCGTTCATCCCGGAGTAATCCTTGTGTTTGATGAGGTTGACCCGGACTTGTGTGTGCAGGGTGATTGGGACCGTATTTCTCAGATATGGCTGAATTTGCTTAGTAATGCTATCAAATTCACTTCCGAAGGAGAGATTCATTTCGGTTTTGAGAGAAAAGGGGGGATGATTCAAGGATATGTGTCCGATACGGGTATCGGGATTCCGGTAGAACGTGCTGCAACCATTTTTAGCCGTTTTGGGAAAGTCAACGATTTTGTTCAGGGAACCGGACTCGGACTGACTATTTGCCGGATGTTAGTTGAAAAAATGGGAGGACGTATCTGGGTGCGTTCAAAAGTAGGAGCAGGGACTATATTCTATTTTACGCTTCCGATGGTATGCAAAACCAAAGGATGATATAGATGGAGTTGTGGTCTTTAAAACTGTAAATTGATAGATGAACCGTAAGTAAAAAATGTAACGCATCTTTTTGCGTTATTTATGTAAAGTTGTATATTTGCGGTATGTTCATTTTGTGAACATACCGGTTTTTTGTAAATATAGCCCAAAACGCTGTCGAACTACCACTTGATGCAAATCGGCTATTTTGAGAACTTACTCTATGGGTGAGGTGTATATATACGTCTTTGGCGTAGAAACACTCCCATTGAGTAAGTAGGCTGTGGTAGGCCTTGACAGCGTTGGGCAGTGGTTCTACGTCTTTTTTCATATTTTGCGTAGCACTTGCTGATTGTGAATATTTTAATATTAACTATGGAGCTACCAGACTATGAAACCACTATTGCTTATTCTGCTATATTTTGTTTCTGTAGATGTGAACTATTCAGATTCTTATCAAAAAGATGCCTGGAAGTGTTTGGATAATTCTTATAAAACCTTATTGACTGATCCTAAGCAATCTGCTGCATATTCCATGCAGGCTTATGATATATTGAAACAGACAACGGATTCTGCATTGATTGTCTATACTTTGTCGATGTCGGGACATGCTTATATGCTTTATGGGAATTTTGATCTGAGTATGAATGTGTACTATAAAGCTTTATCCTATTGTCCGGAAAAAGATCTAAAAGCAAAGGCTAAGATAAATCTTAATTTGGGAACTTTGTATGGTTCATTGAAAGACTTTTCAAAAGCAATGGAGTTGATTGATAATGCCACTTCAACATATAAGGTTTTGAATGATTCGGCGGGAATAGCCAATGCTTATAATGCCCGTGGTTTGATTCATGTCTATATGAACGAAACGAACATAGCTGATAAATTTTTTAAAGACGCTTTACGCATAAACAAGGTTTTGGGAGATAAAAAAAATATGGCAGCCAATATAAACAACTTATGTCTTTATGAAGGTAATACGGAAGAAAAAATAATGTTGTTGGAAGAGGCCATTGGTATTAATAAACATTTGAATGCATTATGGTCGTTAGCCGAGAATTATAATAATATGGGGATGCAACTATTCTATGCAAAGAAATATGATGATGCTTTAGATGCTTTGAAGCAGGCGGAGGGGTATGCATCTGAGGTGAATGCTCATGAATTGATATGTGATAATTATGAATACCTTTCTAAAGTGCATTCGGCGCAAGGGCATTATAAAGAGGCTTATGTCAACTTACTGAATTTTGAAAAAAAGAAAGAGCAATTACTTCGAAAAAAAGAGCTCGTTGATATTGAAAGAAGTTTGATAAGGAATAAATTGCAAGAACAGAAGAAGGAGGCAGAGTTAGTTCACCAGCGATATCAACTGTCATTATTAAGACGAAATATATGTATTGCGATCGTAATCTTTTTAGGTATCAATGTGCTGACATTTTTGTTAGTCAAACAACTTAAGCGAAAGAAGGATTTACAGATTGCGAAAGCACAAAAGGAATTGGCAGATTTAAAATTACATCAGCAGACGGTGGAATTGGAGGTGCAATCGGAAAAGCTTGAGAGTACCCAGAGTGAACTGACTAATTTTGTTCTCTTTCTGAATAGTAGGAATGAACTGTTGGAGAAAATCAGAGAGATGATAAAAGCTGCCTATAAAATGAATGCTAATGAGATATTGACTCATTTAAAAAGGATAAATACATATATTCTTCAAGTAAAGAAGATGGAGGAAGAAAATGATTGCCTGACGCACGAGGTCGAAATGCAAAATACTGAATTTCTTAACCGGTTAGTACAGAAACATCCGGGATTGACTCCCGGTGAAAAAAGGTTAGCTACTTTTTTGCGGGTTAATTTATCTACCAAGGAAATTTCTTTATTAACGGGGATCTCTGTTAAAGCTATCAGTATGGCAAGATATCGCTTAAGAAAGTCATTGAACCTACATCCTCAAGAGGACATTTTTTGTTATCTGCGTAATATTTGAAAAAGTGATTTTGTAGAGTACTTTTCTGTTGTTAAATTATTGCTAATTAGTGTTTTAGTTCTTGCTTGTGTAGGGCGTAAATATGATTGTTTTATGCTTTTGTAGGGTCTGTGTAGACCCTTTTTTTTAGGCTATATTTAGGTTTTGGGGTTTATTTGCTGCTGTGTTTGAAAAGCGCATTTATTAACTTTAAAATTTAATTGCTATGAAGCAAAGTTATTGTTGGGGAGGCATATTACTATATGCTATAATGCTATTCCTTTTATTTATTCCATCCTCTGCTTATGCACAAAACTACCAATTAAAAGGCTACGTACTGGATACTGCCAATGAGCCGTTGATCGGTGCCAATGTAATTGTGGCCGGGACAACTAACGGGGTAATTTCCGGTTTGGATGGTGGCTTTACCTTATCTGTTTCTCCTAACGATCGGATTGAAGTATCCTATATGGGATATATAAAGCAGATCATTCCTTTGAACGGGCGGAAAACAATTAAGGTGATTATGCAGGATGACAGTCAGTTGTTGGAAGAGACTGTGGTAATCGGTTATGGTACTTTGAAGAAAAGCGATATGACAGGGGCAATTTCTTCGGTAGATGTAGAATCCTTGGCAAGCCGTGCGACGACTAATCCGGCGGAGGCCTTACAAGGAAAAGTTGCGGGAGTTAGCATTTTGAAGTCGGGAGGAAATGCAGGAGCTTCTATCTCTGTTAAAATACGTGGTATCAAGACGATGGGCAGCAATGAACCTCTTTATATAATCGACGGTTTTCCCGGAGATATTACTACGGTTAATACACAGGATATCGAGGCGATGGAGATTTTGAAAGACGGTGCGGCGGCTGCCATATATGGTTCAGTTGCAGCCAATGGTGTGGTCATCGTAACTACTAAAAATGGGAAAAAAGGTGATGTCAAGGTTGATTTTAATACATTTTTCCAGTTTACGAGTGCGGCTAAGAAGTTTGAAATGCTGAATGCAGATGAATACTTAAATGTGCATAATATGATGTATGAGAATGCCGAAGCGAAGAAAATCGGTTATCTGACATTTACTGATAGCGATGGAAGACTGAAAAACCCAACAGGTTTTGATACGAACTGGCAGGATGAAATGCTTCGTGGCGGGTTGTCTCAAAACTATAATGTGAATGTCAGAGGTGGATCTGATATTGCCAAATATTCTGTCTCTTACAATCATTCGGATGAGAAAGGAATTTTAAGAGGGAATAAATATGTTCAGGATAATGCCCGGATGAAATTGAACGTGCAGAAATATATTTTTAATTTCGACGCTTCCTTATCTCTTAAAGTTACCCAAAGCCAGCAACCGCAATATTCTATAAAAGAGATGTATGCAATGGCTCCATTGGTACCTGTATACGATGAAGATCAACCCTCCGGTTATGGTCTGAATGAAATGAAAGTAGACGGTGTTCGTCTGGAACTGCCCAATAATCGCAATGTAATGGCCGATGACCACTTTAAGCATAAAAAATCGAATGGATACGATCTTATAGGAAATATCGGGTTAACGGTTGATTTTGCTCCGTGGCTTAAATTTAAGACCGCATATGCATACAGAGGGTACTACACGAATACAAAATACCATTCTGAAAAATTCACTGCCGATGTTCAAGGACAACAGTTATACCCATATAATTACGATTATAATTCTTATTGGTTCGAACAGACTTTTGACAATGTGCTGACTTTTGATAAAACCTTTGGTAAACATTCATTGAATGTAATGGCCGGTAGTTCACTGACTGCTGCAAGGAAAGATTGGAGCCAAATAAATGTTGAGGGTAAAAAGACAGTGTATGATGTAGTAAACGGCAAGTTGGATATCAAAGATGAAGCCGCCGGCTTTTTTGATCCTACTTCGCCTACCATTGATGCCGGTAATGGCGGCACATTCACAGGCAACGGTTCATTCTGGAACTATAACCGGGCGTCTTTCTTCGGGCGCGTCAACTACTCCTATGGAGGTAAGTATATGCTTCAGGCAACAGTTCGTGCCGATGGCTCTTCTAAGTTCGGTAAGAATAACCGTTGGGGTGTTTTCCCGTCTGTTGCCTTAGGTTGGCGTATCAGTGAGGAAGAGTTTTTCTCTAAAGATATTATGAGTAATTTGAAGTTGAGGGTCAGTTGGGGACGACTCGGAAATGAAAATGCGTTGGGCTATTATTATGCTCCTACCATGACTAATGACAACACTCAATGGATGAGCTACATACAAGGGGGAAATCCTTGGCCCGGAATGAGTAACCTATATTTGGTAAACGACGATTTGCGTTGGGAAACTACGGATACTAAAAATATCGGAGTAGACTTTGGTTTCTTTAACAATAAACTTTATGGATCGTTGAATTATTATTACAACACTACGGAAGACTTATTGATTGAAAAAGTGATGCCACCTTCTGCCGGTATTTATAATCCTACGGTAAATGTCGGTAAAATGAGAAATAAAGGGTTTGAACTTGAACTGAACTATGCTGACAATATTAATGGGTTCGAATATAATGTAGGATTTAATCTTTTTACGACCAAAAATGAAATGTTGAAAGCAGACCCTAACCAGATTCTGTATGGGTCGGGGTTGAAGGGGGCCGGCCATTTTGTAACTCAGACGTTGGAGGGGTATCCTGTTGCTGCTTTCTTTTTATACCAAACGGACGGTATTTTCCAGTCGGCAGAAGAAGTGGCGAATCACACTGCTGAAGTCGAACAGCCGGATGGCTCTGTAAAAACAGTACTTCTCCAACCGAATGCCAAACCGGGAGATATCCGTTTCAAAAATGTAAATGGTGACGGTGTCATCGATGAGAGCGACAAGGAATATTGTGGCTCGGGAATTCCTAAGTTGGAAGCTAATTTATCGTTTAGTGGTTCTTATAAAGGATTAGACCTGTCTTTTTTGTTAGGGAGTGCTTGGGGACATAAACTATATAATGCTAATCGTTTGTATTATGAGGCAATGGACTCTGGAACGAATATGTTTAAATCTACTTTAAATGCTTGGACGGAAAACAATTCGAATACCGCAATGCCCCGTGCGGTTTTGAAAGATCCGAATATGAATACCCGTGAATCGGATCGTTTCTTGGAGAAAGGTAACTTTATTCGTTTGCGGCAATTACAGTTGGGCTATACGTTGCCTAAAACTTGGACAAAGAAAGTCTATATTGACAAATGCCGGTTGTATGTTAGTGGTGAGAATCTCCTGACTTGGACTAATTATTCCGGCATCGATCCCGAATTCTCATCCGATATTTTGGACACGGGTGTGGATGTATTCATTTTTCCTTTTACTCGCTCGTATGTAGTCGGATTGCAGGTGACGTTTTAATTAATTTCTAAAAATAGCTTAATCATGAAAAAACATATTTATATAGCTTTTCTTTTCTGCATTGTCTCTTTGACGGGATGCGATAATTTCCTGACGGTGGAAAGCCCGGACTTTTCGACGGATAAGTTCTGGAGGGACTCTGTTGACGTGGAATCCGGACTGTCGGCTGCTTATGGGCAGTTGGATAACAGAGCCGGTAGTTATAATTTTGCTGAAATAAAATTTGTTGTAGAGACGTTTCGTGAAGATATAATGAATATTGGTGCTGATGTCAATAATTATCCTGAGTGGGGGCCGATGTATGATTTTACGTACAACAACGAAAGTTCACGGATCAAGGAGTATTGGATGAATTGTTACAATGGCATTAACTATACCAACAATGTGTTGTTTGGAATAAGAAAAGTACAGTCCGGTAATAATCCGATGAGTACCGCCAAATGCAATAGCGGCCTTGTTTCTGCGTGCTTATTATCATATGAAGTTATTATTGAACTGGGAAAAGATAGTCATTCGTAACGAGTATCTGACTACTGAGGTAGAAGTACATAAAGCCCTTTCCTCAAGGGAAGACGGTTGGGATTTTGTCTGTTCGGAATTGTCGGATGCAGCTAAGATCCTGCCACAAACCCGTCCGTCGCTTGAAGCCGGCCGCGTGACTACTGGCAATGCCTATTTAGGATGGGCGTATTTGACGAGAGCTTATGAGGTTCCTGATAAAAAGGCGGAATATCTTGAAAAAGCGGCCGGGGCTCTCGATCAGGTAAAAGGATATAGTCTGGAGAAAGATTTTCTGAGTATGTTTAACGGGACAAATAAAAATTGCAAAGAATCTATTTTTGAGATTCAGTTTACCGGAAATACCTCAGATGGTGCTTTCCACCAACATGTATTGCATTATTGGGTCGCTGCTCCGGTGTTGAGAGGTTGGGATGAAATCCGTCCCAGCCAGATGATTTTGGATGAGTTCAGAAAAGAAGGCCGGGTAGCTACTACCGGCAATCTGGATTCACGGGCTTATGCAACCATGTTTTTTAATGATCCTTATTTTAATGATGGTGAAGGGCGTATTTATGGATTTGAGTATTCGGACTTATTTGATGAAAATGATGAAATTAACCGTTGCTTCCGGAAATATATGCCGGATGACATGCAGAAATTAAAACAGTCTTATACTTCGACAAATGTACCGTTGATGCGTTATGCCAATGTGTTGTTGATGCAGGCCGAAATTCATAATGAACAAGGACACCCGGAATTGGCTGCCCCCTTGATAAATGATATTCGAAAAGTACATGGAGATATGCCGGAGATTTCAGGTGATTCTTATGATTTTATAAAGGCACAGATTGAACACGAACGTTTGATGGAATTTGCATTGGAGAACTATCGCTTTTATGATCTTCGACGTTGGGGTAAATTGGATGAGGCTTTGCATGCGGCCGGACGGGTGAATTTCCATTCGGAAAAACATGCCTTTCTACCGATTCCGTTAATGGAGATTCAGAGTAATAACAATATCGATTAGAGTAACTTTTTATTAATTGTTGAATGGGATTCGGGGGGTCTGAGAAGACCTTCCTAACCCGCTTAATACCGTAACAGAATGAAGAAAAATGCACTTTTTTTATTGAATGTACTTCTTGGAATAGGGAGTATGGGTACCGTAGCAGGACAACAGGATGTGTGTGGTTTTGAACACCAACAAGCGGAGTATAGAAGAACACATCCCGATGCAAAGTTCGAGTCGGAGAATATTTCGAATTGGAAGCAAACGCGGGCAGCAGCCGATTATTATCAAGGACAATATGTAATTCCTGTTGTGTTTCATGTATTTGGTGAACCCACCAATGATACCCGTCTGAAGGTTACTTATAGTTTGATAGAGAAAGCTCTTAAACAAACGAGTGAAGATTTCCAGGGATTGACGGCAGATTATGATCAGACGGGAGCCAGTAGTCGCTTTGAAAATATCAAGAAACCGTTGAATATTGATTTCCGTTTGGCAAAAATCGATCCGGAAGGTAATCCTACGAAAGGTGTCATCTTCTATGACGAGGCTGAGAAAGGTTTTGGCAACGGTGTCTTCTCCTCGTCGATGGCGGTGATCTTCGCGTCGACCATCTGGCCTTCGGACAG
>OGYM01003024.1_pt1 | contig 10341 bp, 6 predicted proteins | sample 1576491 | NCBI WGS metagenome assembly OGYM01 (sample SAMEA3541515, study PRJEB24748) | human gut metagenome | biome: human gut; feature: human-associated habitat; material: faeces | place: China | collected 2012 | reverse complement strand
GGGTGACCCATGTGGGTTCCTACGGAAGCTATGGAAATCAGCTGCAGGCGCTGGGGCCGGTAACGGATCAGGAAATATTAAACCAATATATTGAGAAATATGCCTACGGTTATACGGCAACAGCCGGAAGAAATACAGCTTCTGCTGCAGTTGTTGAAGGCGGAGTGGCCGGCGGCTATGTAGGTCGGATGCAGGGCGGTGTGATCACGGAAGCCCATGGGATGGATCTGTTGGAGACGGAAGCCTTCCGCAGTGCCGGAGGATTTGTCGGTGAGATGCTCACAGGTTCTGTGGCAAATGCCGGTGAAATTACACTTGGTAACACAGAACTGGTGGGAACGGAAAGTCTGGCAGCTCTTCAGACCTTCGTACCGGTGATTAAAAACTCCGATGTGGCAGGCTATCAGTCCGGTGCGTCCGTGAAGTCAGCCGGATACAGTGAAAATAACCCGGCTGGTTATGCCGGCGGCTATGTGGGCCGGATGGTGGGTGGCCAGATCTGGGGAGATGAAACTACTTCCTGCAGCATCACAAAACTCAGGGAAGTGTCGGGAACCTCTTACGTCGGCGGCTATGCAGGCAGAGTGGATCCGGGAAGTGCGGTGGCACTGGATACCTCCACAAGTCAGGGGCTTTTAAATGGAATATTAAAGAAACTGTTGAGTGCACCGGAACAATTGGTAACTCTGTTAAATGCAACGGTATCTACCATCCGGTATGCCGGAGTGCAATCCTGGGATGACTGGGGTATCACCGTAAATGGCATGTATCTGGACCAGCGCAGAGTGAATACGTCCTATGCGAAAGCGGCAGGCGGTTTTGCCGGAAGTATCTCCGGAGCTGTGCTGGGTAAAAAAGACGAGGACAAATCCGGGGTTTATGCAAAAGGAATCCGTTCCGTCACAGGCGGTGAATATGCCGGAGGATGCTTCGGTATCGCGGATGTCTCAGCAGTGGCGGATGTCTCCGGAAAAGGAGAAACCGGGCTTTTAGACCAGGTTCTCCAGCTTGAAAGTGTCAATGTTCTGGATGCATTCCGGCCCTATGTGTACTTTGGAGAGGTAAGCGGAAGTGCTGACGCAGGTCTTACGGTATCTGCCAATACAGCCAAAGAATATGGACAGAATGAAGAACTTACCTATAGTGGATGTGCCGGCGGTTTTGGAGGAGGCCTGATGAATGGTTCCGTAAAAGACAGCCATGTGACGGCGCTTCGCCATGTAACAGCTCCCAACAGTACCGGTGGTTTTGTCGGCTACAGCGGCAAGAGCGGTGCGGTTCAGGTGAAAAAGTTCAACGTTCTTGGCGACAAGACATCGCAGCTTCTGGGCGGCTCACTGGGAGTCCTCAACGTGTTCGGCTCTCATATCGAAAGAAGCAGTGTGACGGGTATCCCCGGCGGCTATACGGTACAGAGCCAGAATGGCCAGGAAGCGATTGCCGGAGGCTTTATCGGATATGCAAACCTGGCAAAGGTAAGCGACAGCACAGCCGGTGATTCGGAGACAGAGTCCTATGGTATAAAGCAGGTTGCCAGCAGCCAGATCGCCGGTGGTTTTGCCGGTCGGACAAGTTATAAATATCTGGCAGATATCAAGCTTGATTCCACCCTGGTGAATGTAGTACTGCAGTTTTTGAATGAACTGATTAAGGCACTATATCTGGACAAATTGCAGAAATTAGATGTGCTGAAGATCAATCTGGGTATCATCAAGGTAGATGCCCTGTATGACGGAAATCTTCTGCATGTGAATTTGCTGGGGCTGGATATTTCGGTTGGCCTTTCTAAAAAATCAGCGGAAAATAACCAGCAGACGGATCTGGCCATCATTACCATCGGTGATTCCAAAATCGCACTTCCGTGTAATGATCAGGGAATCCTCGATGATGACAGCAAGCAGAATATTAACATTGAGCTCATCAAAGCAAACCGGACGAAGATTAAGGGCTGCAAGACATACGGAATTTCCGATGGATATGATGTCTACGGAGGCGGTTCCGGCAACACTTTGGACGGAACAGGCGATAAGGGGCAAAGCGGTGGTTTCGTGGGCTACAATGACGAAGGCATGCTGCTGGAAAATGACATGTTCCGTTGTGATGCGATCCGCGGTACAGCCGGAAAAGTAGGACCATTCAGTGGTGTCAGTGATTTAAGCAGTGTTTACGAATTTAACACGAAAAAGAATATCGAAGGCAATGCGAACCGGTACCGGGTTTACCGGAAGCTGGAAAACGGCCTTTCCGGTGTGGGTTCGCTGATTCAGGGAACTGGTGGAAACGTGCGTCTGGATGAAGCACCAGAGTTTACACCGGCGGCTTCGGCAGATGCATTCAATATCTATACCATCCTTCATATGAACAAGGTGGAAAAATATGAAAATCTGAAAAATGCGGATCTGAAGGCAGAAGATACGTCAGTAAAATTGGAAGCTTATGTATCTGATGCCAAAGCGGTTCTCATGAATGATGTTCCGACGGAAACATCCTGGGAAGGAATCACCCCTCCGCCGTCCCAGATGCAGGACCCTTGTGATGAGTTCCTGCACATCACGATTAACAAGGTATGGAAAGATTTCTTCAATCTGGACAAGTTAAGACCGAATTCCATCCATCTCACACTCTGGAGAAAGTGGACGGATGGAAGCGGAGAGCATCACGAGGCGGTAAGCGGATACAATCCATTTACCTGGACACCGGAGGATGCTTCGAAGAATACCTGGCAGACAGTCTGGAAGGATCTGCCGGCCTATAAGTCGGAAATTATTAAGAAAGAAGACGGAACTGAAACAACAAATACATATTATTACACGTACTATGTGACAGAGGCGGAAGTACCCGGATACCTCACAAACATTACCTACGGTGATGGATTTACCATCACCATTACAAACAGCCATCACCGTGTACTGCCGGATACCGGCGGACGTGGATCTTATATCAACCTTTTACTGGGAGCAGTGATTCTGACCGTTACATTCTGGACAGGGCGAACCGGAAGAAAGAGAGAGGAGGATGGTGCAGTGTGAAAAAGTGGAGATACCGCCGGAGGGCGGTACGCGCGCCGGATGCAGACCGCAGAAGGTAAACATCAAAAAACAAAGAAAAAAGTACAGGAAAGAGGAAGAATATGAAAACGAGAAAGTTATTTTCAAGAATCATGGCAGCCGTATTTGCCATGATCCTGGTACTGGGTATGAATATGACAGCCCTTGCATCAACATTGACAGTGACTGGAACCAAAGACAAGGGTGGTAACGTAACAGCCTATAAGCTGTTTGACAGAACCGAGCAGATAGTAGATGGCAAGAAGGCAGTTGCATACACATTGATTTCCAAATATGAGGGATTTTTTACACAAGCAGGAAAAGTGGGCGAGGGAAAAACCGGTGATGCGTTATCCGAAGCAGCATATAATTATGTGGCAGGATTAGCAGGAGAGGCGAATAAAGAGGTATTATCTCAGTTCGCAGCGGATATGTGGAAGTGGATCTCTGAGAATAATGTAACGGCTGATAATTCTGTTGCAGCGACAGCAGATAAAACCACAATGGATCTTCCGGCTGGTTACTACTTAATCTTCCCGGCAGGTGCAGCTACATTAACAGGCGAAGCAAAATCTCCGGTAATTCTGCAGGACGTGGATGGAAAAACAGAAGTATCTGTAAATTTAAAGAGTGAGTACCCGACCGTAGAAAAAAAGATTATTCCAACAACAACTACATCTGGAGGGACTTCTGTAGGTGCGATTGTAGATGGTTCCTGGGACGGTAGTCATCATATGGAATTGGATGATCCGATTGATGAAGAGGATAATATTGCGCCATATGGAGCAACGGATGAAAAGACGGCATCCAATGCCGCTATTGGCGATATCGTTACATATCAGCTGAAATCAAAGGTTCCGGATATGAGCGGATATAAGACATATACATTCAAATTTGAGGATACATTATCAAAGGGACTTGATTTAAAAAATGTAGTGTCTGTTAAAGTTGGAAATACAACACTTAAAGCGAGCCGTTCAGACAATAGTACATATGCACTTGATTATAAAACAAATGATGATGGAACGCATACATTAACAGTAACATTTAATAATTTCCTTGATTCTTTTAAGGATCATGTCGGAGAAGAGATTACGGTTGTTTATACTGCAACTCTGAACAAAAATGCGGCAGTGGGTATCGATCCAAATACGAACAAAGTAAAAGTAGAATACAGCAACGATCCGAGTAATACAGGAACCGGTAAGTCTGAAGACGTTGAGGCAAAGGTATACACCTTTGAATTTGGTATCTTCAAGTACAGCCTGAAGGATGATAATGCTGCTGATGAAGGTATAAATAGAAATCCGCTGGCAAACGCACAGTTTAAATTATATGCTGATGCAGATCACAATACAGAAATTAAACTGGTAGAGGAAACAGGTGCGGTTAAGGTTTACCGCCAGGCAAAAGCTGATGAAGCGGGTGTTGAATTTATCGAAACAGATGCCACTGGTAAAGTTACGATCAAAGGCTTAAAGGAAGGCACTTATTACCTGGCCGAGACCAAAGCTCCGGCAGGTTTCAACAAGCTGGTAGGTGATATCAAGGTTGAGATTGGTAATCTGGTATATGATACTACAGATACAACAAAGCTTAACAGCTATGATGTAACCTATACCATGCCGGGTGCAACAAGTAGTAGTATAAAGGTTACTGTACCTACAGAGGCAAATCGGGCAGAAATTCCGGTACTGAACAAGGCTGGCTCCACTCTTCCGAGCACCGGTGGTATGGGTACTGTTGTGTTTACCATCGCAGGTGCAGCGATTATCGGTCTGATGCTGGTAAGCAGCCTGGTAAGCAAGAAACGCAAACGTTCTGAATAATCCGAGTGGATTGGACGTTACTGGCACACTTGTGTGGACAGTAACGATTAGACAGGTGATCCGGGGGAGAGTTTAACTCTTTCCCGGCATCCTTATTAGTAACTATTCAGTACCTTCATAGTTACCCTTATTACAATAATAGAGAGAAGGAAATAAAATGAACAAAATTGTAGGAAAAGTAATCAGGACAGTCGGCTATTTTATTGGTTTCTCTGTATTGTTGTACCCATCCGTCAGCAACTACCTGAATCAGATCCATGGCACAGCGGTGGTCAGTGATTATCAGCAGCAAGTGTCCCATACCACAGAGGAAGAGGAAAACCGAATGTTTGCGGAGGCACAGGCCTATAATCAGCGGCTTCTGGGATCGATTTCTCTGGAAGATCCTTTTGAGGCCGGAATCAAGCAGGAAAATACGGAGTATGAGTCACTGCTCAACATGGGTGGAAATGGAGTAATGGGATATGTGGAGATTCCTAAGATCAAGGTACTTCTTCCTATTTATCATGGTACATCTGAGGCAGTTCTTCAGAGCGGAATCGGTCATTTGGAACAGACTTCCCTTCCGGTGGGCGGAGAAAGCACCCATGCGGTGATATCCGGTCACCGGGGACTTCCAAGCGCCAGATTATTCACGGATCTGGATCAGATTGAAAATGGAGATGTATTTTATATCAAGGTGCTGAACCGGACGCTGGCCTATCAGGTGGATCAGATACTGACAGTGCTTCCGACGGAGACACAGGCTCTTGCGATTACAGAGGGAGCCGACCAGGTGACCATGGTTACCTGTACTCCCTATGCCATCAATACACACCGCCTTCTGGTCCGCGGTTCCCGTATCCCTTATGAGGAAGCGGTAGAGGTGGCGGAAGAGTTGGAGATTAAACCGCAGGTACCGTTGACCCAGAAGATGCTGATGTTGGGTGTCGGGGCGATTCTTCTGGTATGGCTGGTTGTAACTGCGATCAGGATCGTGCGCTGGGTAAAAGAGAGAAAGAAAGCAAAGGAGAATGGTCATGAGGAATAAGTGGAAAAGGAAGCTTCGGTGTTTTGGCACATTCGTCCTGATGTTGTCATGCCTGTGCTTTCATAGAACGATTTCCGCTTATGCATCTCCTGCTGAACGGGGAACGATCCAGATTGATGTGAAGGTTGAGGATAAGAAAGGCAACAGAATCGGAATAGAAAATGTCAAGTTTCTTCTTTACCATATCGCAGACTGGGAGACTGACAGATGGGTGCTGAAACCGAATTTTGCTGATTTTACAGGGAAACTTGATTTCAGTGATGCCAAGGAGCAGGAAAAGACATCGAGGGAGCTTAGCGAATATATCCGAAAAAAGGCTTTCCGGGAAATAATGGGAAGCAGCAATGCATCCGGTATTGTGAGGTTTACCAATCTGGAGCAGGGAATCTACCTTGTAGCGCAGGAGCAGTCTTTTCGATATGACATTTATACATATACCAGTACACCTTCTCTGGTTCAGGTGCCGGCCCGTATCGGAGATCAGGATTACCTGAATGTAGAATTGGAGATGAAATTTGCAAGAATGGAAGACAAGCCGGACCGGCCGTCTTCTTCCAATAAGAAACCGAAGCCGGAAACAGTCAAGGATGATTCGAAAAATCAGGAGAAAGTGGAAACAACCGGACTGGTTGAGACAAAACCAGAGGAAAATATTCCGATCCTGGTGTTGCCGAAAACCGGAGATATGGCGAAGCCCGGAATCTATCTGGCAGGTATGATCCTTTCCTTTGTGGCGATTCTGCTGCTTTTATATTTCATCCGCAGACGCAAAGAATAAGCGATTGCAGTGGTATGTACAAGAAATTAAGAACAGGAACCTTCGGCGGCTTATGCAGGAAACAAAAAAATTATGATACATAACGATAGGAAATAGAGATGAGACAAAAGAGAATACTTACAGGTCTTCTTCTGCTATGTGTGATCGTGTTTGCCGGTTTTCTTACGATGCTTGTAAAAACATTGATTCCATATCAGGAGGCAGATGGAGTCTATGAGGAGATTAGCCGGGATTCTGTGCAGATAGCTGCTTCTGAGAGCCGCAAGGAACCCTCGAATCAAGAACAGGGGCAGATGGTGTCAGAAATCTGCCCGATTACAGTAGATTTTCAGGTGTTAAAAGCGCTCAATCCGGATATTGTGGGATGGATTTATGGAGAAGATACAAAGATAAATTATCCGGTGGTGCAGGGGAAGGACAACGAATTTTACCTTACCCGTATGCCGGATCTGAAGGAGAATGCCTCCGGTTCCATCTTTATGGATTGCAGAAACCGGGAGATGTCGTTCCTTACCAACCAGATCCTGTACGGCCATCATATGAAAAATGGGAGTATGTTTGCCGGGCTTATGAAATACAAAAGCCAGGAATATTATAAGGCACACAGCTATTTCTTTTATCTGACAGAGGAGAAAAAATACCGACTGGAGATCCTGCGTGGGCAGGTTACAACGGATGCCTCGGACTTCTATCGGACCGAATTTTCATCGGAAGAGGATAAAGAAACCTGTGTAAGCCGGTGGAATAAAACCTCCTGTCTGACACCGTTGTTTATAGAAGCAGTGGATGCACCGCTGATGACGTTGTCAACCTGCTCCTATGAGACAGCTGACGCACGTTTTGTAGTACAGGGACAGCTGATTGAGCTTGGGGAATGAGCAAACGATTTGCAAATGAAAATCCCCTGCGCATGGTGGAAACCTGACGATTTCATGAAAAATCTATGAACCGCTCCTCCTGCCTTTTAAATATATTAAAAATATGTTACAATAGACAGGATTTGACCAGAGCATGGCGTAATGATGAAGATACGGGATCGTTACGATATGAGGCAAAAAAAGGAGAAATGGGTGAATGAAACATAAGATATACAGAACCGCGGCAGCTACACTTGCAGTGGCGATGCTTCTGTCCGGTTGTGGCAAAACCCCGGCGTCGAATTCTAACGAGCCGGTAAAAGTGTCCATCCAGACAGAGAGTGAAGGTCAGGCGGTGGTGGACGGCATGGAGCAGTTAACGCCGGACGGACCGGATTATGAGCGTTTAAAGGATCTTCCGGTTCCGGAGACAGAGCCTGCACCGGAGTATCTGCGGCTGGGTGTGGAACATGAGAAGATCTCAGAGCTGCAGGCCCGGTTGATGGAGTTAGGCTTTATGGATAACGATGAGCCGACGGAATATTTTGGAAATGTGACCCAGGAAGCAGTGAAGACCTTCCAGCGGCAGAATAAACTGGATCAGGACGGAATCGTAGGCCCGGCTACCTGGGATGCGATTATGGATCCCAATGCCAAGTATTATGCGGCGCAGAATGGCGACCAGGGCTCCGATATCGAGCGTATCCAGAAACGTTTATATGAATTGGGTTATCTGGCTACGGCAGATCTGGTGACCGGTAATTTCGGTGAGAAAACGGAAGAAGCGGTTAAGAAGATGCAGCAGGTCAATGGTCTGGATCAAGATGGCAAGGTGGGCCGTCGTACCGTGAACTTATTATATAGTGAAGATGTGAAACCAAACTTATTGGTTTACGGAGATAAGAGTGAAGTGGTAGAAGCCGCTCAGAAACGGTTGAAAGAGTTAGGCTATCTGACAACAGAACCAGACGGAACCTATGGAAATGATACCTCTGTGGCATTAAAGCAGTTCCAGTCTCGTAATGACCTGGTTGTCGATGGTTACTTAGGACCGTCCACCAGAGCCGCATTAAATGATCCGGGAGCCGTGGCCAACGGTCTTGTTCTTGGTGATCAGGGCGACAGCGTCAAACAGGTCCAGAACCTGCTCAGTAAGTATGGATATTTATCTTCTTCCAATGTAACGGGATATTTTGGTGATAAGACGGAAAGCGCGGTCAAGAGCTTCCAGAGCAACAATGGCCTGGCAAGTGATGGTTCTGTAGGACGGATGACTATGGCGAAGCTGACCAGCAATGATGTAAAGAAATCTACTGGATCTTCCAGTTCTTCTTCCGGATCTTCCGGTAAGAGTAATTCCAGTTCTTCCGGCGGTTCCAAAGGAAGTGTTGGAGGCAGTGGTGTCAGCGGACTCTTATCCATCGCAAGCTCCAAGCTGGGAAGTCCGTATGTATGGGGCGCCAAAGGTCCGAACAGCTTTGACTGTTCCGGCTTTGTATACTGGTGTCTGAATAAAGCGGGAGTAAAACAGAGTTATACCACATCCTCCGGCTGGAGAAGTATTGGAAAATATACGAAGATCACGAATTTTAACAGCCTTCAGGCTGGAGATATTATCGTTGTGAGCGGACATGTAGGTATCGTTGCCGGAGGAGGCACCGTGATCGATGCGTCCTCCAGTAACGGAAAGGTGGTTCACCGTTCTTTAAGCTCCTGGTGGAGAAACAACTTCATCTGTGGCTGGAGAATTTTCTAAATGCTCCGGTTCCTCAAGGTTACAGAGTGGGAATCCCACCTGTGCCTTGAAGAGATCGCCATCGATGTAAAGCTTGAAGGTTCCGCCTTGAAGCTGGGTTAAGTCCTTGGCGATGGAAAGTCCCAGACCGCTTCCTTCGGTGGTTCTGGCAACATCGCCCCGGACGAATCGCTCCGTCAGTTCATCCGCATGGATATTTAACGGATTGGCAGAGACATTTTTGATCGTAAAATAAGCAAATCCATCGGAAGAGGTCACATCCACATAGATGCGGCTGTTCTCCATGGCATATTTGAATGCGTTATTGTAAAGGTTTTCCAAAACCCGCCACAGACGGCGTCCGTCTACAGCGATCAGAAGGCATTCATTCGGAAGAGAAGATACCAGATCCAGATGTCGGATCTGGTATTTTTCTTCGAATTCTCCATTGGTCTGCTGGATCATCTCCACCAGATCGATCTTGGCGATCTCCAGCTTTAAGTTGCCGGAGCTGGCCTTGGAGGCTTCTACCAGATCCTCCGTCAGCGTCTTTAACCGCTGGGATTTCTGATCTAAGATATCTAAATACCGGGCGATCTTCTCGTCCTGGATCTTTTCTCGTTTTAATAAATCCACATAGTTGATAATAGACGTGAGAGGCGTCTTGATATCATGGGATACATTGGTGATCAGATCAGCCTTTAAGCGTTCACTTTTGACCTGTTCTTTCAAGGCAGTTTCCATGCCGTCACCGATGTTATTCAGGGCTTTGGCAACCGTTTCGCCTTTGCCGGAAAAACCGTCAGAATCAATCTTATATTCCGTATCACCATCAGCCATCTGGAAAATACCATGGGTGATCTTCTCATATTCTACCTGATTCCGGAATAGAAGCAGGAAGATCCATATCTGAAAACCGATAAAGATCACAGCAGGAACCAGATACAGATAGGAAAAACTTAAAGAGTCCTGTTTTAAGAAGAAATAAGCAAAGCAGGCGCAAAGCACGCCTAATTTCGCTCCGCTTCTATTTCTCACATTTCACAATGGCTATGGTATTCCGTT
>OGYM01003023.1_pt1 | contig 10342 bp, 7 predicted proteins | sample 1576491 | NCBI WGS metagenome assembly OGYM01 (sample SAMEA3541515, study PRJEB24748) | human gut metagenome | biome: human gut; feature: human-associated habitat; material: faeces | place: China | collected 2012 | reverse complement strand
GACTCTACATTCATGCACAGCGGTATGACAGGTCTTGTGAACGTTGCATATAACGCCACAAATTCAACTGTTATCATTCTCGATAACTCTATCACAGGTATGACAGGTCATCAGCAGAACCCTACAACCGGTAAAAACCTTAAGGGCGACCCTGCTTATGCCGTTGACCTTGAAATGCTCTGCCATTCACTTGGTATCAAGAGCGTAAGAGTCGTTGACCCATATCATATGGCTGAAACAGAAGCTGTTATCAAGGAAGAGCTTGCCAAGGAAGAGCCAAGCGTTATTATTTCAAGACGTCCATGCGCACTTCTTAAATATGTAAAGCACAATCCACCGCTCAAGGTAAACAAGGATAAGTGCGTTGGCTGTAAGCAGTGCTTGAAGATAGGCTGTCCTGCTATATCTATCCATGACGGCAAGTGCGTTATCGACCATACACAGTGCGTAGGCTGCGGTATATGCAAGGAAATGTGTAAGCTGGGTGCGATATGCGACTAATGATAACATATATTTCGAGGTGTAAATAATGAAAACAAGATCAATTATGATAGTGGGCGTAGGCGGACAGGGCTCTCTGCTTGCGTCAAGAATAATAGGAAACGTGCTTCTCTCACAGGGCTTTGATGTAAAGGTCAGCGAGGTACACGGTATGAGCCAGCGTGGCGGCTCTGTTGTTACATACGTTAAGTACGGCAGCGAGGTATGCTCGCCTGTAGTTGAAAAAGGCGAGGCAGATATCATCATCAGCTTTGAACAGCTTGAGGCAGCAAGATATGTTTCATATCTCAAGAAGGGCGGACATATCATCACTTCAACTCAGCAGATAGACCCAATGCCTGTTATAACAGGTGCGGCTGTTTATCCTGAGGATATTATAGGCAAGCTTAAAGCAGAGGGCGTTGACGTTATCGCTGTTGACGCACTGGCACTTGCAGAGCAGGCTGGTACTGCAAAGGCTTCAAACGTTGTTCTCATGGGCGTTGTGTCAACTAAAATGGCTTTTGACGAGGACGTTTGGCAGAAGGCTCTTGAAAACTGTGTTCCTGCAAAGTTCCTTGAACTGAATAAAAAGGCGTTCGCTCTCGGCAGAGAGGTAAAATAATGGACGAGATAAGCGGTCTTATCATAAAAATGACTGAGTTTTTCGGCGGCGACCCTAAGCGTATACAGCACTTTATAAAGGTGCATACCTTTGCCCGTGTTATCGGCAGGGCAGAGGGGCTTGATATATGCACTATGTACTGTCTTGACGTTGCGTCGGTGGTGCATGATATAGGCATAAAGCCTGCGGAGGAGAGATACGGCAAGGGTCACTGCGGCGGAAAGCTTCAGGAACAGTTAGGTCCTGAGCCTGCACGGAAAATGCTCACAGAGCTTGACTTTGACGAGGATATCATAGACAGGGTGTGCTTTCTTATCGCACATCATCACACCTATGAGGGCGCCCAGGGGCTTGACTGGCAGATACTCTTGGAAGCCGATTTCCTTGTGAACGCTTTCGAGGACAGCCTTTCCAAAGAGAGCATAAAAAGCTTCCGTGACAAGGTGTTCAAAACGAAAACAGGCATTAAGATGCTTGAAGAAATGTACGGCGTATGATACTTGTGCAAAGTTGATACCCGAGTAATATGACCGAAACCATTTTAACAGGAGGTGTGTTCCAATGGGAAAATATTGGAACGAAGAAATCGAGTGCATGGCGCACGAGGACATGAAAAAACTCCAGAGCGAAAGACTTGTCAAGCAGGTCAAGCACGTCTGGGACAATGTGCCATACTACAAGAAGCTTATGGAAGAAAAGGGCGTAACGCCTGATGATATCCACGGCATTGAGGACCTGCACAAGCTGCCGTTCCTTTCAAAGGCTGATCTGCGTGAGGCTTATCCTTACGGTCTGCTTGCAAAGCCGCTTTCAGAGTGCGTGAGAATACATTCTACAAGCGGAACCACAGGCAAGAGAGTTGTGGCTTTCTACACTCAGCATGATATCGACCTTTGGGAAAATTGCTGTGCAAGAGCTATAGTTGCCGCAGGCGGAACAAAAGACGATGTTTGCCACATTGCATATGGCTATGGACTTTTTACAGGGGGAGCAGGTCTTAACGGCGGCTCTCATAAGGTGGGCTGTCTGACACTGCCGATGTCATCAGGAAACACAGAAAGACAGATACAGTTCATGCAGGACCTTGGTTCGACTATCCTTTGCTGTACTCCGTCATATGCCGCATATATAGGTGAAACTGTAAAGGAAATGGGCATAAAGCCGGAGGAGCTTACACTTAAAGCTGGTATCTTCGGTGCTGAGCCTTGGACGGAGGAAATGCGTCACGAGATAGAGAATCTTCTTGGTATCAAGGCTTACGATATCTATGGCCTGACAGAAACAAGCGGTCCTGGCGTAGCTTTCGAGTGCGAAGCACAGTCTGGTATGCACATCAATGAGGACAACTTTATTGCAGAGATAATCGACCCTGACACAGGCGAGGTGCTTCCTGAAGGCTCAAAGGGCGAGCTTGTATTCACAAGTATCACAAAGGAAGCTTTCCCTCTGCTGAGATACAGAACAAGAGATATTTGTATTCTTACAAGAGAGAAATGCTCATGTGGCAGAACTCTCGTCAAAATGTGCAAGCCAATGGGCAGAAGCGACGATATGCTCATCATTAAGGGCGTAAACGTGTTCCCATCGCAGATAGAGTCAGTGCTTCTTAAGATATCAAAGGCAAGCCCTAACTATCAGATAGTCGTTGACAGGGTGAACAATTCTGATACTTTCGAGATAAGAGTCGAGCTTAATGACGATATGTTCTCTGATACTGTCAAGTCTATCGAGGATCTTGAAAAGAAGATATCCAACGATATCCATAATATCCTTGGCATCAAGGCGAAGATAAGACTTGTTGAGCCAAAGAGCATTCCACGTTCTGAGGGCAAGGCAGTAAGAGTTATCGACAAGAGAAAGCTTGTCTAAAAGACAGGGGGTATTTTTATGACAGTAAAACAGCTTTCGGTTTTTATTGAAAACAGACCTGGCAGATTGTCTGCCGTTACAAAAATACTTGGGGATAATGATGTGAATATCCGTGCAATGTCCCTTGCTGACACAAAGGATTTCGGTATTCTCAGACTTATCGTTGACGATTTTGAAAAAGCAGTTTCAGCCTTGAAAACAGAGGGCTTTTCCGTTACCACCACTCAGGTTCTTGCAGTGGAGATAAATGACCGCCCAGGCGGACTTTCAGAAGCAATGAAGGCTCTCTACAATGACAACATCAGCGTTGAGTATATGTATTCTGCATTTATAAACACTAAGGAAAACACGGCTTATCTTATCCTTAGAGTAGAGAACGTTACAGCCGCTCTGGAAGCTTTGAGTGAAGCAGGATTTGCACTTATCTCACAGCAGGAATTGGCAAGCATCTAGCTGATTAGTGAATACTAACTGAAAAATCACTTAAAATCTATGTGAAATTTTTATGAAATGCCGAAAACCTCTTGATTTTTTCAGAAAATGTGTTATTATATAAGTATAGTATTTGATATGATACTTGTAGAATTTATGCAAGGAGGTCTGTGAAAATGGCTTATAAGATTAGTGATGAGTGCATCGGCTGCGGCGCTTGCATGGACGCATGTCCAGTAGGAGCTATCTCCGAGGCTGATGGTAAGTGTGTTATTAACGCTGACGAGTGCATCGACTGCGGTTCTTGTGCAGGTACTTGCCCTGTAGGAGCACCTCAGGCTGAGTAATTTACTTAAACTAAGAGAAAACGTCTGTCATATGGCAGGCGTTTTTTTGCACTTATTTTTTGTGTATTAGTTTTCAGCACACTATCATAAAACTGTCACATTGGCGGAGTATCATATAATCAAGATAAGAGAAAGACAAAAAGATGAAATTTACACATATACTTTTTTCTCCATATATACTTCATATACTTCAAAAAGGGAACGCTGGCTTGTGTCAGCGTTCTTTTTTTGCGTGGGCGATTTTGTGGATAGATATGTAAAATATCGTGGAAAATATGGGCTTTTGTAACGCAGGTGTCCGTTTTTCGGTATTATTAATAAAAGTTTTGCGAAATTTGTTAAAAGTGATAAAAATAGACCCCTTATTGTCGTTCCTGGGATATAAAATGTACAATGGTTGTAACTTGACGTTCATATAAACTTCATAAACGAGCGAAAAAGCGGCTTGAAAATTACAATTTGATTACAATGCCCCTTGACTTTTGTAACCTTATTCATTATAATATGGTGTAGTTTATCACATTTGAAAGGAGCGTTCTGAATTGGGTTATTTGAAGTCGGGAATATCCCGCTGTGTGGCTGTGCTTTCTGCCTGCGGAGTTGTGACAGTATCTGCTGTGACTTTTGCGACACTTGATAAAAACGTTATCCAGCCATGTGCGGTCATGCCGCCTGAAAATGCAAAGGTCATTTCTGCTGTTTCTGACAAGGAAACATCTGAGCAGATCGGGGATATCACAACTGTTCTTACAACATCAGCCGTCAAGGAAACTGCGAAAAATTCTCAGACCGAGGCTGTAAAGGCTGTAAAAACTGCCAAAAGTGAAACAACAAAGGCAACAAAGTCAGCTTCCGGAACAGCTTTGAGATCAGAGAGCGTAACGACCTCTGTAATGTCACAGAAGCCGGCGTCAGTGACCGCAGTGCAGAGCGTGACTTCCGCTGACACAAAGCTTGGCATATCAGTAAGCCTTGTGACAAATAAAACTCAGCAGGCTTCAAAGTCTGAAACAAAGGTTTCTGCTGTTACTTCCGCCCCTGTCAGCACTACTGACAGCGATACTGTTGCCTCAAAGGCTACAAAAAAGACTACAACAGTGAAAACTACTACTGCAAAAACTACTACCACTGCAAAGACAACAACTGCCCCTGTTACGACCACAACGCCTGCGGTGACTACTACCAAGAAAAAGACCACCACCGCTAAGGTGACAACAACTAAAAAGCCTGTTACAACTACAACCACTGCGCCTGTTGTCGACAACGGCAAGACCCCTGCACAGCGACTTAATTCTGCAGTGCTTGATCCAAAGGCGACGCTCAGCGCAAAGGAAGAAAAGATACTTCTGAAATATCTCAATAAGATAATATCAGATGATATGACAAACTACGAAAAGGCTGTGGCTTGCTACGATTATATTATAAAGAACACGGTCTACGATTACGGCGGCTGGGCAAATCCTGTCAAGGCTGTTCTTGAAGACGGTTACGGCACTTGCACAGAATATTCTTACGTTTACGCCGCAATGCTCAACTACATAGGCTTTGACGCAAAGACCGTTGACGGCAAGACCGCTATGGCGGCAGGCGGTTACGGCTATCATATGTGGGTGGAGGTAACGATAAACGGTCAGGTATATGTTATGGACCCTCAGGTGGACGATAACATGAGCTGGGGAGCGTATATCTCCCATGACCGCTTCTGCAAGACCTACAGCGAGGTCAAGAACAAGTATATAAAAGACTGATATTGTATCGGGTGGAGTTATCTGCCCGATATTTTTTTTTACTGTGTTTGCGTGTATTTTTTTGCAGTACGTTTATTTGTACATTAAATAAGAATATCCGACACTCTTTTTGTGACAAATTTTTCAGTCTATCCTATAGACAAAAGGAAAAAAGCATGATATAATTATTCTTGATACATTGTCGGCAAATGCCGAACGTCATTTTGTACAGGAGGATAATTGATGACGGAAAATTCCACAAAAATAAAGAAAAAGACTGCGGCAACTGTGAAGAAAAACAGCTCTGCCAAAGGTTCGTCAAAGAATAAGAAAAGAAAGAAAAAACGCAACAATATCGGCATTATCTGCGGCACTGCAGCAGCGGCTATCGTGATAGTTGTGGGCGGAGGATATTTCATTGGAAGAGCTTACTATAGCAACAGATTTCTGAGCGGCACAACAGTGAATGGCGTTGACGTGGGCGGAAGGACATTTGAACAGGCTTGCGACCTGCTCGGGGTGAATGATATGCCTTATGAGCTTACGGTCAAAACTATCGACGGCACGTCTGTTGTTTTCAAGACGGCTGATTTTGATTACAGACTAAGCGGCAAGGACGAGCTTCAGAAGATCTATGACAGCGTGAACAGAAAAACATGGTTCTCTGGATTTATACAAAATTCCACCTATAGCTTTAATGAGGACATCACATTTGATGTTGAGAAGCTTCAGAAGCTTGTGGAGAAAGCAAACTGGGGCGATGTTGAAACTGCCGATGCAAAGCTTGGCCTTAACGAGGATAAGACGGCTTATGTTATCACCTCTGAGGTGCAGGGAAACAAGATAACCGATATGAAAAAGCTTGAAGCTTATGTTACGCAAAGCGTGGCGGCAGGTGAGCTTAGCGTTGAGCTTGACAAGGACACAGGTTGTTATTCTCTTCCAAAGGTGAAGAGCGCAGACCTTGAGGACGATTGCAAGAAACGAAATGACGTTTTCCAGCTTTCTGTCACATACGATTTTGACTACACCACAGAAACTCTCACGGGCGAGGAGCTTATGAAGATTATAAAGCTCAAAGATGACGGAAGCTACACTGTGGACAGAAAGAAAGCCATGGAGTATGTGGAAAAGCTCGCAAAGAAGTATGATACATATAATACTAAGAGAAAATTCCACGCAACTTTGCAGGGCGACATAATCGTGCCGACAAGCTCTGATGCTAAATACGGCTGGTGGATAGATCAGGAAAAGACTTGTGACGATCTTGTGGATATGCTTGAAAAGGGCGAGAGCGTTGACAAGGTAGACCCTATCTATTACAGTACCGGTTATTATGACTTTACAGGCGTTGAGTCTGCGAGAAGCAAGGATGATGATATAGGCGACACTTATATTGAGATAGACCTTACCGACCAGCACTTGTGGTATTATGAAAAGGGCAAGAAAAAGCTCGATACCTATATAGTTTCAGGTCAGACCACATCTAAGGCGAGAACAACTCTCCCCGGTGTTTATAAGCTGTGGTCAAAGGAGACCAACAAGCGTATGAAAGACACAAATGCCGACGGCGACGAGTGGGATACAAAGTGCAACTTCTGGAACAACGTTTCTCTTTGCGGAATAGGTCTTCACGATTCAACGTGGCGAGGCGGATATTTCGGCGGTGAGATATACAAATATAACGGCTCTCATGGCTGTATAAATATGAGCTATGACGACGCCAAATATGTTTATGACAACGTGCCTTACGGTACGCCTGTTGTTATGTACTACAAGTCTGCGGATAAATAATAAGGACGGTCAAGGTATCATGCCTTGACCGCTTTTTGTAAGGAGTGTTTTTTATGGAAAAGATATTATACAGAGAGGGCTTTACGGCTGAGGAGCTTCCAAATGAGGTGATAGAGCGTATCAAAGGCGTTTCCTATAAGGAAAATCCCTATGTGAAGCTGGGCGACCTTGCCTATCTGCGTGTGAGATATTATGACTTTGAGCATAAGGTGCAGTCGGGGGAGCTTATCGTGGCGAGAAAGCTTGCGCAGGAGGTTCTGGATATCTTCTATGAGCTTTTCGAGGGCGGTTATGAGATAGAAAAAATCAGGCTCGTTGACGAGTATGACGCTGATGATGAAAGGTCAATGGCGGATAACAATTCCTCTGCCTTCAACTATAGGGTGGTGGCTGGTACCAACACTATTTCGGCTCACAGCTACGGCAGGGCGATAGACATAAACCCTCTTATCAATCCTTATATAGTGGGGAATAAGGTCATGCCTGCCAATGCTGCAGAGTATGCAGACCGTGACAAGGCTTTTGATCACAAGATTGACAGAACAGACCTTTGTTATTGCATTTTCAGGCGTCACGGCTGGAAATGGGGCGGTGACTGGAACAATTCTAAGGATTATCAGCATTTTTACAAAGAGTACGATTCTCCACTGAAAATGGCTGTAAATAAGCTGAAAAGAGCGTTGTTACGTTAGTTTGCAAGGTTTACCCAGGAAAACGATATGAAATCATAAGTTATATATGTATACCGATTAACTAAAAATTAATAATGATTTTATGCAAGTTCTATCATTCGCTCTTGCATTTTGCTGTAATGTGTGTTATAATGATTAAGCCGTCAAAAAAGACGGCAAAAGGCTATTTTCTTGCATTTGTGCGAAAAACCACGCTTTGAGTTTGTTTGCACTTATGCAGGATTGCAGGATTTTAATTTCTTCCTGCAAGTTTTTTGTTAAAAACAGCTAAAAATCGGCTATGAGCCGTGAAATAACATACGTTGCTGAACGATAAGCTATAATTTTTTTACAGTTTGGCAGGAAAGGGTGATAAAAATGGAACGCATGGAGGATATGACTAATGTAAAAAGCCTGTATTCACCGAAATTCGAGCATGATAACTGCGGAATAGGTGCTGTTGTGAACATTAAGGGCAAAAAGAGCCACGATACTGTTGCAAATGCGCTGACTATCGTTGAAACGCTAGAGCATCGTGCTGGTAAGGACGCAGAGGGCAAAACAGGTGACGGAGTAGGTATCCTGCTTCAGATCTCACATAAATTCTTCAAGAAGATCGCCGCCACTGAGCTTGGGATCACGCTTGGCGAGGAGAGAGATTATGCTGTTGGTATGTTCTTCTTCCCACAGAACGAGCTTGCGAGAAATCAGGCAAAGAAGATGTTTGAGATAATCGCTGAAAAAGAGGGTCTGGAGATCCTTGGCTGGAGAGTCGTTCCTGCAAAGCCTGAGGTGCTTGGCAAGAGAGCTGCCCAGTGTATGCCTGCCATAATGCAGTGCTTCATCAAGCGTCCGAAGGGCGTTAAAAAGGGTCTTGACTTTGACCGCAAGCTGTATGTTGCAAGACGTGTGTTCGAGCAGTCAAACGAGGACACCTACGTTGTATCACTTTCAAGCAGAACTATAGTATATAAAGGAATGTTCTTGGTGCAGGATCTCAGAAAGTTCTTCCCTGACCTTCAGGATAAGGACTACGAGTCTGCTATCGCTATGGTACATTCAAGATTTTCTACCAACACAAACCCAAGCTGGCAGAGAGCTCATCCTAACAGAATGATCGTTCACAACGGTGAGATAAACACTATCAGAGGCAATGCTGATAAAATGCTCGCTCGTGAGGAAACGATGAAGTCTGAGCATTTGAAGGGCGACCTTGATAAGGTCACACCTGTTGTAAACACAGAAGGCTCTGACTCTGCAATGCTTGACAACACACTTGAATTTTTGGTCATGAGTGGAATGGATCTGCCACTGGCTGTCATGATAACGATCCCTGAGCCATGGGATAACAACGGCACGATGAGTCAGGCTAAGAAAGACTTCTATCAGTATTACGCAACTATGATGGAGCCATGGGACGGACCTGCTTCTATCCTTTTCTCTGACGGAGATATCATGGGTGCAGTGCTTGACAGAAACGGTCTGCGTCCGTCAAGATATTATATCACAAAGGACGGCAATCTTATCCTTTCATCTGAGGTTGGCGCACTTCCTATCCCGTCAGACAATATCGTTGAAAAGGAAAGACTTCGCCCAGGCAAAATGCTTCTTGTTGATACTGTTCAAGGCAGAGTTATCGACGATGACGAGCTTAAGGAATACTATGCTTCAAAGCAGCCTTACGGCGAGTGGCTGGACAGCAACCTTGTCAGACTTAAAGACCTTAAGATACCAAACATCAAGGTAGAGGAACACGGCTACGAGGAAAGACAAAGACTTCAGAAAGCCTTTGGTTATACCTATGAGGACGTTATGACATCTATCCTGCCAATGGCAAAGAATGGCTCTGAGTCTATTGCCGCTATGGGTACAGACAGCCCGCTTGCGGTGCTTTCAAAAGAGCCTCAGCCACTGTTCAACTACTTCAAACAGCTCTTTGCGCAGGTAACAAATCCGCCTATAGACGCTATCAGAGAGGAAATAGTTACCTCCACAACTGTCTATATTGGCGAGGACGGCAACATTCTTGAAGAAAAACCTGAAAACTGCAAGGTAATGAAGATACACGATCCTATCCTTACCTCAACAGATATCCTTAAAATAAAGAATATGCACATTCCTGGCTTTAAGGTAGCTGTTATCCCTATACTTTATTATAAGAACACAAGACTTGAAAAGGCTATAAACAGGCTTTATATAGAAGCAGACAAGGCGTTCAGCGAGGGCGCAAATATCCTTATCCTTTCAGACAGGGGAGTTGACGAGAACCACCTTGCTATCCCGTCACTGCTTGCAGTATCAGCGCTTCATCAGCACCTTGTTGTTACAAAGAAGAGAACATCTCTTGCTATTATCCTCGAAAGCGGCGAGCCTAGAGAAGTTCATCACTTTGCAACA
>OGYM01003022.1_pt1 | contig 10343 bp, 7 predicted proteins | sample 1576491 | NCBI WGS metagenome assembly OGYM01 (sample SAMEA3541515, study PRJEB24748) | human gut metagenome | biome: human gut; feature: human-associated habitat; material: faeces | place: China | collected 2012 | reverse complement strand
GAATTCGTGATGCGTGGACATACGGTGCATCTATCGTAGTGATTTATGTGGCATTAGGCTTGGCTATTACTTTGATTTTCGGAGCCAGTGCATTAAACGCTTTATCTACCAATGCTATTTTCAACATTCTCTTCTTCCTGATGCTGGTGATTTTTGCTGCTTCATTCTTTGGAGCGTTTGAAATCAGGCTGCCGTCGAAGTGGGGAAATGCAGTAGATAGCAAAGCTGAATCTACGACCGGATTGCTAAGTATTTTCCTGATGGCTTTCACGCTTTCATTGGTATCTTTTTCTTGTACAGGTCCGATTATCGGCTTCCTGCTTGTACAGGTATCTACAACAGGAAGCGTAGTTGCTCCGGCAATCGGTATGTTAGGATTTGCCATCGCTTTGGCATTGCCGTTTACACTCTTCGCCCTGTTCCCGTCTTGGCTGAAATCGATGCCAAAGTCCGGCGGATGGATGAATGTTATCAAGGTTACGCTGGGTTTCCTCGAATTAGCATTTGCACTTAAATTCTTGTCAGTTGCTGATTTGGCTTATGGTTGGAGATTGCTTGACCGCGAAACATTCCTGGCTCTGTGGATTGTCATCTTTGCTTTGCTTGGATTCTACCTGTTGGGCAAGATCAAATTTCCGCACGATGACGATGATAATAAGGTGGGAGTAACCCGCTTTTTTATGGCGTTAATCTCTTTAGCATTTGCCGTATATATGGTTCCCGGTTTGTGGGGAGCACCATTGAAAGCCGTATCTGCATTTGCTCCGCCTATGCAGACGCAAGATTTCAATCTGCATAAGAATGATGTACACGCGAAATTCGATGACTATGATTTAGGAATGGAATATGCCCGTCTGAACGGAAAACCGGTTATGCTCGACTTTACCGGATATGGTTGCGTAAACTGCCGTAAGATGGAAGCAGCGGTATGGACTGACCCGAAAGTGAGTGATTTGATTAATAACGACTACGTATTGATTACACTTTATGTAGATAATAAAACTCCGTTGACTGAACCTGTGAAGATTATCGAAAACGGTACAGAACGTACTTTGCGTACTGTCGGCGATAAATGGAGCTATCTGCAACGTGTGAAATTCGGAGCTAATGCCCAGCCTTTCTATGTATTGCTGGACAATCAGGGTAAACCGTTGAATAAGTCGTATGCTTATAACGAAGATATTCCTAAGTATATTGAATTCTTACAGACCGGATTGGAGAATTATAAGAAAGGGAAATAACGATTTCTCCGATAATGACCAATCTTGGACAATGAATAAAAAAGCGGTCTCATCTTTTCGAAGAGGCCGCTTTTTGAATAGAATAAATTGAAATTTTAGCGAAAATTACATGGGTACTTCTATTAATAGAAGTTGGGTTCCTTTTAATATATGTATCGGGAATTCTTTTGTATCCCAAACACCGATACCATCACGTTTGGACAGCCGTTCTTCCGCCACTGTGATTTCTCCTTCAAGTACGAAGATATATACCCCGTTACCTTCCTGATGCATCTTATATTCGATTGTTTTTTCCGTATCGAAACTTCCCATAGAGAACCATGCATCTTGTTTGATAGAAGCTGGAGTCTTCCCGTTCGGAGACAGGATTAGCGCCAGTTCATTTGGTTTCAGGAGCGGACGAATATCGAAGTTGTTATACTCCGGTTTGGTGTTTTCAACTCGTGGAAATACCCATATCTGCAGGAATTCCAGTTGTTCTTTATCACTGCCATTGTATTCACTGTGATAAATACCACTACCTGTACTCATAACCTGAATATCACCTGGAGTGATGGTTTTAGTGTTTTGTACACTGTCACCATGTTTCAGGTATCCTTTTAGGGGGATGGAAATCACTTCCATATTTTTATGCGGATGTGTATCGAATCCCATAGACGGGTCTACACTGTCATCGTTCAGCACTCGTAATGCTCCGAAATGAATTCTTTCCGGATTATAATAGTTGGCAAAACTGAATGTGTGATGGGTCTTGAGCCAGCCGTGATTGAAATAGCCTCTTGATGAAGCTCTGTCGATTACTTTTTTCATAATCTTCCTTTCTTTTTTAATAGAACTTTGGTGTGCGTCTTATTTGCACTTTACTATTACTAATAACAATGGAAAGGTAGATAAAGTTCTTAACGGGAGATTTAATAAGAAGGGAGCTTTATTTTTTTATTTCAGAAAAAATACATACGTTTGTAACATCATAACAATACCTTTGTAGCCAAAAATAAAGAAAGTATGTACGCAACAGACACTCTAATGGATGAACGGGAAGTGGTTCTCCGTCTGATAGACGGAGATGAAGAGGCCTTTTGCGAACTTTATGCCGCTTATAAGAATCGTTTGCTCTACTTCGCCCTGAAATTCGTCAAGTCGCATGAATTTGCGGAGGATATATTTCAGGATGCGTTTACGGTAGTTTGGCAAACCCGTCGTTTCATCAATCCCGAAGCCTCTTTTTCTTCCTATCTTTATACTATTGTGCGTAATCGTATTTTGAATCAGTTGCGGGATATGGCTAATGAAGATCAGCTGAAAGAGCAGATTCTTTCTCAAGCGATCGATTCAGCGAACGAAACGAATAATCATATTCTGCTCAATGATTTGAAAGAGATTATTGCCCGTGCATTGGAGCAATTAACGCCCCGCCAGCGTGAGGTATTTAAAATGAGCCGTGAACTACAGATGTCTCATAAAGAAATAGCCGAAGCATTGGGCGTTTCAGTTCATACAGTGCAAGAACATATTTCTCTTTCTCTAAAAGTGATTCGTTCCTATTTGACTAAATATTCAAGTACATCAGCCGATGTACTTTTGATTCTATTGTGCTTGAATTTATAATAAATGTTAATCACACCCTAGCTCTTTCTTACTTTTGTGTATTACTTATACAAAGGGAAGGAAATTAATATCCTTATATTGAATATATGATGAAAGATACTAAAACAGAAAAAGATAAATTGCATCGTTACCTGGATGATCTTTATACCCGGGATGATGCTTCACAGTTGTTGCAAAGTATTAAGGATTCAGAAAACCAAGATATATTGGACGAACTGGCAGCAGAGGTTTGGGAAGAATCCGGGAACCTGCAACCTGGTAATGATTTGGAGCGGGAAAAATATAAGAGAGAGGCACGCCAATTACTGAAACGTATTGAACACAAAAAACGTACATGGTTCCGCCGGGCTTCTGTAGTGGCAGTCAGTACAGCGGCTGTAATAGCCATTATCATAGGGAGTGTCAACTTTTTCCGGTATATGAATGAACAACAGGTCACACTGGCTGAAATTACCACTTCCTTTGGTGAGAAAAGACAAGTGACTTTGCCGGACGGGACTCTTTTGGTTCTGAACTCTTGTTCGCAAGTGCGTTATCCGGATCGTTTTGTTGGAGATCTCCGTGAAGTGGAACTTGAAGGAGAGGGATATTTCCGTGTTGCCCGTAATGAAAAGATGCCATTTGTTGTGAGGACGAAGCGACTGGATGTTCAGGTGTTAGGTACCCGGTTTGATGTAAAATCCTATTCAACAGATGAAATAGTGTCTGTGAGTGTGGAGAGTGGTAAGGTGCAGGTCGATTTGCCGGAAGCGATGATGAGGTTGACTGCTAAAGAACAGGTGCTTATCAATACTGTTTCCGGAGAATATAGTAAGAAAACAGAGGATAGGGGAGTGGCTGTCTGGATGAAAGGTGGGTTACGCTTTTACAGTACACCTATCCGCGATGTGGCAAAAGAACTGGAACGGGTATATAATTGCCGGATTACTTTTGCTCCCGGTCAGGATTTCAACAACTTGATTACCGGCGAACATGATAACAAGAGTCTGGAAGCGGTACTTAAATCCATTGAATTTATCAGCGGTGATATCAAATATAAGAAAGAGGGCATCAATGTACTTCTTTATAAAGAATGAGATGAATAATAGATAATGTTCAACCTTTTAAAAAATAATAGATGAAAACAGCTCCTTCATGAACCTCCCCAAAATGATAGAAGCACTCCAAAGGAATGCCTCTATCCGCAATCCGGACGGATATTCATAAGCTTCGACCCAAATGAATAACGTATCGCGCATTGCTTGTTTTTAATAACTTTAGTCAATTACTAAAACGCACAAATTTATGAATAATCTTCTTATTTGTAAAGGGATAAGTAAAAATAGCTGTTCGTTTTTAGCTTTTTTACTATTCACCTTCATTTTAATAGCTCCGGCTGCTGCTCAGACATTGAAAGAGCATGATATTACGCTTCGTGTGCAAAACGAGCCGGTAGAGAGTGTTTTCAATAAAATCAGCAAACAGACTAATTTTAAGTTTCTCTATGATCAGGAGACGGTGAACAAGGCTCCGAGAGTTTCTTTCGACATTAAAAATGCTTCATTAAAACAGATTCTGGGAGAAATTACTTCCCAGGCCAAGCTTTATTTCAATAGGACCGATCATACAATTGCTGTCAGCAAACAGCCGCTTAAAAAAGAAGAAACTGCTCAACGTGCACGCACTATTCAGGGAATAGTTGCAGATGATAAAGGAGAACCAGTGATTGGTGCCAGTGTGCAGATTAAGGGAGAAGGCAATGGTACGATTACCGATATTGACGGACGTTATTCATTAATGAATGTACCGGAGTCTGCAACATTGACCATCTCTTATATTGGATATAAAACGGTAAATATCTCTGCAAAGGATAAAAATACGGCGAAAATCACGTTGGTAGAAGATAGTAAGATGATTGATGAGGTAGTAGTGGTAGGATATGGAGTTCAGAGAAAAAGAGATGTCTCTACTTCTATTTCTTCCGTGAAAGCTGAACAAATTGCGGACGTTTCTGCTTCAGACTTCCGGCAGGCGTTGGCGGGTAAGATGCCGGGGGTACAGGTTACTCAGCCAAGTGGTGATCCGGAGGGAAGTGTAAGTATCCGTGTTCGTGGTATCAGTACGGTTAATGCCGGTAGTGATCCTCTTTATATTATTGATGGCGTGCCGGTAGAACGTGGATTTGCCAATCTGAATAATAATGATGTCGAATCTGTGGAAGTTTTGAAAGATGCTTCGTCGGCAGCTATTTATGGTAGTCGCGGTTCCAACGGTGTAATTATTATCACGACCAAGCAGGGACAATCGGAAAAGATGAAAGTGCAGTATGATGGATATTATGGTATCCAGAGTGTTTCGAAGAAACTTTCAATGATGAATGCATATCAGTTTGCCGAATTTGCAAAGGATGGTCATGACAACGCTTATCTGGATGCTAATCCCGGAGGTTCACCGGATGATCCGAACGGAATGCGCCCGAATTCATGGGAACGTATTCCTACTGAACTCTTTCCCTATCTGAATGGTGATAAGGGGTTGACGGATACAGATTGGCAAGATGCTATTTTTCGTACTGCTGCTACTACGAGCCACAATGTTTCTATTTCCGGCAGAGGAAAAACAGTTGGCTATTTCATTTCGGCCAACTATTATGATAAAGAAGGTATTATTATTAATTCCGACTTTAAGAAATATAGTATGCGTATGAATTTGGACGGGAAATATAAAAGACTGAAATTCGGTCTGAATTTCTCTCCTTCCTATTCTACTTCCAATCGGGTAGATGCTTCCGGATCTAATGGTATTGTGCAGTCGGCATTGATGATGCCTCCGGTATGGCCGGTATATAATGCGGATGGCAGCTATAATTATCAGGGAAACGGCTATTGGAGAATTGGAAATGACTATCAGCATAATGCCGTATTGAACCCGGTAGCCATGGCAAACTTACAATCGGATGTTGTAGACCGTATGGCGATTGTCGGAAAAGTTTTTGCTGAATTGGAGTTGTATAAGGGGCTTACTTATAACATTTCTTTTGGTGGCGATTATTATGGTTCGCATAATGACCAATATCGTTCTTCGGAACTTCCTTTATTGGGACAAAAGTATTATGATGTAAAGTCAAATCCGACAGCCTACAGTTCATCAGGTTTTTATTTCAACTGGTTGGTGGAGAATAAAATCAATTATAACACAACGATTAAAGATGCTCATTCTATCAATGTGGTCTTAGTACAGTCGGCTCAAAAAGAGACATATAAAGGAGATAATGTGACGGCGACCGATTTCCCGAACGACTATATACAAACAATTTCCGGAGGTACGGTGACGAAAGGTGCATCCGATAAAACCCAATGGACGATTGCTTCTTATCTGGCGCGTATGCAGTACAGCTATAAAGGTAAATATATGGCTTCGGCGGCTATTCGTGCAGACGGTTCCTCCCGTTTTGGCAAGAATAACCGGTGGGGATATTTTCCTTCAGCTTCTTTGGCGTGGAGAATAAGCGGAGAAGACTTTTTTATGAAGGCTAAGAGTCTGTCGTTTGTAGATGATTTGAAATTAAGAGCGAGTTATGGAGTGACCGGTAACTTCCAGATTGGCAATTATGATCATTTGTCTCTGATGGCTTTGGATAATTATGTGCTTGGCACAGGTAACGGACAATTGGTGAATGGTTACAAGCCAAGTACCATAAAGAATGAGGATTTGAGTTGGGAAAAGAATGCGATGGTAAATGTGGGTGTTGATTTGCAGATGTTCAAAGGATTGCTGGGACTGACTGTGGATTATTATAATACCAATACCTCTAATATGTTGTTGAATGTACCAGTCCCCCACCTGACCGGATATAGCACTGCATTGATGAATATCGGTAAAGTAAACAATAGGGGATGGGAAGTTGCCTTGACTTCACAGAAGAATATAACTAAAGATTTCGGTTATTCGTTTAATGCCAATTATGCCACTAATACGAACGAAGTGAAGGCGCTCGGTCCGGGTAATGCTCCTATCATATCTACCGGTAGCGTAGATCATGCTTATTACATAACGAAAGTCGGTGAACCCATCGGATGTTATTATCTGTTGGTGCAGGATGGAATTTTTTCCAATGAAGAGGAATTAAAAAAGTATCCTCATTTCAGCAATACCCAGCCGGGAGATTTCCGCTTTGTGGATGTCGACGGGGATGGAGTGATGGACTTGGATAAAGATCGTACGATCGTAGGTAACTATATGCCCGATTTTACCTATGGGTTTGGTGGTAAAGTCTGGTTTAAGGGATTTGACCTTGATTTTAATTTTCAAGGAGTATATGGTAATGAGATTCTGAATCTGAATCGTCGTTATATTGATAATCTGGAAGGTAATACCAATGGCACCACTATAGCCTTGAATCGTTGGAAAAGTCCGGAAGATCCGGGAAACGGTCAGGTGAATCGTGCCAACCGTAAGTCAAAGGGGTATAATGGTCGTACTTCAACCTGGCATCTGGAAGATGGTTCTTATCTGCGACTGCAGAATGTGACACTAGGATATACCTTGCCGAAGAACCTGACTCAACGCTTTTTCGTGGAAAAATTAAGAGTTTACGTTTCCGGACAAAATTTATGGACTTCGACTAATTATAGCGGATATAATCCGGAAGTAAATGCACGTCCGAGTAATTCTCTTTCACCGGGTGAGGATTATGGAACTTATCCATTAGCTAAAACATTCTTGTTCGGGCTGAACATAACACTTTAATCATCCTTTAAAATACACGTTATATGAAAAAATATAAACTAATACTATTCCTATCAACTGCCTTGTTATCAGTTGCTTGTACAGATAGTTTCTTCGATTTGGAACCGAGTAGCAGTGTGCCTACCGACAAGGTATATAAGACAGCGGAAGATTTTAATGTAGCCGTGATAGGATGTTACTCCAAATTGCAGACACAAGTTTCCTATTTTACAGAGTGTTGCGAATATCGGAGTGATAATTTGACATTGAGTGCGCCCACTGCCGGAACACAAGATCGTTATGATATCGATCAGTTTGCAGATAAAGCCTCTAATGGAATTCTGGAGGCCGCCTGGGCGAACTTTAATAATGGAGTTTATCGTTGCAATCTTGTATTAGATAGAATTGATGAAGCCAATTTCGACGCGACTCTGAAAAAACAATATAAAGGCGAAGCTCTTTTCATCCGTGCCCTTACTTATTTTAATATGTATCGTTTATGGGGAGGGATACCGATGACTAATAAAGTGGTGACAGTGGCTGAAGCTCTTAAAATCGGGCGCAGTTCCGATCAACAGGTTTATGATTTTCTTGTCGGTGATTTGAATCAGGTTATTAATGAAAATATGTTGCCATCTTCTTATACAAGTGCCGATATGGGACGAGTGACTTCCGGTGCTGCAATGGCATTGCTCGGCAAGATTTACCTGACTTTCCATAAATGGACGGAGGCTCGCAATGTGTTATCCCAACTAGTGGGTCGATATTCTTTAATGACTACTCCCGAACAGGTGTTTGACGTGAACAATAAAATGAACGATGAGATTATTTTTGCTGTTCGCTTTAATAAAGATGTCGAAGGAGAAGGACATGGATATTGGTTCTCTATTATTAATCTGACTGATGATACCAATCAGACAAAGTCTCTGAAAGAGTGCTACAAAGATGGGGATAAGCGCAAGAATCTGATTACCTATGTAAAGGTGGAAGATAAAGTATGCGTGATGAATAAATTTAAAGATGTCAAAAGTGCGACCTATAATACAGTCGGTAATGACCAGATTATTCTCCGTTATGCCGATGTGCTGTTAATGTACGCCGAAGCTTTGAATGAAATCAGTTATAGTAATTTGCAGAATTCAGAAGCTATGGTTGCTTTGAATGCTGTGCATACTCGTGCCGGATTGTCTCCGCTTCAGATAACAGAGCTTCCCGATCAGGATAGCTTCCGTAAAGCGATTATGTTGGAACGTCAACAGGAGTTTCCTTATGAAGGACAGCGTTGGTTCGATTTGGTACGTATGGGAGGTGCTAAGGAGGCTATGAAAGCAGAAGGACATATTATTCAGGACTATCAATTCCTGTATCCTATTCCAAAAACGGAGCGGCGAATTGGATAATAATTTGGATGACGATTGGGATGAAATGGATTCGATTGTAGTAAAAGGTACTATAAATAAGGCGGATTTCAGAACATTATATAATTGTGCCCGTTTTGGAAAATTGACAGTGATCAATTTGGAATATGCGACTATTGAGAATAATACGATTCCGGAATATGCTCTTTATTATCCGGATGTGACATTTGATTTTCTTAATATACGACGGGTAATCTTGCCTGATAACGTAGTTGAAATTGGTCGATTTGCTTTTACTAATTCTCGTATTCAGGAGATTAATCTTCCAGCTTCTTTAAAGAAATTATCGGATGGTTTGTTTTGGCGTTGCGAGTGGTTTTCTGCAAATCCGCTTGTTATTCCGGAAGGTATCACAGAGATTCCAAACAATTGTTTTAGTGGTTGTAAGGCGTTTAAAAAACTTGTACTGCCACAGTCGTTGAAAAAGATAGGAGCTTGGGCTTTTTATGATACCCGAATGGAAGAAATGAATCTTCCGGAAGGTTTGGAAAACATAAGGGAATATGCATTCTTTGCGTTAAGAAGGTATGAAATTTTATGGAAGTAATTGAAAACTAAGAGTATTAAATCGTTTTTTTGCTATTGTAACCCTTGATAGGTTACGAATTAGCGCAATACAGAATGTTTAGGACTTCTGTGATTTGCATATTTCAAATAACTCTTCAATTACAAAGGTACGACTTATTTTGAAATCGCAAGCGATGTTCGGAGATAATTTTACTTACTTTTTCATCTATACCGATTCACTCATTTAAAGCGGCATAAAAGCCCGTATTTTCGTCTGAAAACCGTTACCCTCACAAGTTCAGGCAACCATTTTCAGACTACGGCACAGCCTAAAGAAATATCCCGTCTGCAAGCAGGTGCAAGCACCACATTGACAGACGGGACACTTCTTTCATACGGCTGTGCAAGCGGTAGCTTTTATGATTGTCACCCGCTTTCTCTTCAACGAGTGAAACACGATTCTTCCAGAACAGCTTCCTTTTACGTTTCTATTGTCCTTGCCATGAATACCCCTATGACCGACTTTGCGCCCAGCTCCAGCATTTTCCGCTTCATCTGAATCAGGCTTTGTCCGGTCGTAGTCACATCATCGCAAAGAATCACATCCTTTCCTTTGATATACTTTGCATTGAACTCTATATTTTCCAGTTTATCAGTACCTACCGTTCCTTTCAACTGCTCCCGGCTTTGGGCTATCCATATTGCCCTGAACCCGTCCTCAATCTTTAGGATATTCGACAATATCCGGCAGAATCTCGCATAACGCTGTTATTCCGCACAATAAAACCAATAGGAGAGCCTGTCGTCACACCTTCGAATACACCCGAAAGTATTTCCACACGATCCTCTTCCGTTCTCGAAG
>OGYM01003015.1_pt1 | contig 10357 bp, 10 predicted proteins | sample 1576491 | NCBI WGS metagenome assembly OGYM01 (sample SAMEA3541515, study PRJEB24748) | human gut metagenome | biome: human gut; feature: human-associated habitat; material: faeces | place: China | collected 2012 | reverse complement strand
CTCTATCGACTTTATATGCCATCTTACGTTTTAGGGACATTTACTGAATATCCCTGTTTTTTTAAGATAATTCCAGTCCGAAAGCCTCTTTTAATTTCAGCAGACTAGGATTCTTTTTACTCATCATCTGGAAGCGCTCTACATGACTGTAGGCGCGGAGATTTTCATTGGCTGCACTTACACGGACTGTCATCTTTATTTTTCGGTTGTGCAACTGCTGGCGTAAATGTGTTTCTATTTGTGGAGCCAGTTGCGACATGTATTTCTGTACCATATCGTTGTCTACAGCCACTTCGAATGTTGTCTGGTCTTTGAGCAAGTGAGGCTGCATGTTCATCATACGTGCAGCATTGGCTGCTTCCTCTTTGGGCAGACGAGTCGCAAATTCCCGCCAGTAATAGTTCAGATCCTTTTCATTGAAGATATAATCCTCGTAGGTCTGGTCTGCCGGTACAGTTGCAGCTGTATTTACTGGTCCGTTGTTTGCAGCTTGTGGCTGGACAGCTTGTCGCCGGATTGATATACCTATGCTTCCTGCTTTCATTACAGGAATTTTCTTTTCTGTATTTGCTTTAGGTATCGGCTGGCTGTATCAGTTAGCTTACTAACAATTTTACCGGCTTTAGGTCCCGGAACTTCGGCTCTCATTAGGTGCATTGCCTGACCGTCACCCTGAGGTACTATAGCCATTAAGAATGTAATAACACCCATACCACCTATCCAGTTAGTAAAACTTCTCCAAAATAATAATCCATAAGGATTACCCTCAACCTTAGTTAAGATTGATGAACCGGTTGTGGTAAAACCGGAAACTGTTTCAAAAAATGCGTCAAGATAGTTAGGTATCATACCTGAAATAACAAATGGTAAACAACCAAATGCTGACATAAATATCCACGCAAGACCACAAATCATAAAACCCTCTTTAGCAAGAAGCATTTTATTCTTTGGGGTTTTCACACCAAAAGCAAGTCCAATACTAACTAAAATAACTATTGGAATCAAAAATGCAATAAGTGTATCATATTCACCATAAATAATAGCAACGATAAGTGGAAGTATCATTAAAGCACCTTCCATAAACATTATCTTGCCAAGTACATTTACTACTGCTCTGTAATTCATACAAATATATCCTCGATTGAACGAATTGATTTATTCTTAGTAACAATGATAATTGAGTCACCGGCCTCAATTGTATCATCACCGTTAGGGAAAATAATCTTTTTCTTTCTGCTAATTGCTGCAACAAGAATATCTTTCTTAAACTTTAAAGTGCGAATTGGCTTTCCTAAATAATCGGCATCATTTGGAGTAATAAACTCAATAGCCTCAATTCTGCCACCCATCAGTTTATATAGGTTTCTAATCTGGTCACTATTAGCATTAAGTTTTGCTCTTAAATACTTAACAATAGTAGAAGAAGTTACCTGACTAAGTGAAATCGCACTTTCTCCCATTACCTTCTCATAAAGTTGGAAAAACTCAGGTTCATTAATTTTAGTTACTTGCTTATGAACATGTAAGTTCTGTGCATACATAGCAACAAGGAAATTAGCCTCATCGCTGTCTGTAACAGTAACAACTGCATCACATCTGTCAATGCCTTCTTCAATAAGAAGTTTATGGTCAGCAGAGTTACCAAGTACAATTCTGGCCTCAGGAAGATGACCGGCAAGGAACTTACATCTGTCACTATTCTTTTCTATGATAGTAACATCAATACTCATCTTTGCAAGAATTGCAGAAAGATAAAAGGCAATCTTAGAACCACCGATTATCATAACATTCTTAACCTTATCTTTTAAGATTCCCATACCCTTTAAGAAGTTTACAACTTGCTTATGAATACCGGTAATATAGATATTATCCTTTTCTCTGATAATAAAGTTACCGTTAGGGATAAATACCTCTTCACCACGCTTTACGGCACAAATTAGGAATTCATTACCGTAAATCTGAGAAATCTCATAAATAGGTTTATCAATAATATTGTTACCTTCCTTGATAGATATTTCAATCATATCAATTTTGCCATTAGCAAAGGTTTCATAATTAGTTGCAGTAGGGAATTTTAGAATTCTGGAAATTTCCGAAGCAACACTCATATCAGGGTTAACCATCATAGAAATGCTAAGTTCATTTCTCATAAAGTCAATCTGATTAACATACTCAGGACTTCTAACTCTTGCAATAGCATGTCTTGCACCCATTTTTCTTGCAATTAAACAAGAAAGGATATTTATTTCATCAGAATATGTTGTAGCAATTACAAGGTAAGCGTTCTCAACTCCTGCTTCTTTCAGAGTATCACACTGAGTACCGTTACCAAGTACACCGTTGACATCTTGTTCATCAACAACTCTGTCAACTCTCTGTTCATCAATATCTACCACAACAACATCATAGTTTTCTTCTCTCAGGCTGCTAATAAGGCATTTGCCTATCTTACCGGCACCGATTACAATAACATTCATTACACAATACCCCTGTAATTTGTAATTTGTAATTTATAATATACCAGTATTATTATATCACTATGAAACAAAAAATCAAACCTAAAAAGTCCCAATATAACAGAAAAGTTATTACAGTTTTGGAACATTTTCTACAATTGTCGCTTTTTTATTGACTTAATCTATTTTATTTGTTAAAGTAAAGTTAAATATGTACTATTAAGGAGGTATATTAATTTTGAAAAAGTTTTTAACTATTTTATCTATTGTGACTTTATCCTCTGCACTACTAGTATTTGCAGGTTGTAGTACAGATAATAACAGCAGTTCAAGTAGCGAACCTAAAGAACCTACTGTAACAGTTTCTCAGTCTGTATCATTCAGCTTTAAGGCAACCTCATCTACAAAGGCTACAACAAAGCCATCAACTACTAAGAAAACAACTAAACCTTATACACAGCCAACAACTAAGTATGTAACACCTACTACTCAGTATGTAGCACCTACTACACAGTATGTTGCTCCAACAACAAAGCATGTTGCACCAAGCAGTAACCGACTAACTGCAAGTGAAGTTAGCAAAATGTCTAAGACAGAAATTCAGAACAAAATCAACGACATTTACGCAAGTTATGGTTACATATTCAAAACAAAGAGTATTCAAGCTTATTATGAGAGTCAGTCATGGTATGTACCAAGATACACTTCAGAAACAACTGTTGAATCACTCTTTAGTGCAGATGACAACTACAACAAAAACCTACTGGCACAATACAGATAAAAAAACACTAGGGCAAGTTTTTACTTGCCCTTTTTTATTGACAACAACCTATAAAACTAATAAAATATGCTTATAATATTAGTAAAACATTACGAGGTTTATTATGAACGATTTTGTAAGAGTAGCCTCTGCCGTAATCAAAACTACTGTAGCAGATACTACAAAAAATACTGAAGAACATATTAAAATGATGAAAAAGTCAAGTAGTGAAAATGTTGACATTACTGTTTTTCCTGAATTATCTATTACAGGTTACACTTGTCAAGACCTATTCTTCCAGAAAGAACTACTTGACAAAACATATTCAAGCCTAATTGAAATTAAGAAAAAGTCTGAAAAGCTAAAGGGTATCTTTGTTGTAGGTGCTCCTATTAAGCACAAAAATCAACTTTTCAACTGTGCCGTTGTAATTTCTAATGGTACTGTTTACGGTATTGTACCTAAAACTTACTTACCTAACTACAATGAGTTTTACGAAAAAAGATGGTTCAGTACAAGTATGGACACAGAAGACAGTTTTATTAACTTTGATGGTGAAGAAGTACCATTCTCACAAAATGTATTTGATGCAAATGGTTTTACATTTGGTGTAGAAATTTGTGAAGACCTATGGACACCTATTCCACCATCAACTGTACTTTCTATGTCAGGTGCCGAAATTATCCTTAACCTATCAGCAAGTAATGCACTTATTGGCAAAAGAGATTATGTAAACTCAATGGTTAAACAAAACAGTGGTAGCAACATTGCAACATATGTATATTGTTCAGCCGGTTCAGGAGAAAGCACCCAAGACCTTATTTACAGTGGTCACTCAATTATTTGTGAAAACGGTGTTATCTTAAAGGAAAACAAAGAAATTATTGAAAACAACTACCTACTGATTACAGATACAGATTTAGGCAAAATTCGTTTTGACAGATTAAAGAACAAGTCATATAAAGACTGTATCACAAACAATATGTTTTCCACATTTGACACAGTAAATGTGGATTATTTAAGCGATAGTGAGATTGTATCAAATGGTGAAATGTACTACATTGACAAAACACCATTTGTACCATCAAACAATAGCAAGAAACTTGAAAGATGCTTAGAAATTTTCTCAATGCAAGTTGAGGGACTAAGAAAGAGAATTTCTGTTATTGGTGGCAAAATGGTTGTTGGCGTAAGTGGTGGTCTAGACTCTACCCTAGCACTACTGGTTTGTGGTGAAGTTTGTCGCAGAATGGGCAAACCAATGACTGATGTTGTTGGTGTTACAATGCCTTGTTTCGGTACAACTGACAGAACATACAACAATTCCCTTGACTTAATGAGAACACTGGGCATTACTACAATGGAAATTCCTATTGCAGACAGTTGTCGTCAGCATATGAAGGATATTGGTCACAACGAAGAAGTACACGATATTACTTACGAAAATGTACAAGCAAGAGAAAGAACTCAAGTACTGATGGATGTTGCCAACAAGGTTGGTGGTATTGTTGTAGGTACAGGTGACCTTTCTGAACTTGCACTTGGTTGGTGCACATACAATGCCGACCATATGTCAATGTACGGTGTTAATGCCTCAATTCCTAAAACACTTATTAAGTGGATGATTGACGCAGTTGCAAAGAACAATATCTTTAAAGACAGTACTGCTACTCTTGAAGATATTATTGACACACCGATTTCTCCGGAACTTTTGCCTCCTACTAAAGACGGCAAAATTGCTCAGAAAACTGAGGAAAAGGTTGGTCCATATTTACTACATGACTTTTTCTTATACTATGTTCTTCGTTTTGGCTTTAGACCAAAGAAAATTTATTCACTTGCAGTTACTGCTTTTGACGGTGAATTTGACAAGGACACAATTAAAAAATGGTTAAAAACATTCTATCATAGATTCTTCACTCAGCAATTCAAGAGAAGTTGCCTACCTGACTGTGTAAAGGTTGGTTCAGTTTGCCTTTCTCCAAGAGGTGATTGGCGTATGCCAACAGACTCAAGTGCAAAACTATGGCTTGATGAGGTTGAAAGTTTATAATTTAATAATAAGCATACTAAAAGGGTTGCACCTAAAAAGTGCAACCCTTATTTTTATACTAATTATATTTTTTACTGTTCTTCTGTTAAGTCAGGTAACTGTAAGCAATATTCGTAAAAGTCCTTTAGGCTACCTTGCTTATAACCACTAATATCAACATTATCTCTGTTAATAAGGTCATCGGTAACAAGGAATGTTTCCATACCGATTGTAGCAGATATCATATCTTCTCTAACATCATTACCAACCATCAAAGTTTCTTCCGGTTTACATTTTGCCATTTCACAAGTTTCAATAAAGTACTTTGGGTTTGGCTTACAATACTTTGAATTTTCATATGTAGTAATTACAGAAAAATCGTTTTTATCAAGACCTGCCCACTTTACTCGTCTTTCTGTTGCGATTTTTGGGAAGAATGGGTTTGTTGCCATTACTGTGTTATAACCTTTTCTTCTAACCTCATCAACAATTTTTCTTGAATATGGGTTTACTGTTGTAGCCTCTTTTGTTAGGATAAATTCGTTTTCGTAGTAACCGTTAAACATAGGAATATCGTTGATAATCTCAGGTCCAACCATTGTTGCAACCTTGTTCCAAAAGCACATTTTGTTTGACATAGCACCTTGGTTTTGATACATAGCCTCCATACCACCAAGTAATGCTTTTCGTAATGTTTCAGGACTCATTTCTATATAAGGGCATACTGCCTCTGCCATTGAAGAAAAATAAAGTTTCATAAACTTTTTCATATCCATAGGAAGCATAGTTCCATCCAAATCTAAGAATATATTTTTAATCATCTATCTCTCTCCTTCTCCATAAACTAATTTGCTTTCATATTAACATATTCTGCACGAAGCTTACTGTAAGCAAATCTCTGACTACTATAAATACTGTAATAGCCTGAAAGCATATAACTAATACAAACTGCCACAACATAAAAGGCAGTTCCTTCTCCACCAAATAGTTCTATGCTTAAAAGTATTGATGCAATAGGACAGTTTACAACACCACAAAATACTGCCACAATGCCAACTGCTGCACCGAATGTAGGGTCAAGTCCTAAATGTGCACCAATAGCACAACCAAATGTTGAACCAATAAACAAAGTAGGAACAATCTCGCCACCTTTAAAGCCGATAGCCATTGTTACTGCTGTAAAAATCATTTTCAAAATAAAGTCATAGTAATTTGCATGACCTTCATTTACTGCTGTTACAATAGTCTTTGCACCAAGGCCTGTATATTCATCACCAAAAATCATAGCCAATGCTATAAAAATAACACCACCACACAACATTCTAATGTAGGGGTTTTTAAATAATTTGGTTAATCCTTCCTTAGTATATTTCATTATTAAACAGAAAAGAATACTAATAAAGGCACATAGAATTGCAAGTCCACCTGTTTGTAACATTGAAACAAGTGAAAGGTGTGGTACTTTCGGTGGGTTGTAAGGCAAAGTAAAACCTTTGAACAAGTAGCTTATTGCATAGGCTACAAGACTTGATACAACACAAGGTACGAATGCTGAGTAGTAAAGCACACCAACGGCTATTACTTCCATAGCAAAGAAAGCAGCAGTTAATGGTGTACCGAAAAGTGCTGAGAATAAAGCACCCATACCACACATAACGGCAACATTCATATCCTTTTGACTAAGTCTGAAAATTCTACCAACCTGAGCACCGATACTACCACCTAGCTGAAGTGCAGCACCTTCTCTACCGGCTGAACCACCAACCAAGTGAGTAAGAACTGTACTAATAAAAATCATAGGTGCAATAATAATAGGCACACCTTTTAGGTGTCTGATTGAATGTAATATTAAATTAGTACCACCGTCACCTGAAAGTTTTGCTTTGTCATACATTAAAACAATCAGTAAACCAAGCACAGGCATTAAGAATAAAAGTGCCGGATACTGCTGGTGCAAATCTGTTACATAGGAAATACTTTTGTTAAAAACAACTCCTATAAATCCACCCAAAACCCCGGTGATGGAAGCAATGATAATCCACTTAACAAAAATTCCGGCGTATAAGAAAATACGCATAATCTTCATTTTTGATATCCAAAAAAACTTTTTCAAATTTTCATCTCCAATGGGACAATTATACCACTAATATTAGGTATTATCAATTATAAAAGTTAAAACCTTTAATTTTTTCAGTATTTATGCTATTATATAAAGGAAGATTAATATGAAAAAAATCGTACTTGTTGGCACAGGAATGGTAGGTATGAGCTTTGCTTATGCTTCCCTTAACCAAAATTTATGTGATGAGTTTGTGCTTATTGACATTAACAAAGAAAGAGCAATCGGTGAGGCTATGGACTTAAACCATGGTTTAGCCTTTTCAAATTCTTCAATGAAAATCTATTCAGGGGAATATACCCATTGTAGCAATGCAGACATTGTTGTAATTTGTGCCGGTGCTCCACAAAAAAGTGGAGAAAAACGACCTGAGTTACTAAAGAAAAATACAGAAGTTTTTAAGTCCATTGTTGCACCTGTATGCGAAAGTGGCTTTAAGGGAATTTTCTTAGTTGCCACAAACCCTGTTGATGTTATGACAAGGGTTACTGCAAAAATCTCAGGATTTCCAAAGTCTAGAGTTTTTGGCACAGGTACAACCCTTGACTCAGCAAGACTTAGATACCTTCTAGGTGATTATTTTGGAATTAACCCAAGGAGTGTTCACGCATATGTTATGGGTGAACATGGTGACACAGAGTTTGTACCTTGGAGTCAGGCACTGTTATCCACAAAATTAGTTGATGATGTGCTACAGGATAATCCAAACACCTTTAAGAAAAGGGATATTGAGAGAATTGAGGCTGAGGTTAGAAACTCAGCTTACAAAATCATTGATGCAAAAGGTGCAACATACTATGGAATCGGTATGGCAATTGTGCAGATTTGTAGGGCAATTTTACAAAATGAAAATTCAGTTCTCACTGTTTCTTGTTGCTTAAACGGTTGTTACAATCAAGAAAAAATTTATGCCGGTACACCGGCTATAATAAACCAAAGTGGTGTAAAGTCACTTATTGAACTTTCACTAACTGATACAGAAATGAAAAAACTTCAAGAAAGTTGTGATGCTCTTGAAGATTACTTTAAAAGTATTAAGATGTAGGTGGTATTATGGAAAATATTGAGAAATTACAAGAAATAATCGATAATAGTAATAACATTGTTTTCTTTGGTGGTGCAGGTGTTAGCACAGAAAGTGGTATTCCTGACTTTCGTTCTGTTGATGGGTTGTACAACTTAAAATACAAATACCCACCTGAACAAATTATCAGCCATACATTTTTCCAATATAAACCTGAAGAATTCTACAGATTTTACAAGGACAAAATGATGTGCCTAGATGCTAAACCTAACAAGGCACACACTTTCCTTGCTAAGTTAGAAGAAAAAGGAAAACTTTCTGCCGTTGTAACTCAGAACATTGATGGACTTCATCAAGCCGGTGGCAGTCATACTGTTTATGAGCTACACGGTAGCATACATAGAAACTACTGTACAAAGTGTCACGCATTTTATGATGCTGAATTTGTAAAGAACAGTAAAGACCTTATTCCTAAATGTACAAAGTGTGGTGGAATTATCAAACCTGATGTTGTGCTATATGAAGAAGGTCTTGATGATGAAATCGTAACAAATGCAATTAATGCTATTTCTAACTGTGACACACTTATTATTGCAGGTACCAGCCTTGTGGTATATCCGGCAGCAAGTTTTATCAGATACTTTAAAGGCAATCACCTTGTACTGATTAATCTTAGCGAAACATCAGCTGACAAAATGGCTGACCTAGTTATTCACGGCAAAGTTGGAGAAGTACTATCTCAAATTAAAATTTAATAAAACAAATGCACTTTGAAAAAAGGCAAAGTACATTTCATATATATAAACCTCACAAACTTTATTGGAAAGAGAAAAGAAAGGGAGATTTATATGACAAACAAAATTCTTAATGGAATAAGAAAGATTAAGCCACTAAATATATTGGTGCTGACATTAGCCGGTATTATAAACGCCTTTGGTGTTACATTGTTTTTAGCACCGGTTAAGCTATATGACAGTGGTATTTCCGGTACATCAATGTTGATTTCACAAGTAACACCTGAATGGTGTAGCCTTTCTCTTATTCTTATTGTGCTGAATATTCCTATATTTTTATTTGGCTTAAAAAGAGAAGGTGCAAGTTTTACTTTTTACTCAATTTACACCGTTATTATTTATTCTGTTTCAGCATACTTAATAACCGATGTGCTTCCTATTGATGTTAGCCTAGTATCACCACTAGCCGGTACAGATTTATTTTTATGTGCTATATTCGGTGGTGTAATCTCAGGTTGTGGCAGTGGTCTTGCACTTAGATTTGGTGGTGCAATGGACGGTATGGAAATTATTGCAGTTGTATTTGCAAAGAAGTTAAACCTTTCTATCGGCACATTTGTAATGATTTTCAATGTTATTCTTTACATAATATGTGGTTTGGTAATTAACTCTTGGGTACTGCCACTTTATTCAATCGTTACTTATGCAGCAGCACTAAAAACAATTGACTTTATTATTGAAGGTTTTGACCGTTCAAAGGCAGCTTTCATTATTACTACAAAACCTAGAGAAGTGTGTAAAGCACTTTCAGATACTTTTGAAAACGGTATCACTACTGTTGATGCTAAGGGTTATTATTCCGACTCAAAAAAGACAATGATTTACTATGTTGTTAATCGTTTTCAAGTTGGTAAAATGAAAACGATCGTACATAACATTGACCCTAAAGCATACATTTCACTGAATGATGTGGCAGATATTTTTCCGGCTAATAAAAATGATAACGGAAGTAATAATTCCGTTGATGAAACTCCTACCAATACAGAAACCCCAACCCTAGAGGAAGAAATCAAAACCGATTTGTCAGAAAAATTAGGCTGATTTTAGTTTTTATTTTATGGTACAAATTAGGGTTTGTAGGGCTAAATGCAAAATGTTAAATTTTAGCAAATAAGGCCCCTTGTGTAAAGGGAGCTGTCGCTTGTAAATTGGAAGAATGACAATTTACTCTT
>OGYM01003009.1_pt1 | contig 10377 bp, 6 predicted proteins | sample 1576491 | NCBI WGS metagenome assembly OGYM01 (sample SAMEA3541515, study PRJEB24748) | human gut metagenome | biome: human gut; feature: human-associated habitat; material: faeces | place: China | collected 2012 | reverse complement strand
AATTGAACATTTCAGCGATTTCGGACATCATCAACCGGGACGCGCTGTGCGCCTTGCGGGAGCTTCCCGCCGAAAGCGTCCATTGCGCGGTAACGTCGCCGCCCTACTACGCCTTGCGGGACTATGGGCTTGACGCGCAGATCGGGCGGGAGGACACGCCGGAGCAGTACATAGAACGGCTGACGGCGGTTTTCCATGAGCTAAAGCGCGTACTGCGTTCGGACGGCACCTTTTGGCTGAATATCTCGGACACCTACTGCGGCACAGGCAGCAAGGGCAGCTACACCGACCCCAAATATCCCAAAGGCCGCAACGGACAGGGCTTTTCTCTTGCCCGGACAGCGGCGGGCTGCAAGCACAAGGACATGATCGGGATTCCTTGGCTTCTGGCGTTCTCCCTACGCGCCGACGGGTGGTATCTGCGCAGCGATATTATCTGGCAGAAAGACAACCCCATGCCGGAGAGCGTGAAAGACCGCCCCACGCGCTGCTATGAACACATCTTTCTGCTTACGAAGTCAAAGCAGTATTACTATGACGCCGCCGCCGTTGCGGAGCCGACCGCCCCCAAAACGGCGGCGAGGTACAAATCCAGCCGCAGCGCAAGCAGCAAGTACGCCGCAGAGGTACCGGGACAGGGCAAAGTGCAGGGCTTAAACAAAGCAAGGAGCGGCGGCTACTACGACCCCGCCCTTATCCCCACCATGCGAAACAGGCGGGACGTGTGGCTGATAAATACCGTCCCTTACAAGGGCGGGCATTTTGCCGCGTTCCCGTCGAAGCTGGCGGAAACCTGTATCTTGGCGGGCTGTCCCAAAGGCGGCGTTGTCCTTGACCCCTTTTTCGGCAGCGGCACGACGGGGCTTGCGGCGAAAGCACTTAACCGCCGCTATATCGGCATTGAGCTGAACAGTGAGTATTGCGCCCTTGCGAGGGCGCGGATTGGAGGTGAAGCACCATAAAACAGTATAAACCTCGCGATAAAGTCACGCAGAAAATGACCCGCGACGGGGCTATCGAAGTCAACGAAACCCAACAGACGACCCAGCGTATCAGCCAGCGGGAGCAGGACGCGGATTTTCAGAAAACGCCGGAGCAGCAGGCTGCACAGGACGCGGCGGCACAGCTTGACCCCATAGCCGCCGACGCCGCCCCGCTGCCCCGTCTGCCTGTTACTCCCGCAAGGGAGGACACCGCCACCGCCGAGCGCGTCATAGAGCGTTTGGAGGGTGCGCAGACCCGGAAAGCGTCTAAAAAGGCGGTGCAGAAAGCCCAGCGGGAAAGCGCGGCGGGGGCGAGATCGTCACGTCTGCAATTTACCGACGAGGAACGCAGTACACCGGAGCTTGGCAAGTATATTGAGAAATCCGACAAGGCCGCTGACCGTCTGGACGCTGCAAGGGCGGCTATCCCCAAAGAAAAGAAGCTGGTGCGGGAACGTACCTTTGACGAAGCTACGGGCAAGGGCAAGACCCGCCTACGCTTTGAGGAACACGACAAGCCCCCCGGCTTCAAGGAAAAGCACAATCCGCTGTCCCGCCCCGCACAGGAAGCGGGTATTTTCGTCCACAACAAGATACATTCCGTTGAAAAGGACAATTCCGGCGTTGAGGGGGCGCACAAATCCGAAGAACTGGCAGAGCGCGGCGCAAAGTACGGGGCGCGGAAAGTCAAGGAGGGCTACCACAGCCACAAGCTCAAACCCTACCGGGCGGCGGCAAAGGCAGAGAAAGCGGCGTTCAAGGCGAATGTGGATTTCCAGTACCATAAAGCCCTGCATGACAATCCGCAGATTGCGGGCAATCCCCTTTCCCGCTTCATGCAGAAGCAGCAAATCAAGCGGCAGTATGCAAAGTCGGCAAGGAAAGGCGGCGCAAAAACGGCGCAGAAAGCCGCAGAGAACACCCGCAAGGCGGCAAAAAAGACCGCCGAGGAAACAAAAAAGGCAATCGCTTTTGTAGGGCGGCACCCGGCGGGCGTATGTATCGCCGTTGCCGCGCTGCTCTTATTCATCATGGTATCGGCGGGGCTTTCCTCTTGCGGTTCCATGTTCTCCGGCTTGATGAACGGCATACTTGGGACTTCCTACACGTCGGAGGACAGCGACCTTGTGGCGACGGAGAACAATTACGCCGCAAAGGAAAACGAGCTTCAGCAGCAGATTGACAATATCGAAAGCACCCACCCCGGCTATGACGAATACCGCTATGACCTTGACAGTATCGGGCATAACCCCCATGAGTTAGCGTCCTACCTCACCGCCCTTTTACAGACCTACACCCCGCAGAGCGCACAGGCAGAGCTAAATCGCGTCTTTGCCATGCAGTACACTTTGACGCTGACAGAAGAAACGGAAATCCGCTACCGCACAGAAACAAGCACAGACCCGGAAACAGGGGAAACGACCACCGAGGAAGTACCCTACGAGTACCATATCCTCAACGTGAAGCTGACGAACAAGCCCATTTCCGAGATTGCGGAGGAACTTCTAACGCCACAGCAGCTTGAAATGTACCGCGTCTATCTGGAAACAAGCGGAAACAAACCGCTGATTTTCGGCGGCGGCTCCCCCGATATGGGCGCGTCCGAGGATTTAAGCGGCGTACAGCTTGTAAACGGCACACGCCCCGGCAACACCGCCGTTGTAGACCTTGCGAAGCGGCAAGTCGGCAACGTGGGCGGGCGACCCTTTTGGAGCTGGTACGGATTTAACAGCCGCGTGGAATGGTGCGCCTGTTTCGTTTCATGGTGCTACAATCAAGCCGGAAAGAGCGAGCCGCGCTTTGCCGGGTGCCAGTCACAGGGCGTACCCTGGTTCCAGTCACGCGGGCAATGGGGCGCGAGGGGCTATGAGAATATCGCCCCCGGCGACGCTATCTTTTTCGACTGGGACGGGGACGGGAGCGCAGACCATGTGGGGCTTGTTATCGGAACGGACGGGGAGCGCGTCTATACCGTCGAGGGCAATTCCGGCGACGCCTGCAAGATAAAGAGCTACCCCGTCAATTACTCCTGTATCAAGGGCTACGGCTTAATGAATTGGAACTGACAACAAAAAAATGAAAATCTGAAAGGAGAAATTTATTGATGGCTATGAACAAAATTGAACGTATCGACAAAGAGATTGCAAAGACCCGCGAGAAAATCACCGAGTACCAGAACAGATTAAGGGGGCTTGAAGCGCAGAAAACCGAAGCGGAAAACCTGCAAATCGTACAGCTTGTGCGCTCCATGCGCCTTTCCCCGCATGAGCTTTCCGCTATGCTTTCCGGCGGCGGTATTCCGGGCATGGAAGCCGCGCCGGGCTACCCCGCAGAACCCGCAGACCACGACACCGAAGAAATGGAGGACACCGAGAATGAATAAGAAAATCCTTAGAACCTTGACCGCACTCTGCGCCGCCCTCATGCTGACGGGCGGCTTTTCCGTCACCGCCTTTGCACAGACCCCGGAGGGAGAGGACGACACCAACGACAGCGGCGTTGTCTACGAGGAACCCCAAAAGGAAGAACCCCTTACCCCGGACGGGAACGCGACCCTTGTAGACGATTTCGGCGGCAACAAGCAGCTTATCACAGTGACGACCAAAAACGGCAATTACTTTTATATCCTTATCGACCGGGACGACGAGGGCGAGGACACCGTACATTTCCTTAATCAAGTGGACGAAGCCGACCTTATGGCACTCATGGAGGACGGAAGCACCGAAGCAGCCCCGCCCGCCGTTTGCAGTTGCACCGATAAATGCGAAGCCGGAAAGGTAAATGTGAGCTGCCCTGTCTGCAAGGACAACATGACCGCTTGCAGCGGCAAGGAAGCGGAGCCGGAAACCGAGAAACCAACAGAGCAGCCCAAAGAGAAAGGCAATACAGGCGGGCTTGTGCTTTTCCTTGTCGTGGCACTTCTTGGCGGCGGGGGCGCGTTCTATTATTTTAAGTTTATGAAGCCAAAGCAGAACGTCAAGGGCGACACCGACCTTGAAGATTTCGATTTTGACGATTACGACGAGGACGAGGGGGACGGGCTTTCTGATGAAGAACAGGAGGACGAGGAAGCATGACGCTTTTCACCGAAAACCCTTTAGAAAAAATGATGGTACAAAGACCCACCGGGCGGCGTGACAGTGCGCCGCCCGTTCCAAAATCCCCGGCGTGTATGCGTTGCCCTTATAAGGCGCAATCCCCCTGTATCGGCTATTGTCTGAAACAGGCACAGGAGAAGAAGCACACCGCGCCGGAACGCTGAAAGGAGGATTTTTTCATGGCATTTAGACTTGTGATTGCAGAAAAGCCGAGCGTGGCGCAGACTATCGCCGCCGCGCTTGGCATTAAGGGGAAACAGGACGGGTATATCGAGGGCGGCGGCTACCTCATTTCATGGTGCGTCGGGCATTTGGTACAGCTTGCGGAAGCTGCCGCCTACGGGGAGCAATATAAAAAATGGAGTTTTGACAGCTTACCCATTCTGCCGGAGGAATGGCAGTACGCCGTTGACCCGGACAAGGGGAAGCAATTCAAAACCATTAAAGAGCTTATGCACCGCGCCGACGTTTCCGAAGTGGTAAATGCGTGTGACGCGGGGCGCGAGGGTGAATTGATTTTCCGCTTTGTCTACGAAGTGGCGGGCTGCAAGAAGCCCATGCGCCGCTTGTGGATTTCTTCAATGGAGGACGGGGCGATTAAGGCGGGCTTTGCTTCCCTCAAAGACGGGCGGGACTATGGCGCGCTCTTTGCGTCCGCCCTCTGCCGCGCAAAGGCTGACTGGCTTATCGGCATTAACGCCACCCGGCTTTTCTCCTGCCTGTATGGAAAGACCTTGAACGTGGGGCGCGTCCAGACCCCGACCTTAAAAATGCTCACCGACCGGGACGCGGCTATCTCCCATTTCCAGAAAGAAAAATATTATCATGTTCGCCTTGATTTATCCGGCGCGGACGCGGCAAGCGAAAGGATTTCGGACAAGGCAGAAGCCGACGCGCTGAAAGGGGCTTGCGAAGCGGGAAAGGCGGTATGCGTTTCCCTTACCAGAGAGAAGAAAACCGCAGCCCCGCCAAAGCTCTTTGACCTTACCTCTTTGCAGCGGGAAACGAACCGCATTTTCGGTTACACCGCAAAGCAGACCCTTGACCTTGCACAATCCCTTTATGAAAAGCGGCTCCTTACTTATCCGAGGACGGACAGCAGCTTTCTTACTGACGACATGGGCGGCACCGCAGCGGACATTATCGCGCTGCTTTGCGAAAAGCTCCCCTTTATGGCGGGCGCGGACTTCACGCCGGAGATTGCAAAGGTATTAGACAGCAAGAAAGTATCAGACCACCACGCAATCATTCCCACTATGGAGCTTGCAAAGGCTGACCCGGACGCGCTGCCGGAAAGCGAGAAGAATATCCTTACCCTTGCGGGGGCGCGTCTGCTTTTTGCCACCGCCGAGCCGCATATTTATGAAGCGGTTACGGCGGTTTTCTCATGCGCCGGGACAGACTTCACCGCAAGGGGAAAGACCGTACTTGCGGAGGGTTGGAAAGAGCTTGAACGCAGATACCGGGCGACGCTGAAAGATAAGCCCGAAGCAGAGGACGGGGAAAATGAGGGCGTGACGCTGCCGGAGCTTTCCGAGGGACAGAACTTTCCTAACCCCGCCGCAAAAGTAACGGAGCATACCACAACGCCGCCGAAGCCCCACAGCGAAGCGTCGCTTCTCTCTGCTATGGAGCGAGCCGGGAACGGGGACACCGACCCGGACGCGGAACGCCGGGGGCTTGGCACTCCCGCCACCCGCGCCGCCGTCATTGAAAAACTGGTAAAGGGCGGCTTTGCAGAGCGCAAGGGGAAGCAGCTTATCCCCACGCAGAACGGAGCCGCCCTTATATCAGTCTTGCCGGATATGCTCACTTCCCCGCAGCTTACCGCAGAATGGGAAAACAATCTGACGCAGATAGCAAAGGGAGCCGCAGACCCCGGCGAATTTCTGTCCGGCATTGAAGCTATGGCGCGGGAGCTTGTGCAGACACACGCCGCAGCACTGGACGGGAAAAAGGATTTGTTCCGGGAGGAAAAGCCCTCTGTCGGCAAATGCCCCCGTTGCGGTTCCCCCGTCCATGAGGGGAAGAAAAACTATTATTGCAGCAACAAAGAATGTGCCTTTGTCATGTGGAAGAATGACCGCTTTTTCGAGGAACGCAAGACCGCTTTTTCCGCGAAGATTGCCGCCGCGCTCCTTAAATCCGGCAAAGTGAATGTGAAGAAGCTCTATTCCCCGAAAACAGGCAAGACCTATGACGGAACTATCGTTCTGGCTGACACTGGCGGGAAATACGTCAACTACCGTATCGAAGTACAGAAGAACTAAAAACTTGAATAGCAAGCATAGGAAGCGGGTACCCACTTCCGTAAATCCCTGTCCTGCCGCTGACGCGCCGGACGGGGATTTTGCTTGTTGGGAAGTTTCCCAAACCCTCTAAAAAAATGAAAAAATTGTTGGCATAACGCACAGCCCACCGTAGTACGGGGCGAACCCCAAAAGCGCGGCGGTGCGCCGCCATTTCAGAAAGGAGCGAATGAATGGAAAAGAAAAAAGGTTACTCCATGTTTGAGCGTGACAAGTTAGACCCGGCTGACAGTATGCGGATAGAGCGAAATATTTATTTTGAGGAACAGACCGCTGACCTTTCCGGGCTTACCGCCCTGCCCTTAGAACAGTTACAGGCATTGCGGGAAGAATACGCGGCGGCTGAACAGGCAGCTTTTGAAGCCTTGCAAGAACAGGCGGCGGCATGGGACGAACAGGCGGGAAAGACCCTTGCCATTGACAAAGCCATTGAGTATGTGAGGACACCCGAAGCTACGCATACCGCGAACCAGTGGGAAGCTACGGACTACGGGAAGCACATCAGCAACCGCGTCTACCAAATGCGCTACCACATATCCGAGAATACCCGGTATGACAGGGAAAAAGAGAAATCCATTCCCTATTCGTGGACGCTTTCATGGAGTATTTACACCAACAGCCCCCACAATTACGGACAGGCAAAAATCGCCGGACAGGAAAGGAAAGTCTTTGCAGACAAGGCAGCTATGGAAAAATATCTGAATGGGCGTATCAAAGCCTATCAGCATTTATTCACCGAGGTATCGCCGCCTATCCCGCCAGAGTATGCAGAGCATTTCAAAGTAAACGGGCAGCTTTTACCGGGCTATGCTATCGAGGGCGAGGAACGGGCGCAGCCTACCGCTGAAAAAGCAGCCCCCACCACAGCAGAGCCGCCACAGGACACCGAACAGAGAAAGGAGCGTGAAACCATAAACGAGCAGTTTTCAATTCTTATCGACAGCCGCAGCCGCTTTGAAACAGGCAAACCGGGCGGCGTGTGGCTTCCCATGCCGACCACAACAGAGCAGCTTCATGCGGCTATGGAAAGCGTCGGCATTACCGCAGACAATCCGCAGGATTTTTTCATCAACGGGTATTCTTCTACGGAGGACTGCCCCTTTGACTTGCCGCTTTCCGTTATCCAAAGCGCAAGCATGGACGAGCTGAATTATTTTGGAAAACTTCTGGAAATGCAGAGTGACGGGGACAAGGATAAATTTGCGGCGGCGGTTACACATGGCGAGTATGCCGGAAGCATGAAAGACCTTATCAACCTTGCACAAAACCTTGACTGTTACTGGCTCTATCCCACTGTCCGCAGCGAAGAAGATTACGGTTATTATCTTATCGACGAACTGGACGAGCTGGAGCTTCCCGAAGAAGCAAAGAAATATTTCAAGTATGAAGAATACGGGCGGGACGCAGTTAGCAAGGATAAGGGGCAGTTTACCGAACAGGGCTATATCTATAACAATCAGAACACCTTTACCGAATGGTATCGGGGAACGGAAAACGAGATACCCAAAGAATACCGCGTTATGAGCTTCCCACAGCCGGAACGCGGCGGACAGGACAAGACCTTTATGGACGCAGCCGCCACAGAGCAGACCGCCCGAACCGCCGCAGAGCAGCCACAGGAGCCGCACCCGGTTATCCCTATCGTGCTGACAGCCGGGAAGCCCGCCGAGAAATTAAAAGAGATTACCGACCGTCTGGAACAGGGCATTACGGAACTCTTTGACAGCGAGCGTTACAAGGAATATCTGAAAGTCATGTCAAAATTCCATAATTACAGCTTCCGAAACACCGTCCTTATCGCCATGCAGAAGCCGGACGCTTCCCTTTTGGCGGGCTTTTCCGCTTGGAAGAACAACTTTGAGCGAAATGTGATGAGAGGGCAAAAGGGAATTAAAATCATTGCCCCGTCGCCCTATAAAATCAAACAGGAAATGCAGAAAATCGACCCGCACACGCAGAAGCCCATAATCGGCAAGGACGGAAAGCCCGTCACCGAGGAAAAGGAAGTCACCATACCCGCCTACAAGGTGGTATCCGTCTTTGACGTTTCCCAGACCGAGGGAAAGGAGCTGCCGGACATTGCCGTTGACGAGCTGACAGGCGACGTTGACCGCTACAAGGATTTTTTCGCAGCCCTTGAAAAGACTTCCCCCGTTCCTATCGCCTTTGAGAATATCGAGGGCGGCTCTCATGGCTACTACCACTTGGAGGACAAGCGCATTGCTATCAACGAGGGCATGAGCGAATTACAGACCTTAAAGACCGCCATTCACGAAATCGCCCATGCGAAGCTGCACGACATTGACCTCAACGCGCCAAAGGACGAGCAGCAGCCCCACGTTGACCGCCGCACCCGCGAAGTCGAAGCGGAAAGCGTCGCCTATACTGTCTGCCAACATTACGGGCTTGACACGTCGGACTACTCTTTCGGCTATGTCGCCGGGTGGAGCAGCGGGCGGGAGCTGTCCGAGCTGAAAAGCTCCCTTGAAACGATACGCAGCGCAGCCGCCGAGATTATCAATTCCATAGACGAAAATCTTGCGGAGCTGCAAAAGGCACAGGACAAGGAGCAGACCGCCGGACAGGAGCAGCCCACCAGAGAGGGACAAGAAGCCGCGCCACAGCCGGAAGCCCCGAAAAAAGCAGATACAGCCGGGAAAGAAAAGCCGGAAGCAGCCCCGAAAGAAGCCTTTACCCCGGAAACGATTTACAGAGTGCGCCGGAACCCTTACAGCGACAGCCGGGAAAACAGCCACCTCTTGCAAGCCTATGTGACACAGGAGAACGGGCGGGCGAAAATGGGCGACGTGCTTTATACGGGAACGCCGGAGAAATGCCGCGAGCTTATGGGGCAGCTCAAAAGCGGCGAGCTGACCGAGGGCGACGTAAAGCAGCTTTACGCAAAGGCACAGGAAACGGCGCAGACCGCCGGACAGGACAAAGACACCTTTTCCATTTACCAGATAAAAGGCGGGGACGAAACAAGGGATTTCCGCTTTGAGCCATACGACCGCCTGCAGGCGGCGGGAAATGTGGTTGACAGGGCGAACTATGAGCTTGTCTATTCCGCGCCCCTTGCGCCGGAAACTTCCCTTGAAGATATTTACACCCGTTTCAATATCGACCACCCCAAAGATTTTAAGGGACACAGCCTTTCCGTTTCCGACGTGGTAGTGCTTCATCAGAACGGACAGGACGCGGCGCATTTCGTTGACAGTGTAGGTTTTCGGGAAGTGCCGGAGTTTTTACAGGAGCAGAAGCAGCTTACCCCGGACGAGCTGACAACGGGCGAAACAATCCAGACACCGAGGGGGACTTTCCATGTGACCGCCATGAGCCGGGAGCAGATAGAAGCCGCCGGATATGGCTTTCACCACCAGTCGGACGACGGAAAGTATCTGATTATGGGGAATGGGACGCGGGCGTTTGCCGTTGCCGCAGAACAGGCGCAGCGGGACAATCCCTTGAAAACCGCCGAGCAGACCATAGAGCAGAACGGAAACATGATTGACGGTATCATCAACAACACCCCCACCGTTGACGAACTGGAAGCAAAGGTAAAGGCGGGCGAGCAGATTTCCCTTGTTGACCTGGCTAACGCTGTCAAAGCCGACAAGGAGCGCGGCAAGGGAGCGAAGCCGGAAAAAAAGCCCTCTATCCGGGCGCAGCTTAGAGCCGACAAGGAAAAGGCGCAGAAGAAAAACGCAAAGCAGAAGTCACAGGACTTGGAAAGGAGCTGACCCATGCCGGAACAGAGTAAATTTGAAAACGTGGATTTGTTCGCTTCCCTTGAAGCGATTATGAAGCAGAACACAGGCTTTTACCAGAGCGACTTAGACATTGACAAAGAGATTATCGCAAAGGCGGCGGCAAGCCCCAACAGGGAGGACAAGACCCTTTTGTGGTTCTGCCGCCCGTCCGGGACGCACTGTTTCCGGGAGCGCGACGTTTTCCTCAAAGACACCGCGCCCCACAACACATGGCGTT
>OGYM01003004.1_pt1 | contig 10385 bp, 25 predicted proteins | sample 1576491 | NCBI WGS metagenome assembly OGYM01 (sample SAMEA3541515, study PRJEB24748) | human gut metagenome | biome: human gut; feature: human-associated habitat; material: faeces | place: China | collected 2012 | reverse complement strand
TACATGGGATATTGCTGAATTGCATACATCTACACGGAAAAAGCCTTGTTTCATAATCATGGGTAAATGGGTATGGCTGTGAATATATATGTCTGCATCCACTATACTCGCCATGTCTGCAAGCCTGATTGCCTTTGCTCCCTCTTTCCGTCCTCCGCCTGAACCGTGATTGATATATACCGTATATCTCTGCGGTCTGTTATGTGTATGTCCTGATGTCTTTCCAAAGCGTAAAAATATGATCGCACTGGTCGGAGAATACTTATCCGATATACCAAGCTGCATTGCGATGACTTTGGAAATGTCGAAGCCCTCTTTCCGGTATCCTCTGGCTTCATGATTGCCCGAATTTATACAAAGGATTTTATCTTTGATCGGAGCAAACAACTCGACTGCCTTTTCAAGCTGTCCCATGATGTTAAACTCTCTTGTTTCGATATCTCCAATGGATGACCGGCTGGCATAGTCCAATATATCACCATTTAACACGCAATAGGCATTTTTATGTTCCGCAACATACTGAATGCGCTTCTTGATTCTTTCAATGTCGGAATGCTCGTCCCCGATATGTTCATCTGCGAATGTATGTAATTCCAGCATGGATATATTGCTAGGCAAATCACATTTGATTGCTTTCAATCTGTCATCCCCTTTTCGGCAAATAAAAAAGCACCTACTTAATAAAGCAGATGCTTAAAGTTATATTTTTGAAACTTACTTATACTATTTCCATATTACCATTTTACTACATTTTGTGCTTAGTGTCAAGTGTTTTCACAATATTTTGTGTTTTTCTTGATATTTCCAGATTTTTTATTGACTGAACATAATAAAAACCTCTAGCGTTTGACTTGCTAATATTTAATTTCATTGCTGTATCTTTCCAGCTAAGAAAATCTATGTATCTGTATTTTAATAAATGCATACAAACTTCATCGTCGATAGTCATTGCAATGTCATACAGTAAATGAATTTTCAAATTAACCAGCAAATCAATTTTTCTGTCAATTTTCTTTTCCTGTAGTTCAATTTTTTCATAGGAAGATTGCAACCGATCGTCCCCACTCGTTACCTTTGGCATTAATGATAGAGTAGGAGTCACTTTCACAGCCAGAGATTTCAAACGTGCCAGCTTTTCCAATTCCTCATTAATGCTGTCGTTTAACTCTCGGCATTTATTCAAGATAGCTTTCTTTTCCGGTATTGTCATCCGCAACTCTCCTATCTTTGCAATATTTGAATTTCCAGTTTTTTATAATCCGTTTCTTTGTACAGCAAGAACCGCAAATGTTGCCATACTGTATCTTATACCCGCAATATTTACACGTCCTCATTTTTACCGTCCTTTTCCTTAACCTTTTTCAACTCACGCAGCATGTACAACAAAAATACTATTCCTAAAATCCCGCCTAGGCATATCAGAAACTGCACGAACTGCAACAGCCATAATAGAAACGATGTCATTCTGTATCACTCTCCTTATCGTATTCCCACGGAGTATCGCTTTCAATTGATTCTTTAAGTTTGTCAATTTTAAATTTTTTATAAGAATCAATGTCATAATCAGAAATGTTATAAATGATCTTTAGTTGCTCTAAAACAATATATACATCTGCAATTTCTTCTTTTAAACCTAGTATATCTCCCTTGCATCGTATAAATTTACTTATCTCTTTTTGCAATTCGGATAATTCTTCAATCGCAACAACAGATTGCAACTTTCCGCCGTATTTTTTTATTGCATCAACCAATACTTTTGATTGATTTATTTGTTCATCGGTTATTTTAGAAAGTAATTTTTTTATTTTAATTGTTTTCATTCTTGATCACTCCAATTTTGTCTTTTTAACCATTCATCTATTTTGTTTTGGGCTTCTTCTTTTGTTTTATATAAATGATTATCACCCCAATAAAACCAAGCTTTGCTATCATAACCAAATTTTGAAACAAAAGTTGTTTCCACTCGAAATCCACGATTATTTTTACTTATTGCTGAAACAATGTGTTCTTGAATTATAGGTTTTTCTCGCTTTAGTTGTTCAATATTTGCCGTTGTAGGATAATCTATTTCGTAAACCACATCCCCTACATCGCAAGGAAAATTTTCTTGTTCTTGTTTCTTCAATGCTTTTATAGCCATTTCGAACGCTATCACATACTCCAAAGGATAGTTCCATTCGACATCTGCAATAGCTACTTCAATCGTCTTAATCGCTTCTTCATAAGTCATTCTTGATCCCCCTATTTAGATATATCCCATGTTTTTCTTTTTGGCTTCAATATTTGATAAAACATCTTTCATGTCAAACGCTTCAATGTGACATTTCCAATGATCTGAACCATATTGACGGAATATGCAATTTTGGCATCCTTTTTGTTCATTGCAATAAGAAATAATAATCTTTGCGCTTTCCAATGCTTTGATTTTACTTATCATTCTGTATCACTCCAATCTATCGCTTGCCCGCAATTGGGGCAGTAACTCGTTGTGTTATAATTCGCTTTAAACTCATGTAAGCAGCAAGGACAATATACGCCACCATCTAAATCAAGCTTTTTCGGTATCTGTTTTTCAAGTGCATTTGATAAAACAATTTTTAACTCAAGATTTCCGATAAACGTTTCATCAAGTGTTTTCAACGCTTCTTCATAAGTCATTTTGAATCACCCCTATTATCTATGTATTTGGTGCAAAATAAGGCTCTGATTCTGCCGTGTCTTACTATGGTGTGTTTAAGGCTGCAGGAAAAAAATGTCTTTTTAAAGTGATAACAATTTCCACAGCATCGATAATAATTCTTTCTATCTTTCACCGCTTATCACCCCGCATATCAGCACGTTTTCCATAGCTGCAAAATTGATTGTCAGTTTTACCTAAGTCCCACATCTCACACCATCCGAATCCTTCAGCGCAACTATGTGTGTTATACTCTTTACAATCCTTGCACCTTACAACCTCAACCACATCAGCGGTTGGAATGTGTTCGGCATATTCTAATACAGTTTCAATTCCAAAAACAAAATTTTCGTTACCATTCTCTTTGTCATAATTATCGATTCTTATTGGGGATCTTAGCAACGCTTCTCGATCTATGTATTCAGCCATTATCATCACGCTCCCTTTTTGTTTAGCAATTTGCTCCATCTGGTTTTCATTTCATTTGGAATATTTTGCCCTTTGTTTCGCTCACCAGTCCAATGTGTTCCACCGGCAACTCCATCACACACAAAATTACTTGCCTTTAAACTTGCTCCGTTTTCACTTTCAAGAATATATGTAATTATTCGCTCATATCCCATTTCTTTGGCAATTCGGCAACAGGCTCCATATAGCATTGAACACGCATTTTTAGTACCATCAGTACATAATCTATTAATTTCGCACGTCACACCATCGTCTAAATGTCTGCTTACCGGTCTGCCGCAAACTGCACATCCAACAAGCTGATCTTCGTCAAATAGTCCAATAGAGAACTTGTGACCTACTGTAGCTTTATGATGCCTGTGATATTTATTGATAAAATCACTGGCTTGACGGAATGTAATAGGTCTAATATTCATTCTCACTCACGCTCCCCTAACGCTTTTTCCGCATCTTCTCTGGTGAGAAATACGGTTTTGCCTTTTTCAGAATATATTACTGCTATATAATTACCATGTTCGTCATAAACTCTGTAATATTCATCGTCTTTTGGAACACACGGCGGCAGGATTACTCCGTTTGCAAGCAAAGCCAAAGCCATAAATTCTGGTTTATACCAATTTGTTGGATTGCATAACTTTATATCTTGAATCAACTCTATAAGCCTATCTCTCATATCATTCGGCATTGTTATCACCCACCATTTCTTTAACACCTATCCATTTCCAATTTGCGCATCTTGACGTAACTGATGGTTCATATTTTTGCAAACAGCCATAATCTCCAAATGGGTTACGCTTGTAATGCTTACAATTTAAGCAACACGGCGTAATTGCTTTGATAGCAGCATCAAGTTCAGATTTCAGACTATCAATCTCTGCTTTTTGGCGGGTGATGAGGTCAAGACAATGTTTTCGTAAATTTTCTTTACAGCTCTTAACATCACACAAAGGACAATTCTCGCTGCATATTTGCTTATACAAAATGCAACACTCCAAAGCCTTAATAATCTCGTTATCGGTCATTTTTCATCAACCTCGCTTTCAAGCCATTGTTTCAATGTTTCCAAATCATTTGTATTATCACATCCATAGCCCATTTCGCAAGCATAATCATTATGTGGGCAATAATCGCAAGGATCAGAACTTATACCATCTAATATTCGCTGTGCCATTTCCTCCACGCTCATATTTTTAATGCGTTCGTAGTTGGTCATCAGTTACAACCCCATTTCTGCAACATATTGTCCGTAAGTCTTACCGGCAGCACTGGCACGTTTTGCAATTTCAGCAATACTCAACACCGGCTTTTCCGTTTTCTTCTCTGGCTTCTTTCTCGTTTCCTTGCCTACCGATTTCCATTGCTGACGATATTCAGATTGGTATTTTCGGTCTTTTTCAGCATGGCATTTATCGCAAAAACGCTTGCTTCTGTATTTTGCCATAAATTCACATCCGCATATTTCACATTTAACTTTTGGCATGATTTATGTATTCCTTTCTTCGCTAAAATTCAGCCGTTTACAGCCACTTTTGATTTTATAGTGTAATTTCATGGACGAGATATCAAAAGTGTGCTGTAAGGCTACACAGAATGTCTGACAATCATTCAAACAATATCCCGTATTCCTGATGTACCGCTTCTATCAATTCATCCAGCGTATTGTAATCCTCGTTGATAGATTTAAACTGATCATCAACTTTTGCGTTTATCTCGCTAAGCTGGTCACTGTCCCATCCATATTTATCCGCAAGGACAATGTTGTAAGCAGCCATCATGGAAACAATAGTTTTATGCAATACCGATTTAACGCCTTTGTTGTATTCATCAACTTTAATCTTGCTAACTTCGGCTTGCGTGTAGGTTTTAATTTTCATTGTCATCATCCAATTCTATGTATTTATCCAGATACCATTGTGCTTTTTCAATATCTTCCCTGCCGTTTTTTCTTTGTGACCGGTAAATATACTTAAAAGCATTGCACAGGCAAAAATGCTTAACTTTTTCAACTCCTAACGATTCTATCATTACTTCGATACATTGAAATTTTCCGGTTTCATAATGGCTTGGATGGTTTACCATATCAATCATTTCATATCTCCCTTTCTCAACTCGCATTCCTGACCGATATCCGTGATGATATTGTGCTTGCATTTCATACAGCAGTACCGGCATACCGAAGTACCGTATTTTCGGTTAACTACTGCATGATTGCACTGCTGTATCGCACACATATTAAACACTTTCCCGCATATCGAGCATATATCCGTTGTCTTTTTCATGGCTTAAAACGGCAAATCGTCATCGTCACCGGCATCAAATTCCTCAAAATCGTTGACGTCAAAATTTTCCTGTGGTTCTTCCTGCTTTTCCGAAGCGTTTCCGTTCTGCTTCTTTTCCGCAAAATATACCTGATCGGCAACTACTTCAAACACAGTCCGGTTGTTTCCATCCTTGTCTTGATAGCTGCGTGTCTGTATGGAGCCTTCTACTGCCACAAGCTGACCTTTAGTGAAATATTTGCTTACAAACTCAGCAGTGTGCCTCCATGCTACAATGTTGATAAAATCAGTCTGTTTATTGTCCTTGTCAGATTGATAATTACGATCTACCGCCAAAGAAAAAGTTGCTACTGAAACATTATTAGGGGTCTGTTTTAATTCAGGATCGCGTGTTAATCTACCCATCAAAATTGCTCTGTTTAACATAATCAAATCTCCTTTATCTGGATGTCATGCACCCAATTCATTAATTTTCTTTTTAGGATATATTCCGGTGTCTTAACACCTTTTACATCCTCGACAACGGTGCTTCCGTTCTCTTGATACACAAAATCAGCTATGTATGTGCTAGATCGCTCTTTTCCGCATTTCGGTATCAGTTCAAATTTCACTTGCCTTTGCAGGTGTGATATCACTCCGGCTCGTTCCATCAGCTTTAATTCGGCATATCGGTTGGCTTCTTTAACCGAATCAAACTTGATACCGTCAAGAACTGTTTTGCGGCTATTATATTTGCTCATATCACACCTCCGGAATGTCATATCCGAGCTTGTCAAATTCATCCATGTTGTAGCTATGGCTTTGATTGACTTGCTTTTTACTGAACTTGTCTTTGGCATTCCAGTCTTTAACAGTCTTTATTCCTTGATTTGATAGGCTGTTAATAATCGCCTTGGCATATCCCCATGTACGCTTGTTGTTATCAACTGACTTCTTGATACAGGCGATGATCAATTCCGGCTCAAATCCGTTTGACAGATAAAAATCAATATCGGAAGAAATCGTTCTTGATAATATACCTATATTTTGTTCATAGAAATCAGCAACGGCAGTTTTGCCTTCTTCTACTTTACTTTCCTTTACTTTACTTTCCTCTACTTTACTTTGTTTTGAAATGTCTGCATTTTTTTGAAAAATGTTTACATTTTCGCTTGAAATGACTACATTTTTGAAATTTTGGGTATGTTTTATTAAGAGGTACTCTTTTTTCACTTCAACTTTTTTACGGCGGATGACTGCCTCGAAATACCTTTCTTGAATTCCCGGAGAAGTCAAGATATTGTATTTGTCATAAAGCTCCTGTGAAAATATACCTCTTTTGATTGAAGCTGCTACTATTTCAGAAACGACGCTCCCACCCAAACCAATCCTCTTGGCGAACAAAAGCGCAACCTCATTTGTCCATTCACAGTAATAACCTTGCCCTCCGTATATTTTTTGGAAGAGCTTAACGATTACCGCAAATCCTGTCAACCCAAATTCAGCCTCAATCAGTTCAAATTTGTCATCAAGCACAACATCAAGCGGAAAGTATTCCAGTCCGCTTTTTGCCAATATATCACCCCTCTGCCTCTACAATTTGGTATTTGGCAAAGTGTACGGTCTCTCCGTATCTGTTCTTTGCCGATACCATTTCTTTTTTAATCGGAACACCGGATTTTCTTAGATCGGATATCCGACTTGCTAACCTCATAACTCCTAGATCACTAAGCGCATCCAATGGCGTTATGCAGCCGAACTCATTCATATACCGAACGATTCTTTCGCATTGAGTAATATTCATCATCAATCACTCCTTACTTTCCAGATCTCGCATAACCTTTTATCCAGCTTGATACCGTATACCTTGTATTTTTCATCAAATGATTTTTGTCCGATCGTGTGTGCTTCCGTGTGATAAGCACGTGACAGAGGCAGTACTCTGTATCCGAGATGAACAATCTCTTTTCTGTCTCTGCCCATTCCAACAGCATCCACATGATGCAATTCAGCTTTCTTTCCGCTGATACAGCATCTTTTAAACATCAGGCAGCAATATATGTAACGGGATATATCCGGCGCTCTGTCAATCGGATTTTCTGCTAATGGTATGTCCTGCTCTATGCAAAACTCAATCAGAAACTGTAAGAACTCTCTAGCCGTTGTCATATCAGTGTTAGAAAGGCTGAAATACGGTACTCCTGTTCTTTCAATGTAGATGTATTTCATCATTTCCTTTTCGTATTCCGGTAGGTTACCGCTGAACTCTGCAATATCACGCAATGTTGCATATATCTTTTTCCGCTGATCTGCCGATATTCTTCTGCCGTCATCGAACATGACTTCGCACTTGGAAACATTCTTGTGCAGCAGAGACATCACATCTATTTCGGAATTAGGAACGGCAATATATGTATAATTCGGTGTCATTTTGCATACTGTACCAACTGACATTTATTACCGCTCCTTTCCTTACGCTGACTGCTGTTTTTGCTTTTGCCACACAAACACTCTTTTTCCCGTGTCATTATTACGAATTGCCAATCCTACTATTTTTTTATTTTCAATCGCTATCTTTTCTATATAGAATTTGTCATAGCATTTCCCGTTATTTATGTTGCAATCTTCTTTTTTGATGAAAATAAACGGTGATGTGTAAAGCTCTCTGCCTATTCCCCAGTTAAAACAGGCGCGTTTAAAACTGTCGCTTGCCTCGCCTTTTTGTGCTTCTGTATTACTTTCAGTGCCGCAATCTGATTTCCATACCCATTTTCCGGAACTTTCTGGTACGTAATAATTAACATTAATTCCAACCTTGCAAAAGAGATTTCCTTTACATTCATAATGCTCACGTTGCCAATTTTCTGCGCCCACAGTTTCATCTAAAATATTCATGTCGCACCGAGCATCCTTATATAGCAGAAGCACCAAGCCGTTTTGTTTTACGCTTTGTAGTCTTACATCTATTTCATCCGCTCTTAAATCTCTGAACGTCATCTTATATCACCCCTCGCATTCTTCCAGCGTGCATTCTAAACCCACGCCAGTGTCATATATATCCGTGACGTCCTCATTCGTTTCGGTACATATTATCCTTAACCTTGATGCGTGTCTGCTTCTTGTAAATGGACAATATTTGCATTTCATCGGCTCGCCTTTTGGGCGTCCGATCTTTACGATTTTTTGCATAAAATCGAACTCAGTTACTCCGTTTATCAACTCGCCCACTCCTTTACAAAATCCTCAAACCCATCATCTTTTTTCCAATAGCAGAAATCGGCTTTGTCATCATATTCGCAATGTCCCTCATATTCCTTCCTAAATTCATCCTCATGACCTCTTGCAATGAATTCGTCATAATATTCTTCCGGAAGGCTTTGCAGATATGCCATATTGCAATATCCGATACAAGCTGCATGATCTCCGTATATCTCTAGGTCATCCGGATATTGCCATTCGCCGCATTGCTCACACTGCATTCGGCAATCTTCTTGCATTTCTTGACATTCCTTTCCGTTACTCTTTGTTTTCCTTATTCAGTATTTCTATTTTCCAGTCCCCGGATTGCCAGATTGTTTTGGTTTGGTTATCTTTAAATGTGGCGTTTTCAGATATGACTACTTTTTCTTTGTTTTTCCATCCAAACGAAGGTGATGATATTATAGCTGAACCGTATACCTCGCTGATACTGGCTGAATCGCATACCTCGCTGATACTGGCTGAATCGCATACCTTGCTGATACTGGCTGAACCGTATACACAGCTGATACTGGCTGAATCGCATACCTTGCTGATACTGGCTGAATCGCATACCTTGCTGATACTGGCTGAACCGTATACATAACTGATACTGGCTGAATCGCATACCTTGCTGATACTGGCTGAATCGTATACATAACTGATACTGGCTGAACCGTATACCCTGCTTATACTGGCTGAATCGCATACCTTGCTGATACTGGCTGAATCGCATACCTCGCTGATACTGGCTGAACCGTATACCTTGCTGATACTGGCTGAACCGCATACCGTGACATTTTTGCAATCTTTAATGTAGTGATTTGAACCGCAATTAATGGTAATGTTGTTTTCGCCTATATGTATGTATGACTTAGCCCAATCTTTTACTGCCGCCCGCATGCGTTCTTCGTCATACCCCGCTACATACCAATCAGGCACAATGTCTTGGTCAACATTGAATTTCCATTGGTCAATCGGTGAAAACACGTCTCCGTCCTTCGGATATAATTCCGCTCTGACGAACAACCTTTCGGCGTTGTTTTTTGTATCCTCAATTTGTAATTCTTCAAGCATCTTAGAATGACTATCATAATCCGGTATGAACACGCTATCCTTTAATATAATTGCGCTTTTCAGTTTGCACATTCCTTGACATTCCTTTCAATTTGTGGTATTCTTTAGGTGAATTTTTTTGTATGTGCGCCGTTAACGATTGCAGTCGTTGCGGTGCTTTTTCTTTTCCGGCAATATGTACGCTATCAATCCGAGCATTGCAGCTAGGATAAAACACCCTGCCATAACCGCAATTGTAATTTCAAAGCTTGTCCCAATCACATCCGGCGAATCTGCCGCACACGCTCCGAGAATGATGCTGAACATACTTAGAAATCCGATAAACTTCTTCATAGGCTTGTACTCCTTTCTTATATCCCCAATTTTTTTAGCTTGTTATGTCTGAATTCTAAATCTTGGATGTCAATTCCCCATGTTTCATAGGCGGTTTTTGTGCTTACAAGCAATGCGTTGTATCGCATTTCGCCATTTTCAATCATTTTTTCTACAACCGCCTTTTTTAAACCGCATATTGTGTTCCGACCTGAATGTGGAAACAACTCTGCTATATCTTTATTGCCGATCTGGGGTTTGGAATAATACAACTTGATTGCAAACCCGATATCTTCTATTTGCGGTACTCTTACCATTAAAATTCACCTTCCTTTCTCCTGCTTTCTGCGGCCCGT
>OGYM01002997.1_pt1 | contig 10395 bp, 8 predicted proteins | sample 1576491 | NCBI WGS metagenome assembly OGYM01 (sample SAMEA3541515, study PRJEB24748) | human gut metagenome | biome: human gut; feature: human-associated habitat; material: faeces | place: China | collected 2012 | reverse complement strand
ATTTATATGACATCATTTCATACTTGATTGAATAATAAGAATCCTTTTCCCAAAGCATCCAACTATCTCCACCTACTGCTTTCGGCGGCTCCTTCGTTTTATCCGGATTTGTTTCACCAGGATCCGTCTGATCTGCTTTTGAGATTTCAAAGGCGATCATCTGTTTTTCATAATATGCAAATTCAATCGTTACTTGGTATTCACCCGCCGTATCAAACAGATCTTTTCCCAGAATCAGCTGATTCTCATGTTCCTTACTGATGCTGTAACCCAGATCATCTGAGATGCTCTCCTGACCATCCGGAAGAATTTTTTTCTCAGTTCCATCTGGTTTTTTCAATGATACCTTTGTGATGTATTTCCAGATATCTCCACTTTCATCTGCATCATTCGTAAGGATCACTGCATCGCCGACTTTCAGATCCTTGTTCACCGACAGCTGAACATCCTTTTTATCCTTTACAACCGGTACTGAAACGGTATTATCCTGATAGCCATCCAGCTTGATCCTAAGCGTATTACTGCCCTTTTCAAGACGGAACACATCTGCATCCAGTTGCAATAAACGACCACTTTCTGTTAATGCATATTTTGTATTGGAAAGCTCCTGATAACCTCCATTGACATAGAATTTCGCCTCTTCCGCAACAGTCCGAAGATAGGCAAGATCGTCACAGGAAAGATAAATCTTCGTTCCCTCTTTGACTTCTGTGACCTTTTCACCGGTTTCATCTGTCAAATAGATCACAGGAGCCTCTTTTCCAAGGTAATTGCCATTCATCTGTGTCTCACCAAGCAGGTTATCTTCCAATACATATTTCACTGCATAAGGACGGTTTGCAGTTGTCTGTGCATTCCCTGTTGCTAAATAATCGGAAAAGCTTAAATAAGTTCCGGCATTCTTTGCCTGCTCTACTGCATCCCGGTATGCGTCAAATCTGTAAAAGGTTGTACTGTCCTCGCCAATAACAGCATCGTAGCCGGACATATCGGATAACCAGCGATCTGCAATTGCATCAGCAGCTTCATTCTCAACCTGGAGCTTGCTTAAGATCAATGCGTTTGTCAAAAGGTCAGCATCAAAAATCAGGTCAGCGGTCATCGTAGTACTTCCACCGTCTGATCCGTCAGAGCTGCCGCCGCTGCTGCTGCCACCGCTGACCGTTGCACTGGAGATTGCATCCACTGCAGCAAGTGTATATGCTGCCTGTGCTTCTTCCTTGACCGCACTTGCTGCGTCAGATACCGTAAATGTGTAAGACATATCCTTAAACCCGGTAGCATGAACTGTGATGGTATATTTGCCCGGATCCGGAATGTTATTTCTTCCGTCTTTAGCAGATTTATCATTATAAAGAATGAAGCTGTCGCCGATCAGATACCAGTCACGAATCTTTTCCAATTCTTTTGTCGTTCCGTCCGGCCGTTTCAACTCAACCCGGTTCACCGGCATCGTTGCTCCATAAGTCATATTCTGAACCGTAAAATGGAGATTTTTCCCGCTAACGATCGCACCGGCTTCACTTAAGATCATAGAAGGTGATGTTCCGTTTACAACCTCGATAGGAATCAGCGTATCCGTATTTCCCGATTTTACACGAAGATAATACAGTCCATTGGAATAAAAGTTCGTCTGTCCAAGCGGTACGGTGATCTGTCCAACCGTTTTTCCATGATGGTCCACATGATCTTTGTTCCAATTCAGATCCGCATTGATCGTATTCTTGTTTCCACTTCCAGAAACAAGATCTACATCGCAGATACTGTCAAACCACTGCTTATCTGCCTCAGATGTATAGTTAAACATCACGATGGCTTCACCACTGACACGATATACATTATCTGCGGTCTCATCGTCCTTCAATTCTGCTTTCGGCGCATAATACCGGATCTCATCCTTTTTCTCTCCAAGCGAAAAAGTAGTTGTTGACGGCTTCACGCGAGGCTGACCATGATCGTCATAATTGGTCAGCTGATAATCCCATACATAAACCGGTCCATGAGCAAGGAAGGCAGAAGGTGCTGTATGCTTTTTCACCTGGACACTGCCAGAACCATTCTGACTGCCTCCAAGAGACACTGTCTGTGCATGGCCTTCCTGATCCATCGCTGTAACACTGCCTGGCTTTAAAACAGTCAGCTCCCATTTTGCGATTGTACCGTCCGTATCCACCGGAGTCATAGCCTCGGTAACATCAACTCCATCAATCATAACTCTGCAGTTATTCAGAGAATATCCTTTCGCGAAAGCAACTGACACATATTGACTCCAGCCAAGATCGACCACTCTGGTCTGGCTTTCCAGAAGAAGGGAACTCTGCTGTTCATCCTGTCCATTTGAAGTATCAGGAGATGATGGATTGCTGTTCGTGCTTCCAGAAGGAGCATTGGAGCCATTTCCTGTTGTATTGGAATTACCTCCGGATGTATTGGAATTGCTTCCGGATGCATTGGAACTGCTTCCAGATGTATTAGAACTGCCTCCGGATGCATTGGAACCGCCTCTGGAATCACCATCCGATGAGCTTTTACTGCTGGATTTCGTACTCACAGAACCCGAAATCTCTTTGCTCACGCTTGCATATCCCTGCCCCGGACGTTCCTGAATCTTACCGTTTTCATCCAGCCATGCGCCGTCTTGATTTACCAGATAGCCATCAGGAGTTGTTCCATTCGCAAACATTTTTCCCGGACGCTCACTCGATTCCGGTTCAAAATAATAGCATCTGCCATCGATCCATTGCCATCCAAATACCATGGCTCCCTCTGTTCCATCCGTATTCGTGCTGCAAAAATACCAGGAACCGGTTTCATCCTTAATCCAACCGGTACTCATTCTTCCCTCAAGCCCATCCGATGACTGATTGAAAAAGTACTGTTTTCCATCAATGATGGCTTTTCCTGTTTTCATGATTCCAGTATTTGGATCTAAATAATACCAGCCTGATGTCGTATGGATCCATCCTTTTATAAAGCTTCCATCTGCTGCCTGGTATTTCCAATTCTGACCCTCATGGATCCAACTGCCCTGAGCAGGCACCAGACCAGTTGTGCTCGTTGCGCTATAACCAGTCATCGTCTGCGCTGCAGTCATAATCGTCAGACATACCGCAAACACCTTTGTTTGAATTTTGCGTGTTCTCATTCTTTTCCCCTTCCGTTACGAAATATCATTTTGGAATTAGTATAAACTAACTGCCGTAACGGTATCATTATAGGGATCAAGGTCTGGCTTGTCAATTTCATGTTAACTTAATGAGAAATAATAGTTAACAGTTGGATCAAATTATGACGTAAAACAAACAATTCCGGCCTTATCCAGGGAAGCCATTACTACCGGAATTAAAATAAGCTGAAGAATAATTGCTGGAATAGCATTTACAAAGGCTATGGTAATAAAAGCCTGGAATGTAAAAGCTCCACCTGTTACTCCTAACATAATGACCTGCGCAATTCCCCATACAATACGTCCTGCTAACATTGCTGTGATCAGACTGATATATACAGCCATTGTATTCTTGTGCGGAAAACGACTATATACCAGAGCAATTACGAAACCGTAAGTTCCTAATTCAAATGCCATACCTGTTGCGTTTGGGAACAGGGCAGGCATTCCAAACAGGACGGAACGCACTAATGGAAGCAAAAAGCCGACGATCAGGCCATATTTCCATCCTACAATCAAGCCACAGAACAATACTGGAATGTGCATCGGGGAAAGCATCTTGCCAATGGCTGGAATCTGTCCGATCAAAAATGGGAGCACAATTCCAAGGGCGAAAAACATAGCGGATAAGGTTAACTTTTTCGTATTTTCTCTAGTCATAATAAATCTCCTTTATGTGTTCTTTTATCTTTTGTCTTCTAACTTCTTGTTCTATTGCAGTCAGTTCAGCAGGTACACAGGCCTGTCAAACATTTCCATCATTCTATAGTAACTGCTCTGCAGCAGCTTTTACAATACGGAATGTCTGATCAAAGGTTTTATGATGCTCTTTTGCCAACTGTCTGACACAGTCATATTCTGGATATGCTTTCTTCATTCCTTTATAGGAACAGATTTTCACCATTGCTTTTCCCAGTTCGGTCTCTACTTCTTTCATTTCTCTAGGGAGTTCACAACGTTTTAAATCAAAGCGGCGGATTCCGATGGTGGTCGTCTCGGAGAATATAATCTCTTCCATTTTTTCTACATCAGCTTTTTTACAGATCACATTCAGCTGATAGGCTGGACGGTTCTTTTTCATAAAGACAGGTGTATAATGAACATCTTTGGCTCCGGCATTAAACAACTGATCCATCACATATCCTAACTCTTCCCCACTACAATCATCGATATTGGTCTCTAATTTCACAGTTCCTTCTTTTTCAGCAGGGGCTGCTACTGCGTCTGTTCCAGACTCTGCTTTTTCACCTTCTGTTGTTTCAAGAATCATCACTCTCAGGATACTCGGACGATCATACGCACGTTTTCCAGCACCCAGACCCGTTTTTACGATTTTGAAGTGTTTTGGAAGCTTTTCCTCTGTGCGGATTGCTGCTGCAATTGCTGCACCGGTTGGTGTTACCAGCTCTCCTTCTGTCTCCGTGATCTGCAGATCTAATCCATGAGCCGCTACGATATTGGCAACTGCCGGAACCGGGATCGGAAGGAGTCCATGCTGACACCGGATCATTCCATGTCCTTCTGCCAATTCCTGGATCACAACATCCTGGATTCCAAGATTATCCAGACAAACTGCCGCTCCGACGATATCCACGATGGAATCTACTGCACCAACCTCATGGAAATGGACATTTTCCAAAGTTGTACCATGCGCTTTGGCTTCTGCCTCGCCTAGAATTGTGAAAATCTTCACAGCTAGTTTTCTTGCAGTATCGGAGAGCTCCGCTTCTGCGAGAATATCCATTACTTCATGCATTCCACGATGCTCATGCGCATGATGGTGTTCATGATGGTCATGGTCATGGTGATGATGTTCGTGCGTATGATCTCCAGAATCAGCGTCACAAGCATGGACGTGAGAATGCTCATGATCCTCCTCGTGGCTATGTTCGTGATGATGCTCATGGCCTTCTTCATGATTGTGTTCGTGATGATGCTCATGGTCTCCCTCGTAGCTATGTTCGTGGCTGTGTTCATGAGCATGGTGATGATTGTGGTCATCATGGCTATGATCATGACCATGAAGGTATTCCATATCATGATCGTGGTTTTCATGCTCAGCATCCAGAATGACATTAAAATCACAGCAATCAAGCCCAGATTTGCTTACACGGGAGATCTCAATCCCATAACCGCTTAACGGAAGGCTGTCCAACGCTTTTCTTAATACAGCTTCATCGGCTCCCAGATCCAGAAGCGATGCAACTGTCATATCACCACTGATTCCTGATGCACATTCAAAGTACAGTTTTTTCATATTCTGATACTCTCCTTTTTTGATTTATCATTCCAGGCAGAAACAGGAAACCTGATCTTCCGACCGCCTGAATATTCCAATAACTTTTAATTTCTTCTAACTTTACTCATAAGTAATTCCTCTCCAAAAGAAAAAGATCACCAAAACAAACAGAGTTCTCTCTGTGTCTGGTGATCTTCCTGATCACAATCTTATCTGTCGTATCGATTGTATATTGACATCAAATCATAAGATTTGCCTTAAATTCAATTTATGTGATATGCAATACAGCTTCTACTGTCAAAAAACACTTCTGTGCCTTCGTCAAATCAACTTTCTCAAGTATAACACAGAACGAATGTTTCTGTCAATCATCGGCACAGTTCCTGATCTGATCCTGATGGTATCCGATCCAGATCCGATCTTAATCCGAACACTTTTTTACTTCCTGATACATTACCGTCAGATAGTTTCCGGCATGAATTGTATCATCTTTTAAAGAATTCATCTGGCGGAGCTTTTCTACATATTGTGCGATTGTCAAATCTGTATCTGGCGCATACTGCTCTGCAAGATCCCAAAGAGTGTCCCCGGTTCTTATTCGAACACTCTTATAATAGGTAAGACGTACCGTCTCCTCCGGTCCCTCTGCCATGGCGTTACCTAACGCATCACCGCACATTCCAGAACCCAAAATCAACAATACTGCTAATAACAGGATTATCACTTTCTTCATACTCTGTCCTCCTCGGCATATATGCCCATTCACGAACAATATTCCTCTATCGTTTCTTTGCCGAACACGTGTTTGCTTACAATCTTATTATAGGATGCGAACATATGTTTGTCAATGTTTTTTCATATTTTTTCGAACAAAGGTTTGCATTTTTGTAAAACCTATGGTAGTATAAGAATGAAAGAATATATGTTCGTGAAACGGAGGTTATCATATGGCACAGGGCAAGATTACGCCTAAACAGGAAGAAATATTAGAATATATTAAAGACTGTATTTTGAAGAAAGGATATCCGCCGTCTGTACGTGAGATATGTGAAGCGGTCTCCTTAAAGTCCACATCTTCCGTACATTCCCATCTGGAAAGTCTGGAAAAGAACGGTTATATCCATCGCGATCCGACAAAGCCTCGTACCATTGAGATCATTGACGACTGCTTTAACTTAACCAGACGTGAACTGGTGAACGTTCCTTTAGTTGGTACCATTGCTGCCGGTGAACCGATTCTGGCGCAGGAACGAATTGAGAATTATTTCCCGATTCCAGTAGAGATGCTTCCTAATGAACAGGCATTTATGCTTCGCGTCAAGGGTGAAAGCATGATCAAAGCCGGTATTTTTGATGGTGATCAGATCATTGTAAAACAACAGAATTACGCAAGAAATGGGGAGATTGTTGTTGCTATGATCGATGATGGCGCAACCGTAAAGCGCTTCTACAAAGAAAATGGGCATTACCGCCTTCAGCCAGAAAACGACGCTTTAGATCCGATCATCGTAGATCACGTTGAAGTTCTTGGCGTTGTAATCGGTTTATTCCGAATCATGCAGTAATCATGATAATAAAAGCAAAGCAGGCGAGTTTACATAAAATCATTATGTAAACTCGCCATTTCTGAATTCTATATTTCCTAATGGAAATTCTATGTTTTATTTGCATAAATAAATAAAATAACCGGCATAACACAATAGCATAACGATTCCGCAATTTTTACGAAGTTCTTTATAACGAATGGTTCCTGCCCACAGCAGTACACCACTGAATATCGCAACGATTGTATCTATCACAAATTTCTGATCAAACGGAACATTACAGATCAGTGCAGTTGTTCCAATTACAAACAGAATATTAAAGATATTACTTCCCACAATATTACCAATGGCAATATCCGCATTTCCTCTTCTGGCTGCAGTAACGGAAGTCACCAGTTCTGGAAGTGATGTTCCGAAAGCAACAATTGTAAGACCAATAAACCGTTCGCTCATTCCAAAATATCTTGCAATCTCGGTTGCTCCCTCTACTGCAAAATCGCTTCCTTTAACCACCAGAATTCCTCCAATTATGATACCCAATACTCCCTTCCATAGAGGAAGCTCTTTTATCTCTTCTTCATCCTGGACTGATCCTTTTTTAGAGATCACGAACAAATATCCAAGAAATATAAGAAACAACAGCCAGAACAAAATGCCCTCCAGGAAAGTGATCTGATTTCCTGTTATTCCAAATGCCATAAGGATTATGGTAATACCGATCATAAACGGAATTTCATAGCGGAATGTGGTTTTCTGTATCCTTACATTAGTAAGAACTGCAGTAATTCCAAGAATGATCAGGATATTTAAAATATTACTCCCGACCACATTTCCAATGGAAATCCCCGCGCTGCCGCTTAACGCTGATGTGATACTGACTGCCGCTTCCGGCATACTAGTTCCCATAGCCACGATCGTTAGTCCGATGACCAATTGGGGAATCCCAAGTTTTTTAGCAATTCCCGCAGCCCCTTCCACGAACCAGTCTGCGCCTTTCACCAAAAATACAAATCCTACTGTTAGTAACAATACATGTAACATCATTGCACGCCACCTCTTTCTTGTTTTTTCCCTGCAGTAGGCATAAAAAAAGAGACTTCTACTGCAGGCATTACAGTAAAAGTCTCGCTATTTAATCACTTTCCGAGTTATTGTCCCCAACAACTGTACTGACGGATAAGCGAACACGTATGGCTAGCTACTCCCTTTTCTTTAATTGGATTTTATCAATATTTTTTTCAAAAGTCAATCATTTTCTGCTGGTTCTGGCATCACTCGAAGAGCACCTCTTCTGGTTGTAATAATTGATGCTGCTGCATTCGCAAACACAAGCATCTCTTCCATGTCCTGTCTGCTCAGGTTTTGATATCATTCAAAAATGCCGGAGCCTCTGTCGTCTCCTCTCCACAATAAGCACGACTGCCGTCTTTTCCCAACGATAAAAGAATCAGAGGAATCTGGAATTCTGTCCGAAGCTTTCTTATGGCCTTCTCATAATCCTGTTCCTCGCTCTCCCATAAAGGTTTTCTTAAGTTCGGATCAAAAGAAATCCAGACACCCGCTTTCTCAGCTGCCTCAATGGCGCTCATGGTTGCCGTTCTCACCGGTTCATCTGTAAGAGAAAGGGAGCTGTAATCCAAAACCATCCTGACCAACTTTACCAATAAAAGCCGTTTTTCTTCCCAGCTTTTGTAACATGGCAAGCACATTACATGGGGCTCCTCCCGGATTAGCTTCAAAAATCGAATTTCCCTGTTCACTATATCCATTTTGTGTAAAGTCAATAAGTAATTTGCCCATTGCTGCAACATCATATTTTTCCATTACTTTACCTCAATATCATATTTGGTTACTTCCAAATGTGTGTTTCCATTACTTGCAAAGCTAATTCCAGAAGCATCTACCGGTGTATAAATCAGTGAGGTCATTACCTGTTCCCCATCATTTACGAATATCTCCACAGAAAATCTGTCTACTAAAATTTTCAGGTTTATCACATCTTTTTTATCTGAGACATACATACTGCGTGTACTTATTGTATCCTTCCTGAAACCAGAATGAGTCCGGTCAAATGTAAGTGTTTTTTCATCCTTGTCATAGATTATTTCTGAATAGTGCTTTTCATCCGCAGCCAGTTTTATTCTAAATTTTCCATATTCCTTCCCTTTAAGAACTATTTCCAGATCGATACTTCTTCCACTAATGCCTTTCAATTCTGTCTCTTCGTGAATACAAACATTATCGTAACTTATAACATTGCTGCGATAATTTTCAAGCTCACGCACTGGCTTCTGACAAATTCTTCCGCCCTTCATTGATAACTCTCTCGGAACAGTCATCATACCAGAATATCGCTGAGTATCCGGATACATCGGATTATCCCATGACTGCATCCAGCCAATCAAAATCCTTCTTCCATCCTCTGTCTCCATAGTCTGCGGTGCATAGAAATCAAGTCCATAATCTACGCACTGTACTTTTTCTCTCGTAAACTTCAGCATTTCTTTGTCATAGTTTCCAATCAAAAATGCTGTATTGTTACCATTGTGAAATTCCAATCCTTCTGCTTCCATTTCCTGTGGTGAAATCATAAGAACCTGTTTTCCATCTAAAGGATAAAAATCCGGACATTCCCACATCCTTCCTATCTTATTTTCACTACGATCTAAAATTCCTGCAAATTCCCATTTTTCCGGTTTTTCTGCACAAAACAACGCAATTTGACCGCTTCCGTCACTATGGCGGCTTCCGGCAACCATATAATATTTTCCATTTTCCTTCCAAACTTTCGGATCTCTAAAATCTTCCAGACTACTGCCTTCTGGTAACATATCCGCAGTCACAACCGGATTATTTTTAATTTTTTCATATTCAACACCATTTCCTATTGCAACGCATTGATTCTGGCGGATACATTTTTTCCCATTTTCAATTACTTTTTCTTCTACACCTGTATAAATCAGTATCTGTTTTTCTCCATCTTCAATAGCACTACCGGAAAATACACCAAAATTGTCATAGTCCTGATCTGGTGCCAATGCTGCCGGAAGGTATTTCCACTTGATAAAATCCGCACTTTTTGCATGTCCCCAATGCATGGACTCCCAATGTGTTGCATATGGATAATACTGGAAGAATAAGTGATGTTCCCCTTTATAGTCAGAAAAACCATTCGGATCATTCATCCAGCCGACCGGATTTGAAAAATGATATACTGGTCTGTCATCCTGTGCTACTTTCATACTCTCTTCAAGCTCATATTTTCTGGCTTTTTCTACCATTTCACTCATGTTTATCACCTCTGTATTAATTTTCTTCTGATAATGACTCTATATATGCATCAAAATATTTCTGTTTGATCTCCAGATACTCTGAAAGTCCATAGTCCTCCACTTTTTGCAGATAGCTTTCCCATTCTTCTTCAATTCCACCATTTAAAATCCAAC
>OGYM01002994.1_pt1 | contig 10407 bp, 9 predicted proteins | sample 1576491 | NCBI WGS metagenome assembly OGYM01 (sample SAMEA3541515, study PRJEB24748) | human gut metagenome | biome: human gut; feature: human-associated habitat; material: faeces | place: China | collected 2012 | reverse complement strand
TTTAGGGCTGTCATCAGTCGTAACGGTCACACGGCGGTTGCTGTTGTCACGCAGTACGCTGTAGACTATTTCGGTGACCATCTGCTTCAATTCAGCTAAGAAGGTACCTGCATCGTAACTTTTTCGTTCGATTTCGCGCAATTTCTTTTCCCAGATACCGGTCAGTTCGGCCGATTTCAGGAGTTCTTCGTGAATTAGCTGAATCAGTTCTACTCCGGTAGGAGTAGCAATCAGGTTTTTGCGTTCCTTGCGGATGTAATGCCGTTTGAACAAGGTCTCGATAATGGCTGCACGGGTAGAAGGGCGACCGATACCGTTTTCTTTCAGGGCATCCCGAAGTTCATCATTGTCCACCAGCTTTCCGGCAGTTTCCATGGCACGCAGCAGGGTAGCTTCGGTATAGGGACGAGGCGGCTGTGTCCATTTCTCGTTGAGCATCGGGCTATGCGGGCCGCTTTCTCCTTTGGTGAAAGCAGGCAATACGCTTTCTTCCTCGTTTTCCTTCCCTTCTTCCGGAACGTCCTTGGCAAAGATTATGCGCCAGCCGGGTTCCAGAATCTGCTTTCCGGTTACCTTGAACTCTATCTGGTCTGCTTCACCGATGACGGTGGTGGTAGAAAACTTACAGTCGGGATAGAACACAGCGGTGAAGCGGCGGGCAATCAGGTCGAACACCCGTTTTTCCATGTCGCTGAGGCCTTGCGGTTGTACCCCGGTGGGGATGATGGCATGGTGGTCGGTCACCTTACTGTTATCGAATACTTTTTTCGATTTAATCAGTGGTTTTCCGCTTAATGCCGTCGTGTAAACGGCATAGTCTTTCAAGCCCTCCAGAATTTTAGGGCACTTGGGATAAATGTCGTCACTCAGGAAAGTGGTATCCACACGCGGATAAGTAGCCACCTTCTTTTCATATAATGACTGGATGAGCTGCAAAGTCATGTCGGCCGAGTAGCTGAATTTTTTATTACATTCCACTTGCAAAGAGGTCAGGTCGAACAGGCGGGGAGGCGCTTCCGTTCCTTTCTTGGAGCTGACTTCGGTTACGGTAAAGTCTACATTCCGGATGCGTTCCAGTAATTCCTTTCCGGTCTGTTCGTCGGTAATCTGCGGAATACCACGGTTGGCATCGGGTTGTGTTTTCTTCTTGGCCGAAGGGTTCTCTTTTTCTTTTTCAGCCTCTTCAGCCAGTTCCTCATCGCTCTTTCGTACGATGGCCGAGAACACCGTATCGCGGTAGACCGTCTTCAGTTCCCAGTATTGCTTGGGTACGAAGTGTTCTATTTCCTGCTGTCTTTTTACAATCAGGGCCAGAGTCGGAGTCTGTACTCGTCCGATGGAAAGTACCTGTTTGTTCTGTCCGTATTTCAAGGTGTATAGTCGGGTGGCATTCATGCCCAAAGTCCAGTCACCGATGGCGCGGCTCAGTCCGGCTTCGTAGAGCGGTTGGAACTCCGCCTGGTCTTTCAGGTTGGCAAATCCGTCGCGTATAGCCTCTTCCGTCAGTGAGGAAATCCAGAGTCGTTTGACCGGGCATTTGGCACCGGCCTTTTGCATTACCCACCGCTGGATGAGTTCTCCTTCCTGGCCGGCATCCCCGCAGTTGATAATCATTTCAGCTTCCTGCATCAGCTTTTCGATGATGTGAAACTGCTTTTCTATTCCGCTGTCGTTTATCAGCTTGATTCCGAAGCGGGGAGGAATCATGGGCAGGCTGCTCAGACTCCAGCTTTTCCACGAAGGAGTATATTCATGCGGTTCTTTTAGGGTACACAGATGACCGAATGTCCAGGTTACCTGGTATCCGTTTCCTTCAATGTATCCTTCTTTTCGGTTTTTGGCTCCCAGCACATCAGCGATGTCGCGTGCCACGCTGGGTTTTTCGGCTATGCAAACTATCATGGTCTTTCTTTCAATACGGAGCAAAATTACGTAAAGTTGCCTGAATAGAAAAATAAAATCTTTATCTTTGGGCAGAAATGACTGACAACCTTTCTTTTGGCAAGGTTTTTGCTAAAGAATTAGTATAACATTTAAATGAAGAAATTATGTTGATTTGGATTGTATTTATAGGTATTGCGATTATCAGTTACCTGGTTCAGGCAAACCTGAAGAGTAAATTTGAAAAATATTCCCAGATGCCGTTGACCAATGGCATGACAGGAAAGGAAGTGGCGGAGAAGATGCTGCGTGACAATGGTATTTACGACGTGACGGTGACCAGTACATCGGGTATGTTGACTGACCATTATAACCCGATGAACAAGACGGTAAATTTGAGTGAAGGGGTTTATGGTAGTGCGAGTGTGGCTGCTGCAGCTGTAGCAGCTCACGAGTGCGGACATGCGGTACAGCATGCACGGGGATATGCGCCTTTGCGTATGCGTTCGGCTTTGGTCCCGGTGGTACAGTTTTCTTCTTCCATCGTATCTTGGGTGTTGTTAGCTGGTATTCTGATGGTCAACTCTTTTCCTCAGCTGCTGCTTATCGGTATCTGTCTGTTTGCCATGACCACGTTGTTCAGTTTCATTACTCTTCCGGTAGAAATTGATGCAAGCCGTCGTGCACTGGTATGGTTGAGCAGTGCCGGAATTACCAATGCGTTTAATCATCAGCAGGCTACGGATGCCTTGAAGTCGGCTGCCTATACGTATGTCGTAGCTGCCTTGGGTTCACTGGCTACGCTGATTTACTACGTAACGATTTATATGAATCGTCGCGAGTAAGCATGAAATCCTTTCGTTTTGTATGCGGAAGGTAGAAATTTTATTCGTATTTTTGCCCCGTTAATTTAAAGACTGATTCATTATGGCAACAAAACCAAGTATACCTAAAGGAACAAGAGACTTTTCGCCGGTAGAAATGGCGAAACGTAACTATATATTCAACACCATTCGCGAGGTGTTCTATCGCTACGGCTTTCAGCAGATAGAGACTCCTTCCATGGAAAACCTGTCTACTTTGATGGGTAAGTACGGAGAGGAAGGCGATAAGCTGCTTTTCAAGATTCAGAATTCAGGTGACTATTTTTCTGGACTGACAGATGAAGAACTGTTGAGCCGCAATGCAGCAAAATTGGCCAGCAAATTCTGTGAAAAAGGTTTGCGATATGACCTGACAGTTCCTTTTGCGCGTTACGTGGTAATGCACCGTGATGAAATCACTTTCCCGTTCAAGCGTTTCCAGATTCAGCCGGTATGGCGTGCCGACCGTCCGCAGAAGGGACGTTACCGTGAATTCTATCAGTGTGATGCCGATGTGGTGGGCAGTAACTCTCTGCTGAATGAGGTGGAATTGGTACAGATGATTGATGCCGTGTTCCAGAAGTTTGGTATCCGTGTTTCCATCAAGATTAACAACCGTAAGATTCTGACAGGTATTGCCGAAATTATCGGAGAAGCTGATAAGATTGTAGATATTACAGTAGCTATCGACAAACTGGATAAAATTGGTTTGGACAATGTAAATGCGGAACTGGCATCAAAAGGTATTCCGCAGGAAGCCATTGATAAGTTGCAGCCGATTATTCTGTTGAGCGGTTCGAATGAAGAGAAAATAGCTACGTTGAAGAATGTGCTGGCTGCCAGCGAGACTGGCTTGAAGGGAGTAGAAGAAAGTGAATTTATCCTGAAGACGATTGCCGGACTGGGTATTCAGTCGGAAGTAGAACTGGATTTGACATTGGCTCGCGGATTGAACTATTATACGGGTGCTATCTTTGAAGTGAAGGCACTGGACGTACAGATTGGTAGTATCAGTGGAGGTGGCCGTTACGATAACCTGACCGGTGTGTTCGGTATGGAAGGCATGTCGGGAGTGGGTATCTCATTCGGTGCTGACCGTATTTACGACGTACTAAACCAGTTGGATTTGTATCCGAAAGAAGCGGTGAACGGTACACAGTTGCTGTTCGTCAACTTTGGCGAAGCTGAGGCTGCGTATGTATTGCCGGTATTGGCACAGGTACGTGCGGCTGGTATTCGTGCAGAAATCTACCCGGATGCTGCCAAAATGAAGAAACAGATGAGCTATGCCAATGCAAAGATGGTACCGTTTGTAGCCATTGTGGGTGAAAATGAAATGAAAGAAGGAAAAGTCATGCTGAAGAATATGACAAGCGGCGAACAGTCGCTGGTTACTCCGGACGAACTGGTAGCTGCCATCAACGGATAAGCGTGAGCGTTAATCATAAATAAAAAGGACACAGGTTTCACGGAAGAAGACGGAAGAGGCAGATGCTTCGGACTTCTGTTTCGTGAAACCTGTGTTTTTTTATAGGTGTTTCGAAAATTAGTAGAGAATATGGAAATTGTATATTTGGTTGTTGGCGTGATAGTAGGAGGATTGCTGGGCTATTTATGGGCTGCGAGGAAGTCCGTTTCTTTGCGGTCGGAGTTACAGATGAACCAACAGCATGCCCAGGATTTGCTGAAGGCGGAAAAGGAACGTGCTGAATTGCTGACAGAGCAGTATCGGAAGGATACGGAGAGGCTGCGTGGACAGGTCGATGAACTTTCTGGGAAATGGGCAGAGGCAGGTCGTGCACTGGCTACATCACAGGCAGAGCGTCGCAACCTGGAAGAACGGTTGGAGAATCAGAAGGAAGAAGTGGAGAAATTGCGGAAGCAACTGAATACGGAGTTTGAGAATATGGCTAACCGGATTTTCCAGCAGAAGACGGAGGCATTCAACCGGCTTAGTTCAGAAACTTTGAGTAATTTGTTGAAACCTTTTGGAGAGAATTTGAAAGAATTCAAGCATCAGGTGGAAGAGGTGTACGATAAAGAATCCAAGCAACGCTTTTCTTTGGAAGACCGTATCAAGGAACTGATGCAGCTGAACAAACAGATTAGCGACGATGCCAACAACCTGACTCGTGCCTTGAAAGGAGATTCCAAGATGCAGGGAAACTGGGGTGAAATGATATTGGAGACTATCTTGGAAAATTCCGGTCTGAGGGAAGGGGAAGAATATTTCCGTCAGGAATTCTTGAAAGATGAACACGGTGAACCGCTTAAAAACGAGTTGGGACAGCGGATGCAGCCTGATGTGCTGGTGGTGTATCCGGATAACCGTCAGGTGATTATTGACTCAAAAGTATCGCTTACGGCATACGCAAGCTATGTGGCCTGTGAGGATGCCGTGCAGCGTGAACAGTACTTGAAAGCACATCTGGCTTCTGTGAAAGCCCACATTGATGAGTTGAGCCGGAAAGATTATTCCAGCTACAATGTGTCTTCATTGGATTTTGTAATGATGTTCGTGCCGAACGAGCCGGCTTATTTGTTGGCCTTGCAGGCCGATCCGGACATTTGGAATTATGCTTACCAGAAGAAGGTCGTATTGATTAGTCCGACCAACCTGATTGCAGCGCTTCGATTGGCCTTGGATTTATGGAAGCGGGAGTATCAGGTGAAAAATATTCAGGACATCATCAAGCGAGGAACGGTGCTTTATGAGAAACTGGTAGGATTTACCGAGACTTTCGAAAAGATTGGAGATTCTTTACAGGCAGCTTCCACGGCTTACAAGAATGCGTTGGGGCAGCTTTCGCAGGGAAAAGGCAACCTGATTCGTCAGGCGGATATGCTGACGGAATTGGGCATCACTTCGAAAAAGAGGTTCTCCTCCCGTATCCGGCAGGAAGCGGACAGGGGCACGACACCGGTGACTCCTGCAAGAGATTTATTCTCGGAATCGGAAGAACAATAAAAAGAAGAAGCTCCATGGCCTTGAGTTGAGTGTACCATGGAGCTTCTTTTTTGTCTCATATTGAGATTAAAGTTTTACAGTGTATTGCTTGGTAGCTCCTGCATAAATGCCTGTTTGGCTGAAGTCGGCTGTGAGCGCTTGTTTCTTCTTACCGATTTTCAGTTCCACTTGAATGGGCGACTGGGTTTGTCCCGGGTCGGCAATATGCAGATTGGCCGATTTTGCGTTGATGTCTTTTACCATCAATATGCATGGCTTGTCTACGGTAACACTCAATTCTTTATGTTTGAAAGTACCAGCTTCGAAGAAAGTTACCATCCAGACATTCAGTTTGGTATTCCGAACAGCCTGTACTTTTGCATTGTTCGACAGAATTTCGATGGCATTCTCTTTCTGATAGGCTTCCATCTCTTGTGCGGAAGTTTTTCCCGGCACTACAATGTAAGCGTATGAGCCGTCTTTCGGAGCCACACCGTGATTGATACCCAATGTGAAGACATCCCTCTTTTCTTCTTTTTTCGATTTGCTGGTGTTGATGTCATACCAGCGTCCGCTCTGTGTCTGGGCTGTCAGGAACACTTCTTCTTTCTGTGGGAAGAAGTAGCCGATTTTGTCATGCAATACCCACTGCGGGGCTTGCAAGGTATAACTTCCGTTTGCTAAGGTCTCTTCTTTACCTCCCTTGTCAACTAAGATGCCGTCTTTCAAGAAGCATTGGTTGACAGTGGTGTGAACCGGATAAGTGGAAGTGGATTGTATACCAGCTCCCAGACATACCACTTCGTTATCAAAGAAGTACCAGCTTTTCTTGGCTCCGGTGTTTACTTCAGGATTGGTATCCATGTAAGCGTATGCCGTAGCTCCATAAATACTGTCGGAAACTCCTCCTGCGTATGTGGAAGTACCTAACACGCCCCATGCTTTCGGATCCATCGGTATTTTTTCTACTTGAGGAGCGGTAGTACCCGGAATATGGCACCAGTTCCATACTGGGAAGATATTGAAATACTCATCGCCTGTTTGTACAATGTTGGTACATCCGTCGGACATGAAATAGGTTTTCAGGTTTTCTTTGTTGCCGTATTCACATTTCTTCGTGCGTGTAGAAGCCAAACGTACGTCAAAGTTATATTGAGGACGCACATGTAATGAGTAGTCACCACGGAAATAATGGGTATGTGAAGCGGTTACCTGATAGTCAGCAGGCTGCTTTCGGTTCAGGCGGGCGATGATGGCTTTGTATTCATCGGCATGAGTTGGATCGATGTCAATCATTCGCTGGGCATAAGTGGTAGTGGTTCGTTTGTTCAGTAATCCCGGACGGCTTACACTGCGTCCTACCACGTCGAACGACATATTCTGACCGCGTACGGTACGGTAATAAGTCTCGCGCATGAACTTGCTGAGCAGCTTCACTTTCTCTTTATCCAGTTGATACTGTGTGCCCAATGCATAGGAAGCTACCTGGGTAACACCTTTAAGAATTTCATCTCCATAGCCTCCGATGTAAAGCTGTTCTCCATGTTGGAAATAACTGTTGTCATGTTGGAATCCTTCTTCTGTGGTATATACCACCGGATTGAAAACGTTGTCGATAGCTGTTTTTAAATCGGCTTCATTCTGTGTCAGACAAGAACGGTAAATCCAGTGTAGAGCAATATCTGTACGGTTGGCACCTGTCCATTTAGCCGGGTCTCCGCCTGTTTCCTGAATCCGTTTCAATATTTTTGTTTCCAGTTCTTGTGGAATCTGTTTTTTTCCAATGCGCATTTGAATGAGCAGCACCCCGAGTTTCTGTGGTTCGGAAATCTGATTGTGCCACCAGTTGTCACTTTCAGAATCTACGTCATACCAGTATTCTAATCCTTTGACAATTTTCTGATATAAATCTTCGTTCTGATAGTATTTGTTCTTTTCGTTGGTATATGCGTAGACAAAATCCGACAAACGTTCAATGTGTTGAATCGGAGTCCAGTTGGTCATCTGGGTATCATCATAATCAATGTCGCTAAATGAGCCGTTTTCCTGAAACAAAGCTAGATCTTTGTCAATGGAAGGATTTTTAATAGTTGTATTCCGGATTTTTTCCATAAACATTTCGTAGTCATTGTTCTGTTGATTGGGCATTTGTGTAAGAATGGAAGCCCAACCCGTAGCCATTGTGCAGGAAAGTGCAGCGGCTAAAGTAAGTGTTTGCAGAGGTCTGTTCATATATTTATTATGTTAGGTTTAGGTGGTAAAGATAATTATTTTTCGATACATCTCCAATAACGGAAGTTTGTTTGCGTGTAAGGCTGGATGTCAGAATTGTCAGTATGACGGCCAGGACTGTCAGGTTGTTTATGTCAGAATGTCAGTCTTTTGTTTTGGCACGCTTTTCGCAGAAAGATAGGTGCTTTAACGCATTTGATAAACGATAAAATATAAACTAAATTATAGCATTATGAACATTAAACCATTAGCAGACAGAGTCCTGATTCTTCCGGCTCCTGCAGAAGAAAAAACAATCGGTGGTATCATTATTCCTGACACAGCGAAAGAAAAACCGTTGCAGGGTGAAGTAGTGGCAGTTGGCCATGGCACTAAAGACGAAGAAATGGTCTTGAAAGTAGGTGATACTGTATTGTATGGTAAATATTCTGGTACTGAAATCGAATACGAAGGTGTGAAGTATTTGATGATGCGTCAGAGCGATGTACTGGCAGTTTTGGGATAATTTAGGTAATTAACGAATTTAAGATTAGAAAGGAAATTCACTATGGCAAAAGATATTCTCTTCAACATTGACGCTCGCGATCAGTTGAAAAAAGGTGTAGACGAACTGGCTAATGCAGTGAAAGTAACACTGGGCCCGAAAGGTCGTAATGTAATCATCGAAAAGAAATTCGGTGCCCCTCACATTACAAAGGATGGTGTAACTGTAGCAAAAGAAGTGGAATTGAGCGATCCGTTCCAGAACACAGGTGCTCAGCTGGTAAAATCTGTAGCCTCTAAGACAGGTGATGATGCAGGTGACGGTACAACTACTGCTACTGTATTGGCTCAGTCAATCGTAGGTGTTGGTTTGAAGAACGTAACTGCCGGTGCAAATCCGATGGATTTGAAACGTGGTATTGACAAGGCTGTGGCAAAGGTTGTGGAATCTATCAAGGCTCAGTCTGAAACTGTAGGTGATAACTACGATAAGATTGAACAGGTTGCTACAATTTCTGCAAACAACGACCCGGTTATCGGTAAGTTGATTGCAGATGCAATGCGTAAAGTTTCTAAAGACGGTGTTATCACTATCGAAGAAGCTAAGGGTACAGATACTACAATTGGCAATATCATCAACTGTTCTTACGATTCTGTAAAGCTGCGAATCATCCATGAGATGTGCCAGGGGCTGGGAATTGGAATAGACACCTTTTTTGCTTCGCCACTTTTCAAGGAAGATAATCTGGAACCATAAGACCTCCGACGAGCTTCGCCGGAGGTCTTATCATAAGCTGAACACCCTCTCCGCCAATGGGAGAGGGTGTCTTTTTAGCCGTAAACCAAATCCTGAATTGCATATTTCAAATCCTGGACTTTGCCCAGCAGCCAAAAGGCCAGCTTCGGCAGCCCAAAGGGGCTTATGAGAAATGCGATCAGCAGCAGGATAAGGCCGTTCTGCGGGGAGTATGTCACCAGGACGGCCACGCCCAGCAGGGCAATCATCGTACTGAGCAGCACCAGCACCAAGCCGGACACATAGACCAGCCCCACGCAAATCCAGATGGCCAGGGTGAGCAGCAGGATCACCGGCGCAATCACAATCTTCAAAATCAGCTTCAATGCGGTCATTTCATGGCCTCCTCTCGACGATCCAAATACTTCTGGCACAGACGGCGGACCTGTTCCTCGTCGGCCTCGTTTTCTTCCCGGCGTCCCTTTGTCAGCTGAATGGAGGCAAAGGATTCGTACTCGACCAGCAGATGGTCAAATAGTTCCTCCGGGGTCCGGCACACATCACCCTCGCAATAGGGCGGGTCCGGGGGCGAGCCGTTGAAGGACACACAGACATATCCGTACCGGCTCTTGTAGACTTCCAGCTCCATATCCTGCGCCAGATAGTCCTCGAAAATCTCTAAAACCTTTTCAAAGGTCAACATTGGTATCTCAACTCCTTTGTGAGATGTGAAAACACTTTGCTATCTGCCTTTATTATCCGGCAAGCCCCGTCAAAAGGCAAGGATACAGACAAAAAGAAAAAGCAGAGGGAGGCGCGGCGAAAAGAACGCCGTTCCTCCCTCCGCAGATGGGATATATACCCCTGTCACGATAGATTGGAGAGCTGGGTCAGGATTTTCTTCACGCCCTCCCATAGCTGCTCCTGCCGTTGGGCTATATCTTCCAGGTCAGCGTCGTAGACACGCCCGGTCTCATGCACTCGGCGGGTGAGCTGGTTCAGGTTGTTGCTGCTCCGGCGCAGCAGGGATACCAGTTCTTTCAGTTCCGGCAAATCCAGCTGCACCACATAGCCGTCCACAGCCATTTTCCGCAGATAGGCGCTCAGGTTTTTTGTCCCAAACTGTGCCATTTTCTGCTGAATCAACTCCATTTCATCAGCGGATACCCAAAACAGAACCGGCACATCCCGCTTGCGCTTGGGGCTGCTCATCGCTCCGGCTCCCGTTTCTTCGGGGCGGCAGGCTTATGGGCAGGCAGCTCCTG
>OGYM01002991.1_pt1 | contig 10415 bp, 11 predicted proteins | sample 1576491 | NCBI WGS metagenome assembly OGYM01 (sample SAMEA3541515, study PRJEB24748) | human gut metagenome | biome: human gut; feature: human-associated habitat; material: faeces | place: China | collected 2012 | reverse complement strand
AATTCAAACTCATAAAACCCAAAAAGAAATGAAAGAAAACAAACCCACAAACGAGCTCCCACAAAAGGGTCGTCCAGCGGTGCTTCATCCGCATCACCTCCTGTTTTGCACAGTTTACCGCAGTGCGGTGGAAAAACAGGGCGAAGGGTGGCGGACAAAGCAGCAATGTTCTTGTGTATTTCTTCTTCAGTTCTGGTCGTGACTTTTGCCCACCCAGCTGCACACCACGCCGCACACAAGGCTGGTGGTAACACCGGCCGCAGCGGCGGTCAGCCCGCCGGTGAGGATGCCCACAGCACCTTCTTCCTGCAGCGCAGTGCGCACGCCCTTTGCCAGCAGATGGCCGAAGCCCAGCAGGGGAACCGTGGCCCCGCACCCGGCAAACTCGGCCAGCGGGGCATACCACCCAATGGCCGAAAGCACCACGCCCGCCACCACATATCCGGTCAGGATGCGGGCCGGGGTCAGGCCGGTCAGGTCGATGAGCAGCTGTCCCGCCACGCAGATGGCCCCGCCCACACAGAAAGCCCAGAAATAGTTCATCTTACTTCTCCTTTTCCGGCGCACGCAGCTCCACCAGATGCGCCACCGCCGGGATGGTCTCCTTCTGCAAAAAGGTGGTCTGGCTCATCAGGGCCCCGGTGGCTGTGAACAGCACCCGCTTCTGGCTGCCCCGGCGCAGGCGCGGCAGGATGTGCCCGCACAGCACCGCCGCGCAGCAGCCCGGGCCGGAGCCGCCGCTCTTTACGCTCTGCTCGTTTGCATCGAACAGGATGCACCCGCAGTCTACATGGTTTTTGATCAACAAGCCTTCTGCGGCCAGCAGCTCCCGCAGCAGCTGACTGCCCACCTGCCCAAGGTCGCCGGTATAGATGCAGTCGAACTCCTGCGGTTCGGTGCCGGTATCCTTAAAATAGTGCAGCAGGGTGGAAGCCGCTGCCGGGGCCATGGCAGCCCCCATATTGTTGATGTCCTTTACCTGATAATCCTGCACACGGCCAAAGGTGGCAGCGGCAATGCCAACGCCTTCGCCCTGCGGCTGCAAAAGGCAGCATCCGGCAGCGGTGGCAGTCCACTGGGCCGTGGGCGTGCGCACCGCGCCGTAGCTCAGCGGCGTGCGGAACTGCCGCTCTGCCGCGCAGAAGTGGCTGGAAGCCATGGCCAGCAGATTGCGCGCAGCACCGCCCTCGCACAGAGCAGCGCCCAGCGCAAGGCCCTCGGCCATGGTGCTGCAGGCTCCGAACAGCCCGGCAAAGGGCACGCCCAGCTCCCGCATGGCATAGCTGGATGCCGTGCACTGGGCCTGCAGATCCCCGGCAAGGGCCAGCTGCACCTTTTCCTGCGGAAGCGCCGCCTTTTGCAGGCACAGCCGCGCGGCACGCAGCTGCAGGTATTTTTCCGCAGCTTCCCAGCTGGACTGGCCAAAGCGGTTGTCTGCGCTCAGCTCGTCGAACTCTGCCGCCAGCGGGCCTTCGCTCTCTTTTTTGCCGCCCACCGCTGCACCCGCAGCGATCACCGGCAGTGTCTGGAACAGCAGGGTATCCCCGCACCGGACCGTCATAGGCAAAATTTCTCCTTCGTGGAAAATAGATGAAAAACGTTCCATAAAATGTTGTATAATAACATCATGCTGCAATCTTATGGCACACTTGCCCGTGTTTATGACAGCACAGGCACACCCGCCATGCCCAGCACCCACAGCACCGCCGCCAGCGTGCCGTACACGATCACCGGCCCGGCAATGGTGAACATCTTGGCCCCGGTACCCAGCACCCGGCCCTCGGCCTTGAACTCGATGGCCGCGCTGACCACCGCATTGGCAAAGCCTGTGATGGGCACCAGCGACCCGGCCCCGGCCTTTGCGGCCAGCTTCTGGTACCAGCCCAGCGTGGTAAGCACCGCCGAGAGCACGATCAGGCTGCAGCTGGTCAGGGTTCCGGCAAGGTCGGCTTCCACGCCCATGGCAAGATAGCTCTGGCGCAGCACTTCGCCCAGCAGGCAGATGCCGCCGCCCACGCCAAAAGCCCACAGGCAGTCCAGCCCCAAGGGCGAGTGCGGCCCGATGCGCCGCACCCGGCGCGCATATTCCTGTGCTGTCATTTTCATATTGTTTCCCCTCCGGGCATAGCTTGCCCATAGGAAGCAAACTCTATGCACATCCACCGGAAAGAAGGTATTCCAGATGAACCTGTCTGTCCATCCTCATCACCGCCGCCATCTGCGGCCCGCCGTGCGGCGCGTGCTCACCGTTACCGTCGTGGCCTGCATTGCCGTGGGCGGGGCCTCGTTCGTGCTGCACAGCCGTTCCGCTGTGCCTGCCGCCTCGGCAACTTCCACATCCAGCGCCTCGGCAGCATCAGAGGCAGAAAGCAGTCTGCTGACCGCCCGGCAGGCGCAGGCCATTCTGGATGATCCCCGCATGGTGCTGGTGAACCACACGAACAAAATGCCGGACGATCATACCTTTACCACCAAGGCGTGCGGCTCGGCCACCGCTGTGAATAAGACCCTGCAGACCGAAGCCGCCGATGCGTTCCTCGCCATGCAGGCCGCCGCCGCAAAGGACGGCGTGACCATCTGGATGCAGAGCGGCTACCGCAGCGTGGACTACCAGAAGAACCTCTACGACCAAAAGACCCAGTATTTCCGCAATAAGGGCCTGAGCGAAGCCGAAGCGAAAAAGCAGGCGGCAAATATCGTGAACCCGCCGGGCTACTCGGAGCACAACTGCGGCCTTGCTGCCGACCTGAACAGCCCGGAGCACACCGACCTGACCGAGGGCTTTGAAAACACCGAGGCCTTCCGCTGGCTGAGCGCCCATGCCGTGGAATACGGCTTCATCCTGCGGTACCCCAAAAACGCAGAAGCCGTTACCGAGATCACCTACGAGCCGTGGCACTGGCGCTATGTGGGGCCGGAAAATGCGGCCCTGATCCAGCAGAGCGGCCTGTGCTTTGAGGATGCCGTTGCCGTGCTGCAGAAGCTTGCTGCAGGGGAAAAGATCACCGGTTAAAAATCCGTAAAACCGAGGGGCTTTTCGTTGCATTTTGCACACAGTTATGGTAAGATAACAATAGTCTGCCCTGATGCAGGACCGCTTTGGGCAGCTGCAAAAATGTTTTGAACAAAAGAAGGAATATTTTATGATAAATCGCACAAAAATCTTTACAATTGCTCTCACCGGCGCGCTGGCTGCTGTCGCTCTTACCGGCTGCGGCGGTTCCGCCAGCTCTTCGGCCGCTCCCTCCTCCGTTTCCACCGCTGCTGCGGAATCTCCCGCTTCCAGCGCCGCCGCATCCGCTGTTGTGGACAATGCTGCCGAGAACGGCTCTGATGCACTGGACGGTGTTTTCAATGCTCTGCTGGAAGCCGACCCCATCTCCAACCAGTTCGAGATCGCAGCCATGAACATTGAGTACGATTTCGGCCTGAAGGCTGAGGACGTGGTGAGCTACAAGGGCGTGAAGAGCAACGACAACGGCGATGCTGGTCTGGTGCTGGTGCTCGAAGCTGCCGACGGCAAGGCCGAGGACGTAGCCAACCAGCTGGCTTCCTACCAGCAGGATCAGGTGGCCTTCTACGGCAACTACGCCGAGTTTGCTCAGGCGCAGGATAACGTGGAGAACGCTGTCATCGCCTTCAAGGGCAACACCATTGTCATGGTGATCGCATCCAACGAGTGCACTGCCGATCTGGACAGCGCCGTGGACAGCGCACTGGCAGACTGAATCTGGATCCACCCAAGGCCGGTGCCATTTGCGGCATCGGCTTTTTTCGGCTAAAAGGAGGCTGACGCTTTGGTTTTCAGCACCATCATCTTTCTGTTCCGGTTTCTGCCCATCACGCTGGCGCTGTATTACCTTGCGCCCGCAAAGCTCAAGAACACCGTGCTGTTCCTCTGCAGTCTGGTGTTCTACTGCTGGGGCGAGGTACGGTTTTTCCCGGTCATGGTGGCCCTCATCCTCATCAACTACATCAGCGGCCTGTGCATCGAGCACTTCGACCAAAAACCGGCCCTGCGCAGGACATTTCTGCTGGTGGCCCTCATTGGCAGCCTTGGGATGCTGTTCTACTTCAAATACGCAAACTTTGTGCTGCGCAGCGCAAACGCCCTGCTGGGCACCGCCTTTGCCGAGATCCAGGGCATTGGCACTCTGCCGCTGGGCATCAGCTTTTACACCTTCCAGACCCTTTCCTACTCCATCGATGTTTACCGCCGGGATGTAAAGGCAGAGCGTAATATCATCGACTTTGGTGCCTATGTGGTCATGTTCCCTCAGCTGATCGCCGGCCCCATCGTGAAATACCGCGATGTCTCGAACCAGCTGCACGTATACCGGCACCGCTACAGCCTGCAGCAGCTCGAAGAGGGCATGACCCTGTTCACCTTTGGCCTTGCCAAAAAGGTGCTGCTGGCGGATGCCATCGGTGCTTTGTGGACAGACATCATCGGCGTTGCGGACAGCCCTTCCACCACCTTTGTGGGCCTTGCCAATGCATCCACCCCGCTGGTGTGGCTGGGCATCATCGCCTACAGCCTGCAGCTCTACTTTGACTTTTCCGGCTACTCCATGATGGGCATTGGCATGGGCAAGATGCTGGGCTTCGACTTCCCCGCAAACTTCAACTACCCTTATATCTCCGCATCCATCACCGAGTTCTGGCGGCGCTGGCACATGACCCTTTCCGGCTGGTTCCGGGAGTATGTGTATATCCCTCTCGGCGGCAACCGCAAGGGCCTGAAGCGCCAGATCTTCAACCTGTTCGTGGTGGAGCTGCTCACCGGCATCTGGCACGGCGCGAACTGGAACTTTATCTGCTGGGGCCTGTACTACTTTGTGCTGCTGGCTGTAGAAAAGCTGTTCCTGCTGCCCCACCTGCAAAAGGGCAGAGTGTGGCCCCACATCTACACCCTGTTCCTCGTGGTGGTGGGCTGGGCCATGTTCGTGGGCAACGATACGGGCGTAAGCTTCGGTCTGCTGTTCCACAAGTTGTTCGTTCCTTCCGGCGGTGTTTCGCCGCTGTACTTCCTGCGCAACTACGGTGTGCTGCTGGTGGTCAGCATCCTCTGCTGCACCCCGCTCATTGAGAAGATTTGGAACCTGCTCAAAAAGAATGCCGTCACCCGCTGTGCCGCCATTCTGGCGCTGCTGGTGGTCTCCACCGCCTATGTGGTGGGCAGCACCAACAGCCCGTTCCTCTATTTCAACTTTTAAGGAGGCGTGAAGATGGACAAGCATTCCAAAAAATCTTCCTCGCTCCTGCACTACCCGGTGCTGGTGGTGTTCAGCCTGTTCTTTCTTGGTCTGTTCGCACTGGACCTTATTACACCGGACCGCGCCTACAGCGAGATGGAAAACACCACCCTTTCCCAGCGCCCGGCGCTGACCCAGCTTTCCGCCAAGGGGCTGAACAGCTACTTTACCGCCTACACAAAGTACGTGAAGGATCAGGTGTTCGGCCGCGATGAGTGGATCAGCCTGCAGAGCGTAGTGGAGACCACCCTGCTGCAGAAGGAGCAGAACGGCGGCATCCTGCTGGGCAAAGAGCACATGATGTTCCCCCGCACCTTCAGCCTGCTGGACAGCGAGAACCGCACCCTGCCCAAGAACACCGCCGCTGTGGAAGCACTGTGCCAGCGCCACCCGGGTAAGGTGGATGTACTGCTGGCCCCGGCAGCATCGGTCATTTACCCGGAAAACGTGCCTGCAAACGCGCCGCTGCTGGACGAGGATGCCTATCTCGACCAGCTTTCCGCCGCCGTACAGGCCGCCGGAGGGCGCTTTGTGGATGTGCGGCAGACCCTTGCCGAACACAAGGACGAATATATCTACTACCGCACCGACCATCACTGGACGAGCCTTGGCGCATACTACGCCTACCAGCAGCTGTGCAGTACGCTGGGCCTGACCCCCTTCGACCCCGCCGCGCACACGGCTCTGACCGCCGAAAATTTCTACGGCACCCACTACTCCAAGGCCCGCACATGGAATGCCGTGCCGGATACTATCACCTACTACGACCTGCCGAACAGCCTGACCATCTATAATGTCACCGCTGCAGGTCAGCCCGCAGACGGCCAGACCACCGGCCTGTACGACACGGACAAGCTGAACGTGTACGATAAGTACGCCATGTTCCTGCATGGCAACAACGGCCTGAGCCGCATTGAGGGCGACGGCATCGGGCGCATTCTGGTCATCAAGGACAGCTACGCCAACTGCTTTGCACCGTATCTGACGGCAAACTACGCCCAGATCGATGTGGTGGACTTCCGCAACTACAACTACGGTCTGGATCAGCTGATCGCGGATAACGATTATGACCAGATCCTGGTGCTGTACAGCTTTGACAGCTTCAAGAGCGACCCGTACCTCTACCGTGCCGGTGTGGCCGGGTAAACATGGCAGCGCCTTTTCCGCAAAGGAAAGGGCGCTGTTGTTTTTATGTCAAATTATTGCAGTCTTTTTTCACAAATTTTTCTAGTTCTTTTCGGAAGTCTCTCCAGTTTTTGCGCACTCTGCCCATTCACCCCTTGCAAAAAATCAACGGGTGTTGTACAATGGCGATATAGAGCAGTTGCTCTTCATCGATGGTTCGATCTGGTGTGAACAGTGCATAGAATGTGCTGATACGATCTTTGATTCAAAGGAGTGTTATTATGGAAAACAAGATCATGATGCCTGCTTCCTACAACGTTCTTTCCTGCGAAGAGATGACCTACACCGAGGGCGGTGCTACCTTTACGGAAGCTCTGCTGAACTGGATTCCGCCCATTGGCTGGTACATGGGTGTTACCGCCATGCGCAACTACCGCAAGAGCCACCCCAACGACTGGCTGGATACCGGTCTGGATGCTCTGAGCCGCGATATGGATTCCAGTGCGCAGAACATGCTGCGTGATCTGGGACGCATCGTCTGGGTCACCGCGACCAGCGCTACCGGCGTTGGTTTTCTGGTCAATGCTGCCATCGTCCTGCTCTGACCCTGCTCATAAGATCCGTCCGGAGAGACCAAAGACCCCTTTACCCGCGGCCTTTTCCGCCATAGAGGGCCGCGGGCTTTTCATCAAGCAGAAATAAGAAATCGGCTGCCTGAGCACTGTATACCGTCTGAACGGTCTTTTGCCTGCAGAGAACAGCACTGCTTTCCTTTTCCTGCAAGCAACTACTCGCGTCATGCGGCGGCGCGCCCTGCTTTATGAGAACGATCTCCAAGCGCATATCCCGGTTTATTTTTGGGTTTTAAACAGTGCGATCTTGCACTGTCTGGATAGCTTTGATTCAAAGGAGTGTTATTATGGAAAACAAAATCATGATGCCTGCTTCCTACAACGTTCTGTCCTGCGAAGAAATGACCTACACCGAAGGCGGTGCTACCGTCGGTCAGGCTGTCGCTGCATGGCTGTGGCCCGGCTACGCTACGGTTATCGGCATCAACACCTGCCGTGAAGCACGCAAGAAGGATCACGACAACTGGGTATCCAACGTCTGGAGCGATATCAAAGCCGACTGCAAGGGCAATGTGACCAATACCTTCTACCATGCCGGCATGATCTTCTGGAATGCTGCATCGACCATCAGCAGCTTTGGCCTTTCTGCCGTTATGTCTCTGGGCATCATCTACTTCTAATTTTCAGGAGTACACCAAAGGGCTTTTTGCGGCGGCTCTTCAACGGAAGAGCCGCCGCTTTTTTTATCAAACCTAAAAAAGGAGTTTTGCTTTATGACGAACGCCATTACTTATCCTGCTGCATACAATGTTTTGTCCTGCGAAGAAATGACCTACACCGAGGGCGGCGTAGGTGTTGTGGAAGCCGCCATGGCATGGTTCCCGCTGTACGGCTGGTACAAGGCTGTTTCTGCCATCCACGATTACCGCAAGGCAAATATCAACTCCAACTGGGTGGAAAACGGCATGAACGCTCTGGTTGCCCATGCTGAAAAAAGCCCCACGAACACCATCCATGACATCGGCTGCAGCTTCTGGTTCATTGGTTCCTGCGCAACCATCATCGGCCTTGTGCCCAACGCCCTGTTGATCTTCGGCAACTAAGTCCCGGTCTCTGTTCTGAAAAAGCAAAAGCGGCGGCACCTCCCGTTTGGGAAGTGCCGCCGCTTTTTATGTTATGCGGTTTTCAGTCTCAGTTGTTGAACATGTCCTTCAGCTTTTTGAAGAAGCCCTTGCGCTTTTCGTAGTTTTCTTCTTTCAGGGTGCCCTCGAACTTCTTCAGGGCCTCCCGCTGGGTCTTGTTCAGCTTCTTGGGGATCTCCACCTCGCACTTGACGTACATATCACCGCGGCCGCGGCCATTCAGGTACTGGATGCCCTTGCCGCGCAGGCGGAAGGTGGTGCCGCTCTGGGTGCCCTCGGGCACGGTGTACTCCACCTTGCCGTCAATGGAGGGCACCTGCACGGTGTCGCCCAGCACGGCCTGACTGAAGGTGATGGGCACGGTGACCCACACATCGTAGCCATCGCGCTGGAACACCTCGCTGGGGCGCACCGTGACCATGACGATCACATCACCGGCAGGACCGCCGTTTGCACCGGCATCGCCCATGCCGCGCAGTGCAAAGCTCTGGTCGTCGTCGATGCCCATGGGGATGGACACCTCCAGCGTCTTTTTAGCAGCCACCTTGCCTGCGCCGTGGCAGACCTTGCAGGGGTTCTTGACCAGCTTGCCCTTGCCGCCGCAGCGGGAGCAGGGCTGCTGGGTCTGCATGACGCCGAAGGGCGTACGCTGCTGACGAATGACAAAGCCTCTGCCGCCGCAGTCAGGGCAGGTCTCCGGGCTGGAACCTGCGGCGCAGCCGCTGCCGTGGCACTCGGTACACTCCTGCTGACGGGTGATGGTGATGTTCTTCTTGCAGCCATGCACCGCCTCGTCAAACGTCAGGGTGATGCGCACCCGGATGTCCTGGCCCTTGCGGGGGGCGTTGGGGTTCGCGGAGCGGGTCGAGCCGCCAAAACCGCCGAAGCCGCCGCCAAAGATGTCGCCGAAAATATCGCCAAGGTCCACACCGTCGCCGCCAAAGCCGCTGAAACCACCAAAGCCGCCGGGGCCGCCGGGGCCGCCGCCGTTCTGGGCAGCGTAGTTGGGGTCAACACCGGCAAAGCCGTACTGGTCGTAGAGCTGGCGCTTCTTCGGGTCCGAAAGCACCTCGTTCGCCTCGTTGATCTCCTTGAACTTTTCCTCGGCTTCCTTGTCGCCGGGATTATAGTCCGGGTGGTACTTCATGGCCAGCTTGCGGTAAGCCTTTTTGATCTCCGCGTCGGTGGCCGTCTTGGATACACCCAGCACTTCGTAGTAATCACGTTTCTCCTGTGCCATAATCCAATCACCTCTCGTATAAGCAGCAACCTCCCCTATATAGCAGCGCACTGCCGCTTCCAGTACAGACAGCCTCAAGCAAATCTGTACAAGACTGACCGGCCTTCCAATGGCTCCCCTATCAGGGGAGCTGGCGAGCGTCAGCGAGACTGAGAGGTTTTCTCTATAACCAGCAAGAGCCGCCCCGGCAAAACCGGAGCGGCTTTTGCTATTCTACGCGCATACCCGCCGGTTTGGCCGGATACGCACTGCTGTGTCTCAAATCAGACTTCCTTGAAGTCTGCGTCCACAACGCCGTCATCGCCCGGCTTCTGCTGGTTGTTTGCGCCAGCATCGGGGCCGGGCTGTGCGCCTGCGGCCTGCTGCTGGGCAGCAGCGGCAGCCTGATACATCTTCTCGAAGACGTGGCTCAGAGCATCCTGCTTTGCCTTGATGTCGTCGATGGAGCCGGACTGCACGGCAGTCTTGAGGTCGGTGGCTGACTTTATCAGCAAGGCAGAGCTGACCGACGACGGCACCGTGAAGGGCCTTGCGGACGAGGTCAAGAAGCTGGCCGAGAACGAAGAGACGGCGTTCCTCTTCGAGAAAGCTGCTGCGGGCGGCTTCAAGGGTGCAAAGCCCGCCGAGAAGGGTGACCCTCCCGGCATCAACGGCATGACCCTTGAGCGTCTGCGCAGCATGAGCGCCACCGAACGACACACCTACTCCCTCAACCATCCTGAGGAGTACCGGGCTCTTTACAACGGAGGTGTTACCTGATGCCCAACAAACCCTACGATAATTTCTTTCTCGCCAACGAGATCGAAGACCAGTACAACTCCCACCTCGACCTTGTGCAGTTCTGCACCGTCGATAACTCCCTGACCGGCACGGCAGGCATGGACTACAAGGTCCACGTCTACAAGGCCACCGACGGCACCGAGAAGCTGACCAAGGGCGAGGGCAACACCAAGACCATCGAGGCCGACTTCACCGAGAAGAGTTACAAGATCCTGCTGGCGCAGAACCGCTTTTCCTATTTCGACGAGGATGCCATGACCGACCCGATGGTCGTCACCACTGGCACCCGCCATGCAGGCGT
>OGYM01002971.1_pt1 | contig 10461 bp, 8 predicted proteins | sample 1576491 | NCBI WGS metagenome assembly OGYM01 (sample SAMEA3541515, study PRJEB24748) | human gut metagenome | biome: human gut; feature: human-associated habitat; material: faeces | place: China | collected 2012 | reverse complement strand
GGTCGCCGGCGTGCTGGACGACGCCGTGGTGGCCACCGACGACGAGCGCATCCGCGACGCCGTGCGGGCCTTCGGGGGACGGGTCGAAATGACCTCCCCGGACCACCGGAGCGGCACCGACCGCTGTTGGGAGGCCTACTGCAAGCAGGGCCGCGAATACGACGTGGTGGTCAACGTGCAGGGCGACGAACCTTTTATCCATCCTTCGCAGCTGGAGGCCGTGAAACGGTGTTTCGACGATCCCGCGACCGACATCGCCACGCTCGTGAAACCCTTCACCGAGGCCGACGGACTGGCGGCCCTCGAAAATCCCAACTCGCCCAAGGTGGTCCTCGACGCGCAGTCGCGGGCCATCTATTTTTCCCGCTCGGTGATTCCCTACCTGCGGGGCGTTCCGCGCGAAGAGTGGCTCGCGCGCCACACGTTCTACAAGCATATCGGGCTTTACGCCTTTCGCGCCGACGTGCTGCGGGCGGTGACGGCGCTGCCGCAGTCGCCGCTTGAACTGGCCGAATCGCTTGAGCAGCTGCGCTGGCTGGAGAACGGTTACAAGATCGGCGTGGGGATTTCGGAGGTCGAGACCATCGGCATCGACACGCCCGAAGACCTGGAGAAAGCGGAACGCTTCCTCGATTCACAATTCATAATTCACAATTCATAATTATGGGAAGTCTGAAATTTATCGCAGGCCCGTGCGTCATCGAATCGGCCGAACTGCTGGACGCCGTGGGCGAAAGGCTTGCGGCCATCAACCGCACCCTCGGCACGGAAATCATCTTCAAGGCCTCGTTCGACAAGGCCAACCGCACCTCCATATCGTCGTTCCGCGGCCCGGGACTCGAAAAGGGGTTGCAGATGCTTTCGGACGTGCGGGCGAAGTGGGGGCTGCGTCTGCTCACCGACATCCACGAATCGTGGCAGGCCGCACCCGTCGGCGAGGTCGTCGACGTGATCCAGATCCCGGCGTTCCTCTGCCGCCAGACCGATCTGGTGGTCGCCGCAGCCCGGACCGGCAAAACGGTGAATGTCAAGAAGGCCCAGTTCCTTTCGGGCGCGGACATGCGCTATCCCTACGAAAAGGCCCGCGACGCGGGCGCTTCGGAGATATGGCTCACCGAGCGCGGCAATATTTACGGCTACAACAACCTCGTCGTCGATTTCCGCAATATTGCGGACATGCTGCGCATCGCCCCGACCGTGGTGATGGACTGCACCCATTCGGTGCAGCGTCCCGGCGCCGCAGGCGGCAAGACGGGCGGCAACCGCGAATTCGTACCCGCCATGGCGCAGGCCGCCAAAGCCTTCGGCGCCAACGGCTTCTTCTTCGAAGTGCATCCCGACCCGGACCATGCCAAGAGCGACGGCCCGAACATGCTGCAGCTCGATGAACTGGAAAACCTCATTAAAACTCTGCTATAATGACCGATACCACGAAAGCCCAGATTCTCGATCTGGCCCGCAAGGCGATCAACACCGAACTGCTGGCGCTCAAGCGCATGAAGGAGACGTTGGGCGATAACTTCGCCGACGCCGTCGAAATGATCCTTTCGGGTCAGGGCAAATGTATCGTTACGGGCATGGGCAAGTCGGGGCTGGTGGGGCGCAAGATCGCCGCGACGCTCGCCTCGACCGGTACGCCCAGCTTCTTCCTGCATCCCGGCGAAGCCTTTCACGGCGATCTGGGCATGATCTCGAAGGAGGATGTCGTGCTGGCGCTCTCCTATTCGGGCGAAACCGACGAAATCCTGAAAATCGTGCCTTTCATCCACTCCAACGGCAACAAGCTGATCTCGATGACCGGCAATCCCGAATCCGCGCTGGCCAAGAACTCCGACGTGCACCTCGACGTGAGCGTCGAAGAGGAAGCCTGCATCCTGCACCTCGCGCCGACGACCTCGACCACGGCGCAGATCGCCATGGGCGACGCGCTGGCCGTGTCGCTGATGCAGATGCGGGGCTTTACGAGCGTCGATTTCGCACGCCTGCATCCGGGCGGAAGCCTCGGACGCCGTCTGCTGATGACCGTCGGCAACGTGATGCGTTCGCACGATCTTCCGGTCGTGGCGCCCGATTGCTCGGCGACGGACATGATCCACGCCATCAGCAAGGGCGGACTGGGACTCATCATCATCTGCGACGGCGACCGCATCGAGGGCATCGTGACCGACGGCGACGTGCGCCGCGCCATGGAGCGCCGCCGCGCCGAGTTCTTCAACATCAAGGCCGCCGATATCGCCACGCCGAATCCGAAGACGATCTCTGCCGACCGGAAGCTGATCGAAGCCGAGAAGATGATGACCCGCAACAAGGTTACCTCGCTGCTCGTGACCGACGAAGCCGGCAAACTGCAGGGCGTGATCCAGATTTACGACATAAAACTGTAGCGGGTGTTCATCGTACTGCTGACTTACAAACTGCCGCTTGCGGAGGTCGAACGGCATCTCGCGGCGCACCGCGAATACCTCGACCGCCAGTATGCCGCAGGGACGTTTCTCTGTTCGGGGCCGCAGAATCCCCGGACGGGCGGCGTCATTCTCTGCCGCGCCGCGGACCGTGCGGCGGTCGAGGCCCTGACGGCGGAGGACCCGTTCCGCATCCACGGCGTCGCCGATTACGAGATCATCGAATTCTCGCCCGTCAAACGCCTGCCCGGATTCGAAGCTTTCCTTTGATTTAACCGTTTGCTTAACCCGACCGATATGAAATCCTTCCTCTTCTCCCTTGCCGCGCTGGCCTTGTGCGGAGCCTGTTCGCAAAATACCGGGGTTACCTCCCCCGACGGCACGATCCGTCTGGCGTTCGCCGTAGACTCCGCCGGACGCATGACCTATTCGGTTACGGACGGCGGTGTCCGGCTGTTCGAACCCTCCCGACTGGGATTCGAAGCCGCCGAGGCCGATCTCGGCGATGGTTTCGCCGTCGAGAATGTGTCGCGCACGAGCGTCGATGAAACGTGGACCCAGCCGTGGGGCGAGAACAAGGAGAACCGCAGCCGTTACAACGAAATGGCCGTGCGGCTGCGCAACGGCGGCGGCGTGCGGCTGACGCTGCGCTTCCGGGTATTCGACGACGGGCTGGGATTCCGCTACGAATACGAAGCGTGCGGGGCGGATTCGCTCCGCGTGACGGACGAACTGACCGAATTCCGCTTCGCCGCCGACGGCGATTCGTGGACCATTCCCGCCAGCTTCGACACCTACGAACTGCTTTACCGCAAACTTCCGCTGAGCGAACTGGCCGACGCCAATACCCCCGCGACGTTCAAGGTCGGCGGCCTCTACGGCAGCATCCACGAAGCGGCCTTGTACGACTTTCCCGAAATGACGCTTCGCAAGACGGACGGACTTGCGTTCAAATCGGATCTCGCGCCCCTGTCCGACGGCACGAAAGCGCATGTCGGCAATAAATTTACGACCGCGTGGCGCACCGTGCAGCTGGCGCCCGATGCCGTGGGGCTGATCAATTCGTCGCTGATTCTCAATCTGAACGAACCTTCGAAGATCGGGGATACGAGCTGGATCCGCCCGATGAAGTACGTCGGCGTGTGGTGGGGCATGCACCTCGGCGTCGAGACGTGGGCGATGGACGACCGCCACGGCGCGACGACCGAAAATGCCAAACGCTATATCGACTTCGCGGCGGCCAACAATATTCAGGGGGTGCTGTTCGAAGGCTGGAACGAAGGCTGGGAGAACTGGGGCGGCAGCCAGTCGTTCGACTTCACGAAGCCCTATGCCGACTTCGACATTGCAGAGATCGTGCGTTACGCCCGCGAACGCGGGATCGAGATCATCGGCCACCACGAAACGGGCGGCAACATCCCCGATTACGAACGCCAGCTGGAGCGCGCCGTCAAATGGTACGCCGATCTGGGAATACACAACCTCAAAACGGGCTATGCCGGCGGTATCTCCGGCGGCAACAACCATCACGGGCAGTACATGGTGCGCCATTACCAGCACGTGGTCGAGACGGCCGCGAAATACCGGATGACGGTCAATGCGCACGAACCGATCAAAGACTGCGGCATCCGCCGCACGTGGCCCAACATGATGTCGCGCGAAGGTGCGCGCGGCAAGGAGTGGGACGCTTGGAGCGCGGGCAATCCGCCGTCGCACGAAGTGACGCTGCCTTTCACGCGCCTGCTCGCCGGGCCGATGGACTTCACGCCCGGCACGTTCGACATTCTCTATGAAAATACGCGCAACTCGCCGCGCCGCAAACTCTGGAACTGCGGTCCTGAGGTCGATATGCGCGTGAATACGACCCTTGCCAAGCAGATCGCCGAGTGGGTGATCATCTATTCGCCCGTGCAGATGGCTTCGGACCTGATCGAAAATTACGAGGGGCATCCCGCCTTCCGGTTCTTCCGCGACTTCGATGCGGACTGCGACTGGTCGCGCGCGCTGGCGGGCGAACCGGGCGAATTCGTCGCCGTGGTGCGCCGCGCGGGGGAGAATTATTTTCTGGGTGCGGCGACCGACGAACAGCCCCGCACGCTGTCGCTGCCGCTCGACTTCCTGAAACCCGGCACGAAATACCGCGCGACGATCTACGCCGACGGTCCCGATGCCGATTGGAAGACGAATCCCACCTCCTACACTATTTCGGAGCGCGAGGTTTCATCCGCCGATACGCTCGAAGTGGCGATGGCTCCGGGCGGCGGGCAGGCGGTGAGCTTCATGCCCGCTATGTAGCGGCGCAAGTCGTCGGGAACTCTCGGCCCCGAAGCCCTCAGCCCCGGATGTAATGCGGCATTTCGGCGGGTATTTCCATCGAAATCTCCACCAGACCGCCTACCTTGTCCCCGGTCCGCCAAGCCGTCTGATAGATCATCTTGCGGACTCCCTGTTTCTCGATGGTGTAGGCGTTCGAGCCGCCCTCGGCCGTCAGGCGGCGGATGATTTCGCGCGAACGTTCGTTGTGGCAGCCGAAAAGATTGCTGCCGATCAGATTGCCGTGCCGGATATAGGTCGCGCGGGCTTTCTCGTTCATGTAAAGGATCACGCCTTCGGTGTCGCAGACCGTGACGGCGCAGTTCATGCCGTCGGCCCAAGGAAAAGGATTTTCTGTCGTCATGGCTGTTCGTTTTGTGTCGGTGGGAAGAGATCGCCCTTGCGAAAAGAGTGCTGCCGCATCTGCGCGGACCGCAGGTTACTGCTGGATCTTGACCAGCTGTTCGCGGTAGGCGTTCAGGATGCGGGATTTGGAGATGAAGCCCATGTAGCGGTTCTGTTTGTCCACGACGGGCAGCATCCACGTATGTTTGTCCTCGAACTTCTGGACGACGCTCTGGATGGCTTCGTGTTCCAGTATCTTGTCGGGCGGCTGAATCATGTAGTCCGAAATCGGATGTCCGTATTTCTCGCGTTTGAACATGTCTTCGCGCAGGTCGTCCAGCTGGATGATGCCGAGCAGATGCCCGAAGTTGTCGATCACGGGGAAGATGTTGCGGCGCGCCGTCGAAATGATGTGTACGATGTCGCCCAGCGTGAAGTTCTCCCTGATGCGCAGGAAATCGGTCTCCATCAGTTCGTCGAGTTTCAGGAAGACGAAGACCGACTGGTCCTTGTCGTGGGTCAGCAGCTCCCCGCGCAGGCGCAGCTGCTTGGTGTAGATCGAATCCGGATCGAGGTAGTAGTCCACGGCGAATGAGATGCAGGCGGTGATCATCAGCGGGATGAACAGCCCGTAACCGTTCGAGAGTTCGGCGATCAGGAAGATCGAGGTCAGCGGCGCCTTCATCACGCCCGACATGACGCCCGCCATGCCGACCAGCGTGAACGAGACGATCGACACGTCCCAGTCGAAGAAGGCGTTGCACAGCAGGGCTATCGACGCGCCCGTGAATGCGCCGACGAACAGCGACGGGGCGAATGTTCCGCCCACGCCGCCCGCGGCGTTGGTCGAAGCCATGGCGATGACCTTGAAGAACATCGTGGCGATGACGAAGAGTATGACAACCCAGTCGATGTCGCTGAAACGGTAGAAGAGCGAATTGTCGAAGAGTTTTTCGGCCTGTCCGTGCATCAGCGAGGTGAATCCTTCGTAACCCTCGCCGTAGAGCGGCGGGAAAATGAAGATCAGGACTCCGAGCACGGTGCCGCCGACGATCCACTTCTTGTACTGCTTGTCGATCTTCTTGAAAAGCGTGCTCACGCGCAGGTTCGTCGAGGTGAAATACCACGACATCAGTCCGCAGCATACGCCCAGCAGGATGAAGAGCGGTATCTGCCAAAGCTCGAACGCATCTGCGGGAGCCAGCGTCACGGCCAGAATCGGGTCGAAGCCCCGCAGCATGAAGGCCATCGTCGTGGCCGTGATCGAGGCGATGAGCAGCGGAATGACCGATCCTGCGGTGATGTCGAGCATCAGGATTTCCAGCACGAACACCACGCCCGTGATCGGAGCCTTGAAAATGGCGGCCAGCGCCGCGCCGGCGCCGCAGCAGAGCAGCAGCGTGGTGTGCTTGTAGTTGAGCCGCGCGATCCGTCCGACGTTCGAGCCGATGGCGGCTCCCGTCAGCACGATGGGGGCCTCAGGACCCACCGAACCGCCGAATCCGATGGTCGTGGCGCCGCCGACGATCGAGGTCCAGCAGTTGTGGCCCGCGATGCGCGAATTGCGGCTCGACATGGCGTAGAGCACGCGCGTGACGCCCTCCGAAATGTTGTCCCGGACGATGTATTTGACGAACAGCGTCGCCAGAATGATGCCGACGGCGGGGTAGATCAGGAACAGGATGTGGGCGCTGTCCACCGGAAACCAGTTGGTCAGTCCGTATTTGATGCCGTACAGCAGCATCTCGAACAGGTAGGTGCCCACTCCGGCGAGCACGCCGACGACCACGGCCAGAAGCATCATGATCTGGCTGTTGCTCAGCCGCCTCGTAAGGCGGAGGAATGTGCGGTAGATGTGGTCGGCGCGTAAGTTCAAATCCGTCGTGGTTTTATTGCTGTTGCGGTTTTTTATTCTTTGTGTGCGAAATGTTCGGCCTGACTTGCGATCAGCTCCTTGTCGTCGAAGTAGTCGATCTTCATGGCGCGTTTCACGTCGGCGAGCGTTTCGGCGGCGACTTCGCGGGCCGCTTCCGACCCCGCGCGGAGGATTTCGTACACCTCGCCGATGCGTCCCTCGTAATATTTGCGGCGCTCGCGGAACGGCTCCAGCATCTCGTTCAACACCGCGATCAGGAACTTCTTGACCTTCACGTCGCCCAAGCCTCCGCGGCGGTAGTGGGCTTTCAGCTCCTCCAGCGAAGGGTAGTCGGGCAGGTATTTCGGGAAGTGTTCGGGACGGCTGAAGGCGTCGAGGTAGGTGAATACCATGTTGCCCTCCACCTTGCCCGGATCCTCCACGCGCAGGTGGTCGGGATCGGTATACATGCCCATGACTTTCTTCTTGATTTCATCGGCGCTGTCCGACAGGTAGATGCAGTTGCAGAGCGACTTCGACATCTTGGCTTTGCCGTCGGTTCCCGGCAGCCGCATGCAGACCGCGTTTTCGGGCAGCAGAATCTCCGGTTCGACCAGCGCGGGACCGTATACCGTGTTGAATTTGTGGACGATTTCGCGCGTCTGCTCGATCATCGGCTCCTGATCCTCGCCCGCGGGTACGGTCGTGGCTTTGAAAGCCGTGATGTCCGCCGCCTGACTGATCGGGTAGGTGAAGAATCCGACGGGAATACCCTGACGCTGCTGGGTGTCGCCCTCCGTGTTGTTCTCGGCGAAGCCGCGCAGCTGGATTTCGGCCTTCACGGTCGGGTTGCGCTGCAGGCGCTGTACCGTGACGAGGTTCATATAGTAGAACGCCAGCTCGCACAGTTCGGGAATCTGCGACTGGATGAAAAGCGTCGATTTGTTCGGGTCGAGACCGACCGAAAGGTAGTCGAGGGCGACTTCGATGATGTTCTGGCGCACCTTTTCGGGGTTGTCGGCGTTGTCGGTCAGCGCCTGCGCGTCGGCGATCATGATGAAGATGCGTTCGAATTCGCCCGACTCCTGCAGTTCGACGCGGCGGCGCAGCGAACCTACGTAGTGTCCCAGATGAAGCCGGCCCGTCGGACGGTCGCCGGTAAGAATGATTTTTCCCATAAAACGATTAATCCTCCGCTTGACGAATTTAAGTTATCTATGGCTTCGGGGCAGCTCCAGAGATGCGGAATTCGCCAAGCTCGCATTACGGCATCCTCGATGCCGGTTCCACATCCGGAATCCTGCCCAAACTCCCTTTCTGCCGGTAGTTTCGGCTTCCCCGCGGCACTGAAACTGCGGTGAAAATCAGTGCCGGCTCTCGTTTTTTCGGTATTTTGTGGACAAACATACGAAAAAGCGCGCGGGCGACCTAATAAAGTTGTCGTTTATAGATTTTTTTTATATTTTTGCTCGTCGGAATAATTGCCTACTATGACTATAATTCAGCTTGAATACCTGTTGGCCGTAGCCAACTGCGGCAGTTTTTCGCTGGCCGCCGAACATTGTTTCGTGACCCAGCCCTCGCTGAGCATGCAGGTCAAAGCCCTCGAAGAGGAGCTGGGCGTGGTGCTGCTCGACCGTTCGAAGAAGCCCGTGATCCCGACCGAAGCGGGCGACGTGGTGCTGGAGCGTGCCCGCGAGACGCTGCGGGCCTATAACAACATCCGCGAATCGGTGGCCGAACTCAAAGGCGAGACGTCGGGCAAACTCCGGCTGGGCGTCATCCCGACCATCGCCCCGTACCTGCTGCACAAATTCATCCCCGCTTTCGTGCGCGATTATCCCAAAGTCGAACTGGAGATCTCCGAGATGATCACTTCCGACATCGTCGAGGCCCTCAAGCGCGACCGTATCGACGCGGCGCTGGTGGCCAGCGGCACCTGCGGCGAGGGGATTCTGGAGCAGGAACTCTTCAACGACCGTTTCTTCGCATACGTTTCGCCCGAAAACGCCCTTTACGAGCGGTCGAACATCCGCATCGAGGACATCGACCTGCGCGATCTGGTGATTCTGAGCGCAGGAAACTGTATGCGCGATCAGATCATTGAACTGTGTCAGGCCAAGCGCGACATGCCGTCGCACTACTCCTTCGAATCGGGTTCGCTCGATACGCTCATGCGCATCGTGGACTGCACGTCGTGTCTTACGATCATTCCCGAAATGGCCGTCGAATACATCCCCGCGGATCACCGCGACCGGCTGAAGATGCTGGCCAAAGGCGCCACGTCGCGCAAGATCGCGGTCGCCGTGCGCCGCACCTACGTCAAGAACTCGATCATCCGGGCCTTGACCGAGACCATTCTGGCCAATGTCCCGGGTGCGAAGGCGTAGCTTCCGCTCTCTGAAAGAATGCGCCCGGCCTGCAAAACGCAGGCCGGGCGCATGTCGATTATCCGGTCGGTTATTCCGGAATCGTTACTTTGGTCGCTTTTCCCGTCCAGTCGGCGAAGATTGATTTGCCGTCGGAAAGTTCGACGGAGAGTTTGACGGAAAAGTCCCCGCCGTTTTTGGTCACTTTCAGGGTGCCCGACGTAACGGTGAGTGATGTGTCGGCCTCCCCGACGGATATGTCGATCGATCCTTCGGAGTTGTCGATCTCGAACGATTGGCCCTCGTTCGCCGCGACGATGTCGAGGTAGGGCGCAAGCGTTCCGCTCTTTACGATGGGTTTGGTCAGGTCGACGGTCTTGCCGTAGAGCGATTCCGACAACTCGATCCCGACGTAGAAAGAGGGTTCGCCTGTCGGAGGTTGCGAAAAAACGTCGTTGAGCAAAATGAGGTTGAACGAGGCTTCGTCGCCGTATTCGGACGGGTTGTCGGTGTAAAAGGCGCTTTTGACCTCGCAAATCCGACCATTGACGGTGATCGTCTGCATGGTGGTTACTTTTTCGTCCTTGCAGGACGTCGTGGCCAGCGCGAGTGCGCCGGTCAGGCAGAGCATGAAGATTTTTCGCATAAATTGAACTTGGGTTAGTTGGAGTGTTCCCAAAAGTAGTGATAAAAAACGAATCCGGCGACAAAAAGGGCGAAATAATGAATCGCTTCCGGAACAATATGCCCGCTTGCGGCGCGATTTTTACCGCGTTGCTTTCAAATCTCATTCTCTTTTCATACCTTTGCAAGGTTATAGATACCTATTGAACATTTATGGATAAACTGATCGAAACGATCGTCAGCGCGATTGAAGATAAAAAAGGTAAGAATATTGTATCGTTGGACCTCTCGGGATTCGATGGAGCGATCTGTTCGCATTTCGTGGTCTGCAACGCCGATTCCACGACGCAGGTGTGCGCCATAGCCGCCGAAATCGAGGAGAAGGTGTTCGAGAAATTGGGCGAGAAGGTGTGGCGCATCGAAGGCCAGCAGAACGGCGTGTGGGTCGCCATGGACTATGTGGACGTCGTGGTGCACATTTTCCAGACCGAGCTTCGGAGTTTCTACAAGCTCGAGGAGCTGTGGGCCGACGCACCGCTGGTGAAATATGAAT
>OGYM01002967.1_pt1 | contig 10474 bp, 6 predicted proteins | sample 1576491 | NCBI WGS metagenome assembly OGYM01 (sample SAMEA3541515, study PRJEB24748) | human gut metagenome | biome: human gut; feature: human-associated habitat; material: faeces | place: China | collected 2012 | reverse complement strand
AGGATTATGTTTCTGCCTTCTGCCGTTAACCATCTGCGACGTCTGACATGAAGAACGACCTTGTGATCACGGATAGGAAAGTCGTTAACCTGACGGCTTTCCGTGAAACCATTGGGCTTAAGGTCGTGCCACTCTTCTTCCCGTGCATCTTTTTCGTCAAGATAGATGTGAAGAAGGACGCGCTCATTACCAGTCTCTTCAATAATGCCAGTGTGGTCTTCGTTAACGGATGTAACGTCGAAGAACTCAAGTATGCCTTTGGGAAGAAGGTAACTTGCCAGAATCTTATAGTCAAATGCTGATTGCTTACTCATGAGTGCAAAGGTAATGCTTCTTATAAACATTTAAGCATTAAACAAGAAAATATAGACCTATACTACAAAAATAAGCCACGGATATTTGCAACTGTGCCTAAAGTTCTGCTGTCTTTTGCCGGCGAAGGATTCCGGGAAAGGGTAGAGGATCCCGCACTCCGGGCCAAATTTGTGGATTTCATGGTAGCCTTCATCGACAAATATGATTTTGACGGAATCGAAGTAGATTGGGAAACAGCAGTCACACTTCCGCTGCACGAAGTCTTCGTGAAGGATATCCGGGAAAAACTGAATGTGCTGGAAAGCCGGAAGAACCGGAAAATGTATCTTACTACGGCTCTTCACTCCTGGCAGCGTTATTCCAAAGAACTTGCCGAAAAGGTTTCCCGGTCACTCGACTGGATCAATATCATGACCTACGACATGGGAGGCGGAATCTGGGGCAATGTACCTACCCACAACACTCCTCTGGACCGGATCATTACCGATCTGAAAGCCTGGGAAATGTTTGACAAGAGCAAGCTGTGCATCGGTCTGGCCAACTATGGATTCTTCTACAAAGGGATCAAGCCGGGTCAGAAAATAGAAGGCAAGCTTGACAAGTATGGCCGCTATATCGGATACAATGAAGCAATGGCCGTATTCTCTTCTGACTGGAAAGAGGTGAAAGACCCGCAGGCAAAGGTGTCTTATTTCATCAATGAAAAACAGCAGGAATTCATTACGCTGGAAACGAAAGAAACCATCCGTACCAAAGCAGAATGGGTGAAAGAGAATGGATTCAGAGGTGCTTTCTGGTGGGAATTCAGCTATGATGAAATACTTCCTGACAGCAAGGACGGAAAAATCAGACATCATCTTATCGACGAAATCAAATGGTAACTTTGTGTAATAGAAAGTATAACTAATGTACAATAAAAGTTGGCTAATCGGTCTTTAAAATTATTGAATTGCAGTTTTTTAAACAGTATTTAAGACTGAAACGGACTTGATTTCGTAGTCTAGCGGTCAATCAGTTACTTGCTATGATTTTCGGACAACTAAGTAATCGTAACCTTTTGTAGCTTTTGAAGCGCATCTAGCCAAACAATATCATCTTGGCTTGGGACGCATCCAATATTAAACAGCACCTTAAAATAAAAAGATTCCGTGCATAACGAAAAGTACTGTCCGCATTCAAACAGTGTGGCGATCACTTATTGTCTCGTGGCTATTGTCTAACACGAAATGTAATTGAAACGCTCTACTTATGAAGTTTTGCAGATTCTAAGCATCTCTTTAACGGACAAAACTAAACTGAAATGATCTATTCAATAAGACTAATTTCGATGATGTCAAAGAACTTGATTATCCCTTTTTTGAAGGAGTATTTGATTAAATTTTTAACTCGTCCATTTTATTGGACACTAATGAGAAAGTATAATAAATAATATATTTGTATCATGACTATTAGTAAAACTATTATTCTTGTGATATTGAACATTTTGATAAATGTTCAGTTTATGTCTGCTCAAAAAGAAACTTTGCCGTTACCATCAAAAGCACAATTACGGTGGCAACAGCATGAGCAAATAATGTTTGTTCATATAAGTCCGGCAACATGGCAAGGACGTGAATACGATAATCATTCATATCCTATTTCCAAAATTAACCCTTCAAAGTTGAATACAGACCAATGGTGTGAAGTTGCTAATTCATGGGGGGCAAAACAAATTGTGTTTGTGGCTAAGCATGTGGGTGGATTCTGTTGGTGGCAGACAAATACTACAGACTATAGCATTAAAAATATACCTTGGAAAAATGGAAAAGGAGATGTCCTGAAAGATCTCTCTGAATCATGTAAAAAATATGGACTAGATCTAGGAGTATACATTTATCCGGGTGATGACCAATGGGGAGCAGGAATTGGTAGTGGTGGTATAACATCTGACCCATCCAAACAGGCTGAGTATAATCGTGTATTCCGACAACAACTAACTGAAGTACTCACAAAGTATGGACCAATTCATGAAGTTTGGTTTGATGGTAACTGTCAAATCCCCGTTGGAGATATTTTGGATAAATACGCATCGGATGCGGTGATCTTTCAAGGTGAAAAAGCCAATATACGTTGGGTGGGTAATGAAGATGGAGTAGCTCCTGATCCTAATTGGTATACAGTAAAGAAAAGCGATCTAAATACAGGTGTTTCTACAGCCCTTCATTCAGACGTGAACGGTGATTGTTATGCTCCTATTGAAGTAGATGTACCAATATTGAATAATAAAGGTCATAAATGGTTTTGGGCTCCTGGAACTGATCATCTTCTTATGACAGTTGAACAGTTGATGAAGCTTTATTATAAGTCAGTAGGGCGTGGTTCTGTACTTTTACTAAACTCTAATCCAGATACGACTGGTCTCATTCCAAAGTCTCATGTCAGACGTTATGCAGAATTCGGCCGAGAAATCAAGAAGCGCTTTTCGTCTCCTGTCAGTAAGACCTCCGGTATGGGTAGGGAGTTTATACTATCATTTAGCGAACCAACAATAGTTAATCACTGTATTCTTCAAGAGGATTTAAAAAAAGGTCAGCGAATACGCTCTTATATTTTGGAAGGAGCTGATGATAGCGGGGTTTGGAAAACTCTTGCAAAAGGGACATCGGTTGGCAATAAGAAAATAGATTATTTTAAAAGTGTTCCTTTAAAAAAAATTCGTCTGACCATTACAGATGCAAAGGCTATTCCTAATATAAGAAATTTTTCTGCTTTTCATGTTGTAAGTAATATTAATGATGTGATTGCTATGGATAAACAGGAACATCCGGTTGTAATATCCACATGGGATGATTCTACTTATTCTAAAGATAAATGGAAAGAAGTTGAATTTGATCTTACTCCCTATGTGAACAGTATCGGACAATATGAGATTTCTTTCAATGTGTTAGCATACGATTTTAACAATAACTCATCTACTGGACTTCAGTTTAAAGAGTGGAAACTGGAAATGTATGGTAAAAGCTCCCAGGAGAGTATATCCAAACTCGAAGGTAAAGATGTATTTAGAATAACACGCTCTCAGCAGACATTAGATGAATATCCAACAAAATTGAAAATTAAAATAAGACGAAATCCGTCTGCTTCAACAGGAGAGGTTACCATTAAAAGACTGGTTTTTTAATAGATGTCTGGTTAAAATTTATTGTAGATGAAAAAACATCTGTTTCTTTCTTTGTTGCTCATAACCGGCATCCCTTCTTTTTCCGGTGTTTCCGATCACTGGAAAGAAAGTCGCCATGTGATATTTGCTCCGCAGAAGGGGAGTGAATACCATGCACTGTCGCCCGGTGAGTCTCTGAAAGCGGTTGTAAAGCTGGATCAGTCCGGTTATCCTACCCGCAAGTTTCTCCGGGTAGTGGGCAAGGTGGACATGCCTGCTCCTTTCTCCAGCAGAGGTGAAAGCAATTTCCGGCTTTCAGAGTTTTATATTGATGACAACCTCGACTCTTCCATCGTTGCAAAGGAAAAGTATTCCCTTTATTTCAAGGGAAACAACAACAATTTTGAGCGTCATGCCTATTACCGGATTCCCGGTGACCGTTTCAGACCGGGGAAGGTGAAAGCCGTGCTTCCGGTGGTCAGACAGCATGGACTGAAGACGGGAGCGGACGGTGACTTTGGGATGGAACTTGAATTGTATTACAAGAAGGAGGGCCGTAATGTCAATGATGTCTATGACCGGCCTGATTCTGTAATCTATGTAGCTGTTCCTTCCGGAGACTTTAAAAAATACAGACAGATAGAACACTCCTTCGAGATTCCGGATAATCTGGCCTGCATACTGGTCCGTGTAGGCGGTACCTTCTTCGAGGGTGAATGCTGGCTGGAGTCCCCCCGCTTTTATCAGAACGGGAAGTCCGTATGCCGTATTCCCTTTTGCAGGTATGCACAGAGAGACAACGACATGAACTACTGGGTGGGCATCAATCTCTCCACCCGCAGCTGGCCTTTGTGGAAGCTGAGCGTGAACGGAACTCCGGTTTTTAAAGACAATATTTTTGACCGGGGCTCTAATGTTGCTGACTTTTATATCCCTCTGCCGGAATCCGTTTCTGACGGAGATACCATCGAACTGCAGCTGCTCAGGGAAGATCACCGTGCTGCCTATTCCTATTCTGTCCGTTCGCTGGAGGTGATAGAGGAGAGCATGAGAGATTTTGAGATCATAGCTGTTCCCAAGTATGTTGCCACGGGAGAACGTTTCGGTATCCTTGTGGAAACCAACCGTCGGGGAGTGGAACTGAACGTCCAGTGTGACGACGATGCGGAAGTACCTTTCCGCAAGGTTTCTTTCGACCGGCCCGGACTTCATGTCATAGACCTCCGTGCCGGAAATCCCGGTGGCAGATTCAACCTGTCGTTCTCAGACGGAACGCATCGTGTGGACACGTTTGTCACACAGGTCATTGACAAGCAGCCCGATCATGTCTATCTGTCCTCCGGTGATGAGATATACATTGACAAGCAATATGTATCCTATAACTATTTCTTCAAATGGTACATCTCACAAAGAGTCGGCAACTGGTATCAGTTCCGCCCGTCGTATCAGTGGAGCGGCTTCAGAGTCGCAGATGATACCATCATCCGCCATTATGTAACTCTTCTGGATCGCCTGCGAATGCCGTATGCCTGGCAGGTGGAAGGAAGAACTCTTGCCGGAAGCAGGATCAATCCGTCGCTGGATGTACTGGATACGGATATGTTCATGGGCAAGCAGGCACACGAAAACGACGGAGGATACTATTACTGGCAACATTTCAAATACACTGGCCTGCTCTGTGACATGGCAGCCCGAACCAGACCATACGGAGGAATCTTTGCCAAGCACCGCCCCATATTTACCGACCACGGCAATTTCATCCATTATGATACACAGGGAGTGACGGACATGGCCGACGGCGCCCGGAAGTTTGTGGACAACCTGCGTTATTCAAAGGGAGAAAGTACGCGCCACACCGGCCCTTCTTCTCTGTTCCGGTATTTCTATCAGGCAGGATATGAATGGCTGGGCGCAGAGCAGATGTATGGACCGGAAGAAACCATCCTTTCCTCACTGAGAGGTGCTTCGCGTGCTTACAGCCGCCCCGTGTACGGAACCCTGCATGCCATGCAGTGGGGCTCTTTCCCTTTCACGGATCCCAAACATGCCTTGCGTCACTATATGTCGCTTGCCGTAGCTTATATGCACGGCTCTTCCCACCTCAATACGGAAGAGGCTCTCTGGCTGGATGAATATGTGAACGACAGATACTCCGAATCGGGGAAGGCCCACATGTATTCCCAGCATCAGATGCTCGACTATATCGAAACGCATACACGCCGGGGAGAACTCCTGAGCAACATCGCTGTGATACAGGGAAGAAATGATGCCTGGAAGTCTTTTGGACGCGGGCCTTTGTGGTCGCAGGAATCGGAGAAGTGGAAATTCAACAAGGCATGTGAAAGTTTTGACCTGCTCAGAGTCTTTTATCCCGACAACAGAATCGATATCAGCGGGCCTGACGGATGGTTCACAGCCACTCCTTACGGAACCGTTGATCTTCTGCCGGTAGAAGCTCCGCTGGATGTGCTGAACAAATATAAGGCACTGATCTTCCTTGGATGGAACACTTATGATGAAAATGATTTCGTCCATATCAGAGATTATGTATTCAACGGTGGAACCATTCTTCTGTCTGCCGCCCATCTGAATGCCGAATTGCAACCTGATGCTCCGGCAACATTCCCGGAGAACGATGCTCTGATCAGGGAACTTCTGGGTGAAAACTACCGCAGTCTGCAGGGAAAGAACGAACTGGCATACGGAAAGGGAAAGATTATCTATTTTGCTTCTCCCCGGTATCCGGCCGATGCTGCTATTCTGCCGGAATACGAGAAGGCCATGCACCAGCTGGCTGGGCAGTCGCTCGAAGGAGAACATGCAAAAGGATGGATAAAGCAATCAGACCATGTCGGATTTACGGTCTGGGATCAGGGAGAACGGCGGACACTCCTGTTGCTGAACACTGACTGGCAAAGTGAACAGCATGAACATGCTGCAAAGCTTGCTTTAGGCGACAAGGTCTTTGAACTTCCTGTCAGACGTTATCACATCGAGACCGTACATTGCTCTCACGGGCTGGCGGTATATGGAATGTCCAACACGACAGATGTACTTTCCATAGAGAAAACATCTGAGGGCTGGACGGTAAAGGTTCAGACCACCGGAAAGGATACCGTTAAGATCCTGAATTCCGTTTCCGGTGCAGAAACCTGCAGCCAGATTGACGGAGCGGGCATACATGTACTGAAGATAATGTCTGTTACAGAACATTTGCCAATCTGATAAAGTGAATTATTCATGGGGAAAAATACTAAATTATGAATTATGAAAAATAGAATCTGTCATTTCGGATACTTTGCAATACCGGTATCCATGTTATTGTTTTCATGCACTCAAAGCGATGAAACCCGGAAGCCTAATATAATTTATATTCTGGCAGATGATCTGGGACGTGCTGAACTGGGATGTTACGGTCAGGAGATTATCGAGACTCCCAACATTGACCGGCTGGCGTCGGAAGGTATGCGCTTTACAAACCATTATTCGGGACAGGCCGTTTCAGGACCTTCCAGATGTTCATTGTTTACCGGTCTGCACTCCGGTCATGCCTACATACGCGGCAATGACGAAATGACGTCCCGCGGAGACGTGTGGAACCATGCGGCCATGCTGGCCGATTCGTCGCTGGAAGGGCAGAGACCGGTTCCGGCCAATACCATCATGATTCCGCGAAAGATGAAGGAAGCAGGCTATAAAACAGCCTGTATCGGGAAGTGGGGGCTAGGCTATCCCGGATCTGAAAGTACTCCCAACAAAATGGGATGTGATTTCTTCTACGGATACAACTGTCAGAGACAGGCCCATACGTATTATCCTCCTTTTCTGTACAGAAACGAATGCCGGGAGTATCTGGAAAACAAACTGCTTCCACCGCATACCAGACTCGACAAGGGAGCAGATCCTTATGACGAGAAGAGTTATGAGAAATATACGCAGAAGCAGTATGCACCTGATCTGATGTATCGCGAAATCTTGTCCTTTGTCGAGGAATCCAAAGACGAACCGTTTGTCCTGTTCTGGACCACTCCGGTTCCCCATGTTCCATTGCAGGCTCCTGAAAAGTGGGTTGACCATTACAGAGCCAAACTGGGTGATGAAGAACCGTATATCGGTGACAAGGATTATTTCCCGTGCAGATATCCGCGTGCCACATACGCTGCCATGGTCAGTTACTGGGATGAACAGATCGGCGGCCTTGTAGCCAAGTTGAAGGAACTCGGAATATACGACAATACCATCATCATCTTTACGAGTGATAACGGCCCTACTTTCAACGGAGGTACGGATTCTCCGTATTTTGACAGTGCCAAGCCCTTTAAAAGTGAATTCGGATGGGGAAAGGCTTCTCTTCGCGAAGGTGGCATACGGGTTCCGATGATTGCATCCTGGCCCGGCCATATACCCGCAGGAACAACTTCCGACCTTCTGTCTGCATTTTGGGATATGATGCCGACCATGTGTGATATAGCTGGCATTGAATCTCCGGCAACGGACGGTATCAGCATGCTTCCCGAAATGCTGGGAGACAAAGAAAACCAGAAACAGCATGATTTCCTGTATTGGGAATTTCCGGAATCGGGAGGACAGAAAGCTCTGAGATTCGGAGACTGGAAGGCTTTTGTGGGTGATGTAAAGAATGGAAACCGGAACATTGAACTGTATAATCTGAAGGATGATCCCCGTGAACAAAACAATGTAGCGGCTGAGCATCCGGATCTGGTCAGAAAGGTGACTGACATATTCCGGGCCGAGCATACCGATGCCGAAATAGATAATTTCAATCTGCCGGTATGGTAAGAAAAAGAGAACGGCTGTCTCATTTCAGAATGAGACAGCCGTTCTTTTTTATCTGAAAACCGACCGAATTCAATTTTTGAACCGTACAATCGCCAGTACCGGATTGTCATCATCGGTCCGGCCAGCGGCAATCTCTTTCAACGGACCATGTACCTTGCCCGCTTCCGACTGTTCCACCAGATCACTGCTGGGAATCGTATAGCAGGCCGTATTCCAAGCCTTATTTGTCACTCCTCCGTCACCCAGCTGAATTTCCTGTTCCTCGCAATCCCGATTGACGAGTTTGCATACATACGTTTTTCCGGCGGCATAGTCATAAACCATATATTTGTCAGGAAACCCTGTACGCGTCTCAAAATCGAATTCAAAATCCACCAGGTAGAAGAAGAAGTATGAACCTGCCCGGTAGTCTGGCAACAGCACTTTGGGAGTTTCCATGGAAAGCACCGGCGGAGTACGTACCAGCATCGGCGAGAGTACGCCCTGGGGAGTATAGGTATAGATTGTATCTGCTGACAAATCACCGATCACATAACTGTCCTCGCAGCGGACAATGGGATCATAGCCCAATGCAGCTGAAATAGTCTGGTTCTCGCCGAAAGGTTTGGACATACGGTTGGACATACGTTTGGTGAAATGAATGTCCAGTTCCTTCACGATCTCTCCGGTCTTTTTGGAAAGCAGCATATACGGTTTCGCCCGATTGGAGATGCCTTGATTGACATCCATATCGCACGCCAGCAGACAATCGGCAGAAAAATCCTGAAGGCTATTCAGAATCATCTTGTACGGGATAGGCAACGTACGTTTATACTGTCCGGTGAACGAATACACCTGCATCCGATACTTCAGCAGATAATCTACGATGAATATTTCCTGTGCTTTTGGATCCACAGCCATTCCAATGATATACTGATATTCTTTGCTGCCCTGCCCTACATGACGAAAACTGGAACGCACACTGCCGTCGCCATTGAACAGCACAATTTCATTATCTGATGTCCGTGCCACAATCAGGCTGTCGGAAACATAGCCCAAACAACCCGCAGAATTGGGCAGCAAAGCATTTTTCTTCGTTTCAAGAGGAATGTACTTCACATCGGCCAGATCCTGCAAGACGATTTTCTTTTCAGGATAATCCTTGGTGACATCCAGCGTCACCAACCCTTGTTCCTTCTTTGCTTTCTGAGTCTGTTCGGTAGAAGCATCTTCCTTGCCGTCCTGTCTGTTTGTGTTGTTTGCTCCACAGGAGTAAAGCAACAAGCTGGCATACAGTGCCCATACATAAGTTTTCATGTTACTTAAAATTTTTAAGGTTAGTTTGAGAATCTGAAATATAAACAGTAATCGTCAGATCACCGGAAACAAAAATATAGAATTATTATCTTTTTTGCAAGTTATTCGTTTCTCAAAGGGCACATGTGTCATTGCAGTCAGCCTCCGGAAGGCTGACTGCCTTATTCCAGCGAAAGTGTTACGGTTATTTCGCCTTTTCCTCCCAACAGTTCGAGCATCTGTTCCCGTGTGGAAACTTTATCCACCTTTCCCAGCCGGGTAAAGTTCCATGAGTTTGTATCATAATAAATTACAAACGAATTTCCCTGATACAGAATCAGGTCTCCGGGTTCCGTAGTGGTCTGCCGGTCGTTTCTGGGCAAAGAGAATCCCAGAGAACCAACCTTCTCCATATTTCCGTAATCATCCATCCGGATTTCCAGTTCTCCCTGTTTGGCCAGATGTTCTTTCAATGCCTTCGTAGAAGAATTATCCACGAGAGTGGCCGTAAATGTTTCTCCGTTGACGGTCAATTTAAGAGTATTGCTTTCCATCATATTGTCTTCGTTTTGATCTTCGTTCTGATTTTCATTACTTTCTTCATCCTGATTTTCGTGACTGCCTTCGTTCTGGTTTCCGTTTTCCGGATCTTCATTGCCGCTTCCTTCAGCAGGGACATCCGTCTGAATGCCGTTTTCGGGAAGAGCCGGGTCTTCCTGCACAGGAGTGCAGGAAGACAGAGACAGAAGAATGGCGGGCAGAAGCAAATATTGCTGCATCTGCGAACAGAACTTCCATTGCATACTTCCGTGACTTTATTTCAGCTTACCATATTCTTCGTCGGAAACAGGCTCCAGCCATTCGTTGGAAGTGTTTTCTCCCGGAACTTCGAAAGCCAGATGAGCAAACCAGCTGTCGGCTGCCGCTCCGTGCCAGTGCTTGACC
>OGYM01002962.1_pt1 | contig 10483 bp, 9 predicted proteins | sample 1576491 | NCBI WGS metagenome assembly OGYM01 (sample SAMEA3541515, study PRJEB24748) | human gut metagenome | biome: human gut; feature: human-associated habitat; material: faeces | place: China | collected 2012 | reverse complement strand
CAGGGAAAAGTTTATCTGAAGGGAAAAGATGTGACCCATGATTCCATCGGTGAGATCCGTAAGACCGGACTGGCTTATATTCCGGAGGATCGTATGTATGATGGCTGTGCGGAGAGCATGTCCGTGGCAGAGAATCTGGTGGTTTCCAATATTGACAGCTTTGCCAATCAGTTGAAGGTGATCAATACCAAGAAGATGCGGGAACACTGCATTCAGCTGATCAAAGAGTATAAGGTAAAAACCCCTTCTGAAAAACAGAAGATCAAGAGCCTTTCCGGTGGTAATATCCAGAAGGCCATTGTAGCCAGAGAGTTCAGCAGCGGAAGTGATGTGCTGATCCTGGATCAGCCAACACGAGGCGTCGATATCGGAGCGATTTCCTTTATCCATTCCAAGATTTTAAGCATGCGTGAGGCGGGAAAAGGAATCCTGCTGATTTCTGCGGACTTGAATGAGCTGCTCTCCTTAAGCGACCGGATCCTGGTTATGCACAAGGGCAATATTGTGGCAGAGCTGGACAACCGGAAGAAAGAGGTCAGTGAGAAAGAACTGGGTCTCTATATGCTGGGAATTAAGACACAGGAGGGCATGGGCAAATGAAAAAGACAGGACAGAAAACAGATTATGTGATGAAATATTTCAGCGTGATCCGTATCATCAGTGCCATTGCCATTGCGTTGCTGATCGTATTTGCCATCATTTTTATGGTAAGTGATCAGCCGGTATTTGCGATCCGCAAGCTGGTACTTGGGCCGCTGGAGACAAAGAGAAGCTTCTTTAATGTGCTGGAGAGAGCGGTTCCACTGATTTTCTCCGGACTGGCATTGAATATCATTTTACGAAGCGGCGTGTTCAGTATCGCAGCAGATGGATCCTTCTATATGGGCGCTGTTGTGGCGACAGCTATGGCGGTGAAGATCCAGTTACCGAACATTGTACATCAGTGTGCACTGATTCTGGCAGCAGCGATCGTTGGCGGACTGATCTCCATGCTGCCGATTATTTTTGAAAAATATACCCGTGTGAATGCGACGGTGCTTTCGATTATGTTTAACTCCATTTTTTACTATGTGGGTTATTCCATCGTCAGCGCTTACCTGCTTGAAAAGACCGGCCAGTGGGGCAGCTCCTATTTCCTGGATACCGCAAGACTGGGCAATCTGATCAAGGGAACCAGCATGAACTGGGGATTTGTGATCATGATCGCTACGGTATTCTTCGTGGTGTTCCTGATGGAGAAGACTTCCTTCGGTTATAAGGTAAGAGTCACCGGTATTAACAGTGCATTTGCGAAAAATGCCGGTATTAAGACAGGAAAAGTAATTTTGACAGCCTCCTTTATCAGTGGTCTGATCGCTGGTATGGGTGGTGCAGTGGAGATGGTCGGTATGTACAAACGTTTCCAGTGGCAGACCAGTGTCAACTACGTCTGGGATGGTCTGATGGTACATATGTTAGCCAATGAGAATCCGTATTTCATTCCGGTGACAGCGTTCTTTATCGCATATCTGCGTATCGGTGCAGAGATTATGTCCCGTGCGACAGATCTGGATAATGAGATCGTTGCGTTCCTCCAGTGTATCGTGATTCTGCTGGTAGGTGCAGAGCGGTTCCTGGCTGTGATCAAGAAGAGAAAAGAACAGAAGAATGCACTGCTTCAGGCGCAGGAAGCATCTGAGAAGGAGGTATAAGCAGTATGGAATTTCTGATTTCTCCAAATTTTTGGTCTTCCGTGCTTGCCAGTACTACACCGGTTCTGTTAGCAACGCTGGCAGCCAATATTATGACAAAGGCAGGCATGTTCAACCTGGGTATTGAGGGTACGATGCTGATGTGTGCCCTGGCAGGTGTCCTTGCCAGTGCGTTTACAGGAAGCCTGTTCCTAGGCGCGCTTCTTGGCGTACTCCTGGGAATCTTAGTTTCCTTTGTTTTAGGTTATTTCATTTTGAAGATGAATGCGCCGATGAACGCCTGTGGTGTTGCGATCAACTTAGCGGCAACTGGTGGCACCGTATTTATTCTGGCGATGGTGTGTGGAAGTAAGAACAACTCCACTTCAATCGTCAGCGCAAGCTTTCCGAACATCAATATCCCGATTTTAAAGGATATTCCGGTTCTGGGACAGATCTTATCCGGTCAGAACTTTGTAACGTATTTAAGCTGGATCTTCGTGGCACTGACAGCCCTGATGCTGTATGGCACCAGACTTGGCGTGAATATCCGTGCAGTCGGTGAGAATGAGGAAGCAGCACGTTCCGCAGGAATCAACGTTCTGTTAACCAAATTCATCGCGCTGGCGCTGTGCGGCGTGTTCTGCGCGTTTGGCGGTATGTATCTTTCTATGGGAGCGATGCACTCCTTTACTGCAGGAATGGTTTCCGGACGCGGCTTTATGTCCCTGGCTATGGATGCCATCGCCCAGGGTAATCCATTGATCGGATGCGCAAGTTCCTTCCTGTATGGATTTTCCGATACAATCACCGTGTACTTACAGCTTTACAGTAAACTGGATCTGAAGCTGATCAGTGCATTTCCATATGTGTTTATTTTAGTTGTTTTGATGATCATCCAGGCTTGTCGCAAGATGATCGAGAGCAGAAAGCAGAGAAACCTGGGTTAAGACTTAAGGCGCTTTGTCGATAACAATTCATTTTTAAAGGCATCAAATGCCGGAAAGGGGAAACATGGCACAGGAGTATTATGATCCATGGTCAAACACAAAGACCAAACATGGTCTGGACGCAGATCTGGTGATTTCTGCACTGCAGAAATGCATTAGAAGAGGAGACGAGGCTACAGCAATGCGTATGGCATATGAGCTGTATGTAACTTCTACATTTCACGAGGAGAAGATGTGGAACCGTCTTTTAGTAATTCCGATCGAGGATATTGGTTTTGGCGATCCGATGGCAGCTGTTATTGTGAAGAATTTAAACGATCTGCGTAAAGAGTTCGCTTATGGTGACGGCGACCGTTCTATTTTCTTCCTGTATGCGATCCGCTACTTATGCAAGTGCAAAAAAGAGCGTTCCACAGACCATATTAAGAACATCATCATGAGAGAATCTGAGAAAGGTCAGGTTCCGGAAATCCCGGATTATGCGATTGATATGCATACCATCAAGGGAAGAGCCATGGGAAGAGATGTATTCTTCTTCTTAGACGAGGCAAGCAAGGTAATGCCACAGTGGGAAGGCTACGATGATTCCTATCGTCAGCAGCTGTATCAGATGTGCAAGGAAGAGGCAGAGGCTGAGAAAAACGAAAAATAAGTAATGGCTGATATGACATTACGAAATAAGCATGTGGTAACTTTCGCTGCGGATGCAGCGGTTACAAAATACAAGAAAACCAAGATACAAAACCAGGAGGACATTATGAAAAAAGTTATGGCAACCATGCTGGCAGCAGCAACAGCAGCAACCATGTTAAGCGGATGTGGCAGCAGCAACAGCGGATCTACTGAGACAAAAGCAGCAGAGACTACTGCAGCAGCAGAGTCCGGAGCAAAGGCAGAAGAGACAACTGCAGCTGATGCAGCAGCAGACGGCGAGAAAAAAGAGATCTATCTGCTGATCAGGGCAAGAGGCGATTTATCTTACTGGGACAGCATGGCAGACGGAGCAGATAGAGCAGCTGTTGATTTTGCAGATCAGGCAAATGTACATGTGATTGAGACAACTGCTGATAATCAGGCAAACTTAACTGCTATGTATGAGGCTGCTGACAAGGGCGCTGATATGATCATCACCGCTGGCGACTTCATCGACAACATGGTAACTGTAGCAGAAGAGTATCCAGAAATCTCTTTCCTGATGGTAAATGAGAAGATGGAAGGCTATGATAACGTATATGCGATCGACTTTTCCACAAGCCAGGCTGGCTTCTTAGCAGGTATCGCAGCAGCAGACGTTGCTTCCCAGGGACTTGAGGGAACATCCGGTAATAAGACAGTTGGTTTCATCGGTGGTATGGATGAGGTTACTGTTATCGAGGAGTTCTTCATCGGCTATATCCAGGGTGTAAAATACTATGATCCAGAGACTACAGTTGTATACAACTATGTTGGTGACTGGGGCAACCCAGACAAGGGTAGAACCCAGGCTTTAGCTCAGTACAACGATATGAATGCAGATGTAATCTTTGCATGTGCAGGTGGTTCCGGTAACGGTGTTCATCAGGCAGCTTCCGAGGTTGGCAAATATGTCATCGGTGTTGACTCTGACCAGTCCGCAACCTACACAGAGCAGCCAGAGATCCAGAAGACCTTCGTAACTTCTGTATTAAAGAAGATGGGTAACGGTATCTACAAAGTAATCGGCGACTTCTTAAACGACGGTACTCTTCCTTATGGTAAATACGAGATCTTTGGTCTTGCTGAGGATTCCGTAGGTATCGTAGAGAACGATCTGTATGATCAGTACGTATCCGATGCTGGTAAAGCAATGATCGAAGAGGCTAAGAAGGGTATTGCTGATGGCTCCATCACTGTTGAAGGTGCAATCGGTAAAGAGCAGAGCGAGATCAAGGCTGAGATCGAGGAACTGTTAGCGAAGTAATTGATTTGCAGAAATTGCTTGAGCAAGCGTGTTTCATGAAAATGGAATAACAGAAAAATATGAATATGCCCGGTGGGAGCCAGAAATAACTGGTTCCGCCGGGCATATTTTCATTTTTCAACTTTTTGTTGCAATTTTTGATTTTTGACGTTTAAATGAAGACTTTTTTGTAAAAAATCGCTATACTTACAAGAGAGAGGCAAAGGGGGACATCGTATGAAGACTGGAAGAGTAAGAAGAACGATGCTGTATTCGCTGACACTTCCTTATCTAATTGTAGGTATGGTGGTGATCATTTATTTTGGATATCGGTGTTATGCACAAATTCATTTTATGAATCAGAAATTTGAGGAAGAAGATCAGAATGTATTATCAAAGGCAGCTAGGGAATTGGATTATCTTATTGATGATATGAATCAGCTAACTTTGGAGATAGAGCTGAATGACAGACTGATGCGCCCTTTGAATATTGGAATCAATCGGGATGGTGAAGATAATTATCATATTGCCATGGCTTGCCGGGAATTGCAGGGAATTAAGAAATTTAATAATTTAATCGAGGATGTTTTTGTATATTACCGCAAATCAAATCTTTTTTTAAGAGGGATTGGAATTGGAGATGAATATCGGATCTGGAATGATTATTCGGAAAATCAGGTCATTCCATTTGATCAGTGGAAAGGAAATTTGAGTATTCAAGATTTCTTTGGAACTTTGATAAGTGTAGGGGACGCAATTTATTACATTAAGACAGTTCCATTTAATGATGAAGAGGAAAATTGTAATATTATTATTAAAATCAATGAAAAGAGATTTTCAGAAAATATCAATAGCTTTACAGTTGAAAATGAAAGAGAAATTGTAATTGTGGATCCGTCTTTTGAAATTATCAAGACGAATTATCATCTGGATGAATCGTTATTAAATGACGTGCAGGCTTTTTTAACAACTTCAGAAGAGAAAAAATGGACAGATACTTCAAAAATAAAGCAATCTGAAGAGGAATATGTGATTACCTATATCCACGAGGATGAAGAGAAGCCGTATTATGTGATTGTATCAAAACTTTCCCAGGTGAGAAAACAACAGACGTATGTATTACTTATGTATGTCAATGGAATTGTTGTTTTGGGAATACTTTTATTATATGGCTTACATTTAATGGAAAAAAATTATAAGGATATTCGGCAGGTTGCAGAACGATTAATGAAAGCAAGTGGAAAAGAGATGAAAAAGGGGGATTCGGAACTTGACTACATTAACCTTGCGATAAATGGTATGGAAGAAATCATCCAGAATCAAGAAGATATGGTTGTGGATCATTGTGTGAGAAGGGCGATTTATGGACTGATTGAGAATGGAGATAAGAATTACAAGCAGCTATTAAAGAATGAAACAATCATGTGTAACGGTCTTAATATCATTGCGATCTTTGAAAATATGGCGGGCAGAAATAACGAAGTGAAAGAGATCAAATTAAATCTTTTTATTATAGAAAATGTCTTAAAAGATGTTTTAGATGGACAGATGAAATACCGGGTAATTCCGTTATGCGATTGGGAGATTGTAATCTTAAGCAGAGAAACTACGGAAGGAGAGACCTACGATGATATAAAAAAACGTCTTCAAAATGTTAGAAATTATCTAAAAGAGTCATTGGAACTAGATTATGCGGTTAGTATGTCTGATGAGGTGTTAGGAATAGGACAGCTATCTTCTGCATATCGTGATGCAGTGCGGGCAATTGAGACAGCAAGAATTGTGGGAGATGGTCATGTGATCAGTAGTAGAACTCTTCAGGATAATACAGATCTGTTGGATGAGATGGATACTTATGAAAAACGGTTGGAAAATATGATCCGGTCTGGTCAATATGAGAAAGCAGTGGGAACAATGAACACTCTTTTGAATCAGGCGTTTAAGGAAACTGCGGTATCGCCGGAAACTGGAAAGATTGTGATATTGAACCTGATCAAATTAGTCAACCGTTTGAAAAAAGAGTATGGATGCGCAGGACGGCTGAATGCAATGGTAATATTAAAACATGGCGGTTCTGTTCATGAAATCCGGGAAAATTTAGACATAGAGATTAGGCAGTTGTGTGAATATTATACGGCAGATGAAAGTGAGACAAGACGGGAACAAATTAAGCAGTATGTGTCAGAACATTATTCAGATATTAATCTGAATGTTGCAATGATTGCAGAGGCATTTAATTTAAATGCAACATATCTGTCGAGATACTTTAAGGAAGAAACTGGAGAAAATTTATTAAGTTATGTAAATCGATATCGAATCGAACAGGCGAAAAAGTTGTTGGATACAACTGATGAAACCGTAACGGTGATTGCCAGTCAGACGGGATTTATTAATATTGCCTCCTTAATCCGGACATTTAAAAAGTATGAGGGAATTACCCCAGGACAGTATAAGGAGAAACAATTGCTAAAAAGTTAGAAAATGATAAAAGAACTAGAAAAATGAACAGTAAAAAGTTAAAAAATGAATCATAAAGTAAGAAAACAATTCTATGAAAAGCCTGAAGACTGCAGTATAGTGAAATCAACCGAAACAAACGTACACAAGGAGGAGATGGGATGAAACTAAAGAAGTTAGTAGCATTGGGGCTTAGTACGGGATTGGCAGTGAGCAGTCTGGCGGCATGCGGACAGAAATCAGAACCTGCTGCAACCAAAGGGGAAAGTGTCAGCACGGAAGCTGCGAAAGCAGAGACGTCTGGAAAGGAAGAAGCAAAGGCTGAGGCCGGAGGTAAATTCACTTACTGGGTAGAAATGAACGGAAATGCAGCTACCGTAGTAAAAGATTATGGTGAGATTGAGTATTTTAAACAGCTACAGGATATTACCGGAGTACAGATTGAATTTATGCATCCACCGGCAGGACAGGCAAAAGAACAGTTTAAACTGTTGATCGCTTCCAGAAAAGATCTTCCAGATGTGATTGCGGCAGACTGGTTGACCATGTATCCAGGCGGACCAGAGAAAGCAGTAAAAGATGGTATTATCATTGATCTGAATGATTACATTGATCAGTTACCTAATTATAAAGCATTCTTAGAGTCCAATCCAGATTATGCAAAACAGGCAGTGACAGATGAAGGAACTTTATTTGGCTTCCATGGAATCAATGTGGATACGGAACACCCAAGTGATGCAGGTTTGATTGTTCGCCAGGACTGGCTGGATGATCTGGGACTTAAAGTGCCAGAAACCATTGATGAGTGGGAAAATGTATTAAGAAAGTTTAAAGAAGAGAAAGGTGCGACTGCTCCATTTACGGTATTGCTTTCTAATTTCCTGACACACAACGGATTTAATTCTGCATATGGTGTTGGCAATGACTTTTATCTTGATGATGACGGCAATATCCAGTATGGTCCGATTCAGCCTGCATACAAGGATTATCTGACAATATTAAATAAATGGTATAAAGAAGGCTTGATTGATCCAGATTTTGCATCCATTGATAACAAGACCATTAGTTCTAATATGATCAATGGTAAATCTGGTGTTACCTGGGCTTATATCGGATCAGGTATGGGAACCTGGACAAATGCGGCAACGGAAGAGGGGTACAAACTGGCAGGTTGTGCTAACCCTGTATTAAATAAGGGCGATGAAGGAACTTTTACCGGAAGATATAAACATAAAGTCATGATCACAGCTGCAGTAACCACCAATGCTAAGAATCTTGATGGTATTTTAAAACAGTTTGATTACCTGTATACAGAAGAAGGAAAAATGCTGAAGAATTTCGGTATTGAAGGCGTTCACTACAATATGGTGGACGGAAAACCTGTTTATACCGATCTGATTCTGAAGAATCCAGATGGGCTTTCTGTATCAGAGGCCATGGCAAAATATATCCAGTGCAGTTATCCGGCAGCAGGAATGGTAAACCTTCCAGAATATCAGGAGCAGTATTATGCACTTCCAGAACAGAAGGAAGCATCTGTTAACTTCAATACATTTGCAGAAAATGCAAAGAAGCACGTATTGCCGCCAATTACTGCGAACTCCGATGAGAGCAAAGAACTGGCTAATATTATGTCCCAGATTGAGATTTACAGAGATGAATCTATTGTGGCATTTATCACAGGTGCTACTTCTTTAGATGAGTTTGATAATTTCGTGAAAGAAATCAATAATATGGGAATTGAAAAAGCTATTGAAATTAAAAAAGCTGGATTAGCGCGTTATAATGCACGTTAAAATGTGATTCTAAGGGCTGCTGCAAGATTGCAGCGGCCCTTGAATGTTAGGATGAGGTCCTATTTTTTAGGAAAGAGGAAAACTATGGGGGAAAAAATCAAGAAGAAGATTGGCAGGGAGTGGAACAGAAACAAATACCTTTATTTCCTGTGCCTGCCGTTCTTAATCTATTATATTCTATTTCATTATGGTCCAATGAGTGGGCTTTTGATGGCGTTTCAGGATTATAGCATTGTAGACGGGATTTGGAACAGCCCATTTATTGGATTTGAGAATTTTATCCGTTTTTTCCAGAGCCAGTATTTTGTTCGTTTGGTAAAAAATACACTTCTTTTAAGCATTTATAATATTGCATGGGGCTTCCCGGCACCGCTAATTCTGGCGCTTCTTTTGAATGAGGTCAGAAACCAGAGATTTAAGAAGGCGGTGCAGACGATCACTTACCTTCCACATTTTATTTCTCTGGTCGTTGTCTGTGGTATGTTGACACAATTTTTATCCAGAGATGGATTTATTACGAATATTCTGGTGCATCTTGGCGTTATGGAGCCAACAAACCTTTTAGGAGAAAAACAGTATTTTCGCACCATTTATATTGCCAGTGGTATTTGGCAGGAAATTGGCTGGGGAACCATCATTTATCTGGCGGCACTATCAGGAGTAGATGAACAGCTATATGAGGCTGCAAGAATTGATGGGGCTAACCGTTTTCATTGTATGACGAATATTACATTGCCATCCATTGCACCGACCATTATCATGCTTCTGATTTTAAAGGTTGGAAAAGTTATGAGTGTAGGATTTGAAAAGATTATTCTTTTATACAATCCACAGACTTATGAGGTGGCAGATGTACTTTCCAGTTATATTTACCGCTATGGTCTTGGAGGAAGCTTTGACTATGGGTACACAACTGCAATTGGTATGTTCTCTTCAGTGATTAATTTTATTCTTGTTATTTCGGCTAATAAGATCAGCAAAAAACTGACAGAGACCGGAATCTGGTAAGGAGGGGAGACTATGAAATATAAAGGCTCTTTGGGAAGCCGCATTTTTGATGTTGTCAATGTCGTAGGACTTACCCTTATTATGGTAGTCACTTTGTATCCGGTTATTTATGTTGTGTTGGCTTCTGTCAGTGATTCTAATCGACTGCTGGCCTATACAGGACTTTTAGTAAAGCCATTGGGATTTAATACAGCGGCATATGCAGCAGTAATTAAGAATCCGAATATTTTGTCTGGCTACACCAATTATTTTCTTTAACTTTGCCCCATTAAACGATAATTTATGAAACGACTGGTAATATTCGACCTTGATGGAACACTGCTTAATACGATAGCCGACTTAGCAAACAGCACTAACTATGCACTAAAGCAATGCAGATTTCCACAGCATGATGTTAGTGAATATAATTTCTTTGTTGGTAATGGTATTAACAAACTCTTTGAACGTGCACTCCCCGAAGGAGAAAAGACAGAAGAAAACATCTTATCCGTACGCAAAGAGTTTCTTAAACATTATGATGCTCATAATACCGATTTTAGTACCCCCTACCCCGATATTCCGGAACTTTTACGGGAACTGCAACAAAGAGGATTAATGCTCGCAGTAGCATCAAATAAATATCAAAGTGCCACTCAGAGGCTGATAGCACATTATTTTCCTAACATTCACTTCATAGCAATTTTA
>OGYM01002953.1_pt1 | contig 10509 bp, 10 predicted proteins | sample 1576491 | NCBI WGS metagenome assembly OGYM01 (sample SAMEA3541515, study PRJEB24748) | human gut metagenome | biome: human gut; feature: human-associated habitat; material: faeces | place: China | collected 2012 | reverse complement strand
CTTTGATGATTATGGACTTGACTATCCTGATGAAACATGGACTTGGGAAGATGTGCTTGATGCGGCAAAGAAAATGACAGGTACAGATCCGGTGACTGGTGAGCAGACATATGGCTATTATATTGACGGTGCAAGCAGTGACTGGGTAGGACGTTCCATGATCGGCTACTATTTTTCAAAAGATACAAAGGTAATTGAATATGCAGACAAGCAGATGGATACGAAGGTGAACTATACTTCTCCTGAAGCACTGAAGGGCTTCGAATTTGTAAATGAACTGGCAAAGACATGTCCTAAGGGCTTCCTGGAAGGACGTGGAGCAGAAAACTTTGGAACAGAAAATAATAATATTGCTATGTGGTATTCACAGAACCTGGTATCCAATTATCAGAAAACAGAAAGCCTTGGTCTGACAGACCGTTATGGCTATGCATATTCTCCGGTACTGGAAAATGGACGTGAGGGCTGGGCAAACTTTACCGGTGACTGGAATATGGCAATCGCAAAGAATGCACAGAATAAGGAAGCATGCTGGGAATTCATCAAATGGATGGCAACAAATCAGGACATTGCAGACTGGTGCTGGGAAGGCGGTAAGATCCCGAATAACAAGGAGGCTATTGAACGGTTATCAGCTGAAAATATTCCTTTTGCGGATGTATTCTTCAATACACTGGCAGCTACACCCGATAACTTCACTATTTTTGCAAGTGAGTATGATGATGCATTCCTTGGAAGCTCCAATGCATTCAAGGCAAATGGACTGTCTGCGATGTTTGCAGGTGATCTGACACCGGAGGAGGCTGCTGAAAATATTCAGGCTGCTTATGAGGAACAGGCGGCATCCTATCAATAAAGAAACAAAAATGGAGCAGGGCTTTCACCGTGTGTGAAAGCCCGCACATCCCAGACAGAAAGGGAGAGATTGGATGAATAAAAAAATTGGATCTCGGAATTTTGGGAAAAATGTTTATAAATGGAAAAAGAATCTGATCTGGCTGACTTTTCTGTTACCGACATTTATCTGCCTTTTGATTCTGACTTATATCCCAACGATCAAGGCTGTGAATTACAGCTTTCACGATGTAAATGTGATCGGTGAAATACAGAGTAATGTGGGCTTCCAAAATTATAAGGTGCTGCTGGAGAGCAGCGGCTTTCGAAAATCGATACTGAATACATTGATCCTTGCACTAATGTCATTACTGGCAATTCCTTTGGGATTTGTGATTGCCTGTGGTGCAAACGGGGTAAGGAACAAAAAGGCACAAACGGTATTCCGGCTTGGATTCTATATGCCTAATATTATAACAGGAGTCAGCATCGTGCTGATCTTCCAGTACATATTACAGGTGGACAACGGCCTGATCAATCTGGCGCTTTCTAATATCCTTGGTAAAAAAATAGAGATTGGCTGGTTGTCAGATCCTTCTCTGACAAAGGTAGGGGCAAGCATTATCCAGATATGGACTACACTTGGTTATAACATGCTGATCTGCCTGGCAGGGCTTCAGTCTATCCCTACTGAGCTGTATGAGGCTGCGATGATGGATGGTGCAGGCAGCTTCCGGAGATGGCGGTATATTACGATACCACTTATGCGTAATAATTTCATCTTTCTGTTTATAACAGGTATTATCAGCGGCTTCAGCAGATTTACCGATTTGTATATTTTGTCAGGAAATTCGTCATCCGGTAAGCCGGCAGGATCCTTACAGACGATATTGATGTATATATATCAGTACAGCTTTGAAAATCCGAGCTATGGATTGTCCTGTGCCGGAGCGGTTATCTTATTTATTATTGTATTTACGGTTACTGCGATTAACTTAAAGGTAACGAAAACGATTTAGGGGTGCTTGCGTATGAAGAAGAAAAAGATATTTAGTCAGGCTGTTTTAATAACGATATTGGGCAGGTGCTAAAGTACAATCTTTTTCAGATTCGGCAAAAAGTAAGCGGAGTTTTTTGCTCCGCTTACAAATGAAAGTTAGAAGTTGGCTACTTCGTAATATTTAAAAAAGTAATATAGCGCTACCTTGTGCCATTTGGTCAGCTCTTTGTCACCGGACAGAAGTGAGGATACGGTGCATTTGTCAATACCTGTATAGTTGCTCAGGTGCTTACTTTTTAATCCCAGGCGTTCCATTCGTCTTTTTATCCAATCAACGGTAATACCGTCGATGTCTTTACGGTCGAAGTTTACGGCAGATACGGTCAGCTTCCAGTTGTCAGGGATTTCTCCTTTAAACATTTCACGGATACGTTCAGTCAGTTCTTTTTTACTAAGGAACTTGTCATTTACCAGATCTTTTTGTTCTGCTCGAACAATTAACCGGCCTTCATTATAGGAGACAACTTCAATGGAGATGTGCCCCATGCGCTGATACTGCCTTGCAAATTCATCTATTCGCTTTTTACTCTCGGCAGGGAGAGGTAGTAATTCAAGATTCTTCATAATTCATCAATTTACGTTTTGATAATCGGGTATTTAATAATGCAATATACTTTGTAATGGAGGGGCTTTTGCCCCTCCGGATCACAATTTGATGAGTCTCATTTGCCCAATGTCGAAAATAGCGATCTGCCCATTTTCACGTCCGAATTGCTTGGCTTCTTCGAGATTAGTGAAAATCCTGATGGAGTCGAAATAAAACTGATTGTTTTCTTCGTTAAGCCATCCACCGACTTTCTTTTCGTGCATCAAAGCATGATTAAGAACTCTTTTCAATCCTTCTTCTCCGAAACAGTCTTGGGTTTCAAGATAGGCGACTGAAATACCTTTTGTGACCTTTTTTAAGGTTGTGAGGTCAACCGTGAATCCGTCAGGATTCGCATCTGCTATCTTTAGGATAGCCTCGAACAATTGTTCCATAATATAAAAGAACTTATGCGGACGTCACCCGCGTTTGTTTGACACTGCAAATATACAGAAAAGTTTGCTACTAACAAACTTTTTGTTGTTTATTTGTTTGCTACTAACAAACTTTTATCTGTTTCTTAGACTTTCTTCGGTTTCCTCTTTACGTCTGATCGATTCGTCCATTGCGTACAAGGCATCAAGAAAAAGACCTTTTCTGATTTCCGGCTTTTTGGTCATGTCTGATTGTGCAAGGGAGTCAAGTAGTCGGAGCTGCGAATCAAATACACGACCGTTACTTTTTCCTTCTCCGGAGAATATTCGTGGATAAGCTTCGGCCATGCAGGAGAGACTTCCTAGAATGTACCAGTACATAGTTATTTTTTTATCTTCAGGGAGATGTTGCAGAATGGCTGCATCTTTATCCAGACAATTGATATCGAACTCTTTTCCACGATGCCACAGACAAGCTAACAGGTGATTGATCTTTTTAGGATCTGATTGCATGGCGTCCAGGTATGTTTGCAGATACATGAATTGTGCAAAGGTGATATCGAATAATTGGTCTTCCGGGCCGGTGAATTTTCTTAAGCGGCAACGGAGGGTTGGATAAGGATTGGTTGTCAGTTCAGGGTTAATAAGGTATTGTTTCAATGAGGTATTGAGGCGGTTCTCTACTTTACGAATCAGAAAGTTGAACTGATCAGCAAGCAGGCTGATTTCTTCCGGAAGGAGAAAGTATTGACGGCTGCGAATCTGGAAACGGACAGTTTCACTTTCCTGCCCGATTTTTATACGGACATATTCCTTGAATATTTTTTTGTGCCGGCATACGTGCGCTTTTAGACAATAAAGCATCATGTAGACTTTAACTTGCTCTACCGGTACATTTGATTGGGTAAGTGCTACTAGATAAAGAAGCTGCTTGGGGGTTAGTTCGTCCCAGTTTCCCGGTATCTTGTAAATATCGTCATTGATTTGTATTGTATGCATGATATTATGATATTGAGGTAAATAGCTTTTTGTCTTTGGAATTGAAGTTCATAGCTTGAGATATTGTTTCAATTCCAAGTTCCGTCCCGTTTTCTGTCAGGTAGGAGCGTATCTTGCCGGCGTAGTATGTTGCCTGATCGGCGAAGAAGTTACCGTTTGCGGACGGATCTTGATAAATCGGTCGGATAGTGGGCTACGACAATGTGATCCACGACGTTGCGATTCAGGATCTTCCGGTGGTGATGTGTCTCGACCGGGGCGGTCTGGTCGGCGAGGACGGCGTGACGCATCACGGAGTCTTCGACATGGCGGCCTTCGGCTGCGTGCCGACACTGGCGATCGCTGCGCCGATGGACGAACTGGAACTGCGCGGCATGATGTATACGGGACTGCAGTACGGCCATCCCTTCATGATTCGCTATCCCCGCGGCTGCGGCGAAGGCCGGATGTGGCGCGGTGCGCGGTTCGAAACCCTGCCCGTGGGCCGGGGACGCAAGCTCCGCGACGGAGCGGATGTGGCGCTGGTGACCGTCGGAACGGTCGGCAATGCCGCTGCACGCGCCGCCGTACGCGCCGCCGAAGAAGGGGTGAGCGCGGCCCATTACGACCTGCGCTTCGCCAAACCTCTCGACGAGGAACTGCTCCTCGAAGTGGGCGCGAAGTTCCGCCGCGTGGTGACGGTCGAGGATGGCGCCCTGCGCGGAGGCGTCGGCGAAGCCGTCGCGGCATTTTTCAATGCACGCGGGCTGGACGTTTCGGTGCGTTCGCTGGGCATCGGCGACGAGTGGGTCGAACACGGAACTCCGGCTCAGCTCTACGCCCTCTGCGGCTATGACGAGGAGGGTATTCTGAAAGCCCTGCTCGAAACGAAACAGGCGCCGGTCTGCGCCGAATAATATCCGGACTCCTTACATCGTAAACACCCAGTCGTCGGCTTTGCTGAGCGCCGCGTCCTGCCGGAAGCCTTCCCACTCGAACGCTTTCAGCTGCTGCGGATCGCCGATGCGGTTTTTGAGGATATGACGGGTCATTTCGCCGCGGCACATTTTCGTATAGACCACGACGGTTTTCAGCCGGTCGTCTTCGCGGATGCGGAATTCGGGGGTGACGACCCGTACTTCGCGGCAGATGCGCTTCCAGTCGAACAGCCGCTTCATCTCACTGCTGGCCAGATTGACCAGTATGCCGTCGTCGGCCTTGATCTTCTCCAGAAAGGCGTCCGTCAGTTTGTCCTGCCAATATTCGAAAACCGTCTGCTCGCCGTGGCCGGGCAGTACGGCGTCGCCTTCGAGCCGGTAGGTGCGGATTGCGTCCAGCGGACGGAGCAGTCCGTAAAGGAACGAGGTGATGTTGAGGTGCGCCTGCGCATATTCGAAATCCCCGGCCGTGAAATCAGCCGGAGCGATCCGTTTGAACACGATGCCCGTGTAGGCCGCCAGCGCCGGCAGCGCCCTCTCCGCATCGTCGTGGAAACGGCTGTAGCGGAGCCGGTTCGTCGCGGCGATCCGATGGTTTACGCGCAGGATTTTCGCCAGCTCTTCGGTGGAGAGCGTCGCCAGCTGTCCGGCCAACTCCCCGGCCTGCGCGCCGTAAAGGGGCGAAGTGGTGCGGGGTATCGGCAGGGAGGTGCTTTCGGCCATCGTTTTGGCACAGGAGAGGAGTATTTGCATGATTTGTCAGTTGTTGTCGCCCGCCTGCTCCGGAAAGCGGGTGAACGGAACGAAGGGCGTCACCGTAAAATCGGCGGTGAGCAGGTAGTCGCGGCGCGGATTTTCCATGTAAACGTTTTTGCAGATGCGGTAACGGGCGTATACGGACGGATAGATGCGCGGCGCGAGCCGGGCCGTGAAGCCGTAGGCGTACTCTTTCGTCTGCCGGGCGTCGCCGGGGACGGGAAATTGCGGGCGGCCGATGCCGATCAGCAGGGAGTTCCATGCGTCGGCGCCCGGCAGTGTTTCCCACCGGCCGTTTTGGAACCTGCAAACGGTGTAGTCCGTCCCGAAATAGACGGTCGAATCGCCGCGGTAGCGGATCGTAAGCCGTACGCAGTCGGTCTCCGCAGGGTAGAAGGCGTATTCGGCGTCCATGCTCAGTCCGTCGGGCGGCGGCGTGCCTTCGGGGGCGGGCGGATAGGGCGTCGTGTCGGGATCGAACCCTTCGAGCCGGATCAGGGGGCTGTCGTGCACGTAACGGCGGAAGCGGGCTTTCATCGCCGAGTCGGCCCGGAGCAGGTGGACACGGACGATCCCTGCGGTTTCGTCGGTCCCGGACGACCGGACGGCGTCGGCGATGCTTGCTATTTCCTTGGTTGCGGATGCGCGGGCGGCGTTCGCGCTTCCGTCGAATGTTTCGCGCTTCGGTGTGCAGGCGGCGAATCCCCGGTCGGTCGTGAGCAGGATATCGAGACGGCGCCACACGCTGTCCTGCAGTTCGCCCAGTTCGCGCGCCGTGGGACGGCGCTGGGCGGTCGCCGTACAACCGGCGGCGAGCAGCAGCGATAACAGGAGCAGTCTCATCGGCAGGCGGGTTATGCTACCGAACAGGGGATACCGAGCGTTTCGACGCGGGCGGCGATGGCCTGCAGCTCCTCGCGCGGAACCTTTTCGAGCGTCCGGCACGGGGTGTCGCGGTCGAGCGAGTAGACCATGACCTGCCGCGGCCGGATCTCTTCGATCAGCCGCAGCCATGCCGAGACCTCCTCTTCGGTCGTGTTGTCTGTTTTCTGTCCGTCGCATTCGCCGCGCAGGAACATGGTCTGCACGGTCAGGCGTCCGTCGAAGCCCTTCATCTGCTCCACGACGCCGCGGACGGTGTAGGCGGGGCTTTGGGGGTTGTTCATCAGACGCGCCGTGGCGTCGAACGCCGAGTCGAGTTTGAGAATGTTGTTGTCCACCCGCAGCAGGGCGCGGCGCACCTCTTCGCGGTGGAGCTGGGTGGCGTTCGAGAGCACCGAGACCTTGGCCGACGGGCACAATGCGTCGCGCAGGGCGATCGTATCGCCGATCACCGCTTCGAATTCGGGATGCAGGGTCGGCTCGCCGTTGCCGGCGAAGGTGATGACGTCGGGCGGCGTGCCGTCCGCCACCATGCGGCGCAGCGTCGCTTCGAGCTGCGTGCGGACATCTTCGCGGGCGTTGAATCGCCGTCCGCCGGGGTGTTCGGCGTTCCAGCCGCATTCGCAGTAGATGCAGTCGAACGAGCAGAGTTTCGAATCGGTCGGCAGGAGGTTCACCCCCAGCGAAAGGCCCAGCCGCCGTGAGTGCACCGGGCCGAAAATGATGTCGTGAAATAGTGATGTCATAATGCAAAAATACAAAATCGTTCGGAATTATAAATTTATGGCATTTTTAAAAATTATCATTGATTTAGTTTTTTCTTTTTGAAAAAATGTAACATATCATTATTTCAAGTACAATAATCGTAATTATATCTACTTATTGGGAGGTCTTCTTCTAGTATATTATATTCCGAAAAGGATAAGAAAGAATATAATAACTAATATTAGGCATCCTATATTCATTGATTGTAAAAAGCAACCTTCTGTTTTGGGAAAGAAGCTGTGATTACTAATTTGATATCCGCATTTGGGGCAGTGAGGAGCCTGATCTGAAATGCTATTCCCACATTCTGGACAATTGATTAGTGCCATAATTAAAAAATCTATTTTGTTATAGTTAGTCGATAATATGTATAATGTTTTTCGTAATACTTGCTTTTGATTTTTTCTTGAGATAAATTGACTGTATATGTTGAAAATGTCCAGTGAAATGAATTTAGGGGTGGTTGCGAACCTAATATTTTAGATATATGATTTTTGAGTAGAATAATATTTGATGTTTGAACTAATATTGTATCATCATATAATGGTTCGATTAACATCGATAAAGTATGTAATTTATTATTGACAAATTTGGGTTGAATATCAAAGATTATGGAAAACGATTGTGTACTAGTAAAATTGCCAACTGAATTATCATGAACGGTTATGTTCTGGGTTTCAAACCAATGCATGCAATATGTGTTGTTATCCCATATCGACATTTTGCCACTGTTCTTATATTGTTTGATAAGTGAATTATATTCTAATTTAGACATTCCAAGATGAAATCCGAGAAGAATATTTGGTGAAATTGTAGATATTCTATCTTCTTGTTGAGTGTTTTGTTTTGACTCTGCGTTTTGTTGTGTTGGTATTTTTTTGTGTTTGTTTTGTGCAGAAAAAATAGTGATGGCACTCCCAATTATACAGCCACCCAAAAGGAATAAGAGGATTTTATTCATAAGATTGTTTTTTTGCGAGACCGCTGACTCCTTTACGATCATTTGTTAAAAAAAGAAGTGTGGAGTCTATTGCCTATCTGTTAGGAGGTTCTGGTAAACCTTGAGTCAAATAAACAATACTCCACACCTGCGAGTATGGAATATTGTTTCGCATACGATTGCAAGTGAATGAGTGTTATTGTTTTTCTTGACTCTATGAAATTTACCAGATTTCCTAACAAGAATAAAAGCAAAACACTTTCATCAAAATATGTCTGTCTATGAAGACAACACAAAGATACGAATTATTTGTTAATGATGCATATGAATTGAAAAAGCTAAGTAATTTTCCTATCTTTACAAAAATCATTCTCCTATGAAATTCAGGTTCGGACTGCTGCCGCGCGTCGTACTGGCCATCGGGCTGGGCGTGGGATGCGGCTTTTTCTTTCCCGAATGGGCGACGCGCATCGCGCTGACGTTCAACGATATTTTCGGGCAGTTCCTCTCGTTCGTCATTCCGCTGCTGATCCTCGGTCTGGTGGCGCCGGGCATCGCCGATCTGGGAAAGAACGCCGGGTGGCTGCTGGCCGTTACGGCGGCGCTGGCCTATGCCTTCACGCTTTTTTCGGGCTTCGGAACCTATTTGGTGGGGCGGGCGGTCTTTCCCGCGCTGCTCGAAGGCTCGCAGGCCGTGCTGCCCGACGATGCGGGCGCGGCGCTTACGCCCTATTTCACGGTTCAGATGCCGCCGCTGTTCGGCGTCATGTCGGCGCTGGTGCTGGCCTTCGTGCTCGGACTGGGCATGGCCTATACCCATAGCGTGAAGCTCAAGGGGGTGATGGACGAATTCAAGGGGATTATCGAACGCGTGATCGGCAGCGTCATCATTCCGTTGCTGCCGTTCTATATCTTCGGCATTTTCCTCTCGATGACCCGGTCGGGGCAGGTCGCGGGCGTGCTGGGCGTCTTCGTGAAGCTGATCGCGGTGATCTTCTGCATGACCGTCGTGCTGCTGCTCGTGCAGTTCTCCGTCGCCGGACTCGCGGCGCGCAAAAATCCGCTACGGATGCTCCGCACGATGCTTGCGGCTTACGTCACGGCGCTCGGAACGCAGTCTTCGGCCGCCACGATCCCCGTGACGCTGGCGCAGACCCTGAAACTCGGCGTGCGGCCCGAAATCGCATCGTTCGTCGTGCCGCTCTGCGCGACGATCCACCTCTCCGGTTCGATGATGAAGATCGTCGCCTGCGCGCTGGCCGTGTCGATGATCGCCGGACTGGAGCTGCCGGCCGGAACGTTCGTGGGATTCATCCTGCTGCTGGCCGTGACGATGATCGCGGCTCCGGGGGTGCCGGGCGGGGCGATCATGGCCGCGCTGGGACTGCTGGAGTCGATGCTGGGATTCGACGAAACGCTCGCCGGACTGATGATCGCCACCTATATCGCCATGGACAGTTTCGGCACGGCGACCAACGTCACGGGCGACGGCGCCGTGGCGGTGATCGTCGATGCGATCGACCGGCGGCGCTGAAAACCGTTCCGGGGCCGCCGAAAGCGGCCTTTTTTCTTTTTATACCTGTGTAAATAAGTATAAATGCGTACCCGTGCCGAATAAAAAACGGCTAATTTTGATGGCTAAAAAGGTTTTTTTGTACTTTTGCGCGTCCGGAACGGAAACTAACATTAAATTATATACATTATGGTTGATATTTTTGCACGCCTTGAAAAAAATGCAGGCGGACCTATCGGTCAGTACATGTCGTACGCCCACGGATATTTCGCGTTCCCCAAACTGGAGGGCGAGATCGGTCCCCACATGGTTTTCCGGGGCAAAAAGATGCTCAACTGGAGTCTGAACAACTACCTCGGTCTGGCAAACCATCCTGAGGTGCGCAAGGCCGACGCCGAAGGCGCAGCCAAATTCGGTATGGCGGCCCCGATGGGCGCCCGTATGATGAGCGGTCAGACCGTTTATCACGAACAGCTCGAACGCGAGCTGGCCGAGTTCGTCGGCAAGGAGGACGCTTTCCTGCTCAACTTCGGTTATCAGGGCATGATCTCGATTATCGACTGCCTGCTGACGCCGCGCGACGTGGTCGTCTACGACGCCGAGGCGCATGCCTGCATTATCGACGGTCTGCGTCTGCACAAGGGCAAGCGTTTCGTGTACGGACACAACGACATGGATTCGCTGCGTCTCCAGCTGCAGCATGCCACGGACCTCGCCGAGGAGCAGAACGGCGGCGTGCTCGTGATTACCGAAGGTGTCTTCGGCATGAAGGGCGATCTGGGCAAACTCGACGAGATCGTGGCGCTGAAGAAGGATTTCCAGTTCCGCCTGCTGGTGGACGACGCCCACGGCTTCGGTACGATGGGCGAGGGCGGCCGCGGTA
>OGYM01002952.1_pt1 | contig 10509 bp, 7 predicted proteins | sample 1576491 | NCBI WGS metagenome assembly OGYM01 (sample SAMEA3541515, study PRJEB24748) | human gut metagenome | biome: human gut; feature: human-associated habitat; material: faeces | place: China | collected 2012 | reverse complement strand
GTAGCTCGTCGGGCTCATAACCCGGAGGTCGCAGGTTCAAATCCTGTCTCCGCAACCAGATCAAGTGGATGTAACGGATTTCAGTTACATCCACTTTTTTATTATCGTGTCCGGAGCAGGTTTCCGCCTGCTCCGTTTTTCATCCGCAAAGCCCGCATCCTGCCGCATCCCGCGCGGGAGTGAACCGCAAGTTCCATGACAATCCGGCGGCTGCGCGGTACAATCGGCTCAGAAAACAACCTGAAAGACAGAGGTGACGACCCGATGAATCTGAAAGAAGCATTCCGCTATCAAAACAAGCTCCAGTCCTTTCTGGACGAAGCGCAGAGCATCCTCGACCGTGACGCCAACATCACGAAGGTCGAAAACACCTACCTGCGCCGCAAGGTCATGGCCGAGGCGGAGGACGAGACCGTTGCTGCCGTGCCGGAAACGGAGTATTACGAGCAGATCACGGACATTGCCCGTTTCCTTTTGCACCTGCTCGACGAGAAGGAGACGCTCAGCGCCGCCATCCGCACGGCGAAGGATGCGCTGGACATCGACATGGACAGCGAGGTCAGCCTCAACGCCGCGCGTCAGAGCGTTGCCCGCACCTTCCGGCGCATGAATGACCTGCGCTGCAGCGAGCAGACGATCCCCAACGGCGGCAGCGGCTACCGCTTCAACGCCGACGGCAATCAGATCACCTACCGCTGCGACGTGCGGCGCGTGACTACGATCAACTACGACCGGAAGGTCATCCGCGCCGCCCTCACGAAGCTCGACCGGCGCGCGGACGAGACCTCGGCCCGGATCGACCTGTGTCTGGTCACGTCCGACGTGGCCTACACGCCGTCCTTTGACGTGAACGCCAGCTTCGCCGAGGCGTTCGCGGTCTACACCGGAAAAGACGAGGCATAACGCCCCGGCGCAGACCGGCTGTTTTGGGTGCGGCAAGCCAGGAGCAAGCGGATGCCGGTTCAGGTGCAGATGAACGATAACGCTGCACAATTGCAAACGGAAACGACCCGAGCGGCTCGCTCAGCGAGCCTTTCTATTGAATTGGAAAGACAGCGCCCGGCTTCTCGTCCGGCGTCAGACGCACAGACGTCAGACCCGTTTTTCGCGCAGACACCCATGCCCGCTTCCGAACTGACATCTCCCTCGTGCGGCAGGCAAGCCGACCTCGACTTTGACGAGAAAAGAAAAATTGTGTGATCTCCTTTCCCGCGCGCAGCGACCGGTCGTGACCTGTCACGCCGCCGGCCGTGCGCCCGGGGCAAATGGCGGAAGCTGCATCGGACGCTTGCCACATCCGGAACAGCCGGTCAGAAAACAGTGTGAGCAGCAGGTCTCGGCCTGCTGCTCACACACGATATCGGGATTTCCGGCGATGGGGATGAGGATCTGCTCCAGCGGCACATCCAGCAGCGCGCCGAGCGCGTACAGATTGTCGACCGTCGGCAGGGTCTCGCCCTTCTGCCACTTGTAGATCGCCCGCGGCTCGGCAAAGCCGAAGTAGCTTTGCAGGTCGCGCACCGTCAGGCCGCGCGCCATGCGCAGGCGGCGGATGTTGTCCCCCGTGGCGGCAAGGTCGATCACGGGGTATGCTTTCAAGCCCATTCGGGTCGCCTCCTCAAAGAGTAATATTGTAAAATACCAGAGACGGCGCAAAAAAGCAAGCCCTGATTTTGAAACGGAGGAAAAAATGAGCCAACCGTTGTATTGGTCGATTGAGAAGTTTTCCCTGCAATATGCCTACTTCGTGTTTTTCGATACCATCCCCTACCTTGCCGATCAGCTGTTTATCCGGCGACAGGTCAGGGTCTGGTTCGACCGGGAGTACGCGAAAGAGGACTCACCGTACATTGCGGTCCTGTGCCATGTCCGGAAAAAAGATGTGCCGCAGTTTCTGGACGCCCTGGAGGATCTGAAAAAGAGCATGCTGCTCTGCGGGCATCCCGATTACGTGACAGAGATCCGATCCCTTATGGAGACCATATGCAGCAGCTGAAAGGAGCTGAGACAACATGAATTTCACGCCGATGGCAAAGCGCAGCAAGCGCGCAGCGTGAGCACTATGCCGCAAAGCGCGGCTCGTGGAACGGGCTTTCCCCGGTCACCCGGGTCGTGCAGAGCAAAAAGACCTACGACCGAAACCGCGTGAAACGAGAAACACGCCGCGCAAATGACATATGAAGCCTCCATAACGCATCGGAAAAGCCAAAAGCCGCCGGCGAGAGCCGGCGGCTTTGCTGTTGAATCGTTTTCCGGCGTGCTGCGTCACGCCGGGGCGCCGTGTCTGCGCGGGTGCGGTCCTGCGAGACAAAACGGCAGCTCGAGATGGTTGCGCTCAAGCAGGTCGCGATCATAGAGGATCTCGACCACCGAGCCATCGGCCGCGATCTTCCCGTTGCTGAGCAGCAGGACGCGGTCACAGGTGTCGAGAATGAGGTCAAGATCGTGCGAGGCAATGATCTTCGTCATCGGCAGGCGGTTGAGCGTGCGGATGAGCGTGCGGCGGTTTTGCGGGTCGAGCGCCGTGGACGGCTCGTCCATGAGCATGACGTCCGGCTCCATCGCAAGGATCGTGGCGATAGCGGCCATGCGCTTCTCGCCGCCGGACATCTTGTGGTTGTGCCGGTTTTTCAGGTACTCGAGCCCGAGCTGCTGCAGCACCTCGTCCGCGCGCTGCTCGGCGTCCGCACGCGTCATGCCGTAGTTGATGAGCCCGAAGATCATGTCCTCGAGCACGGTCGGCATGAACATCTGGTTGTCCGAATCCTGCAGCACGTAGCCGAGCTGCTTGCGGATGGCCGGCAGGTTTTCGCGCGTCATCGCCAGGCCGCCAACCGTGATCTCACCGCTGCACGCGATCAGTCCGAGCGCCGCGCGCATGATGGTCGATTTTCCGGCGCCGTTCGCGCCGATGAGCCCGACCTGCTCGCCGGGGCGTATCTCAAAGCTCACCCCGTCGAGCACCTTGTGCTCGCCGTAGGCGAAGCTGACGTTTTCAAATTTGATCATATGCGTTCCTCACAGAAACATCGACCCAAGCAGAGCCGGAATATTATAGAGTCTGGTCAGCAGGATCAGCGCTGCGCACACGCACGCGCCGAGCCACGAACCGTGGCCGGACGTCTTGCCCTTGGCATAGTAAAACTCGCCGTAAAACCCGCGCAGCTCCATGCTCTCATAGAGCGCGTCCGCGCGGTCCATGCTGCGCAGCAGCAGCTGCCCCAGAAACGAGCCCCACGCGGAAACGTGCAGCCCCTTTTGCCCGGGCGCGCGCAGGTGATACGCCTCCGTCATGATGGCGACCTCCTCAAGCAGCACGCTGATGTACCGAAACGTCAGCAGCAGGAGCGAGGTGAGCAGCTTCGGAAAATGCAGCCGGCGCAGCGCACGGCAGATCTCCTCGATCGACGTGGTCGCCACGAGCAAAAACGACGCCATCAGGCAAAACACGCCCTTCATCATCAGCGTGAGCATGGATATGACGCCGCCGCTGACGCCGCCGCTGCCGATGTGCAGCAGGATCGTCTTGTCAAACAGCGGGTTGAACAGACCCACGGCGCACACGAGCGGCATCACGATGCGCAGCTTGTGAAAGCAGGTGTGCACGGCGATGCCCGCCATCTGGTAGGCCACGACCGGGAACAGCACCATGAAAAACAGCCCCGTGATGTCGTATTTGTGGAACGACACCGTGACAAAGATATAGAACACGGTCAGCAGCAGCTTGGACAGCGGGTCCATGCTGTGCACCGGAGAGTCCATGGCGGCGAGCTCGTCCATCGCCTTGAGTTCTTCGCACGCTTTTTCTGCCTTGTTCACGCCCGCACGCCTCCTTCCAACAACGGCTTTTGCGGCAAGCCGTTTGGCTTGCCGCAAAAGGATGCGAAATACCGGTTATTTTGCTTCATCCGCCGTTTTCTTTTTGCGGAAGAAGCCACCCGCGAGACACACAAGCACTGCGACGCCTGCGACCATGGCCGAGCCCACGATGCCGGACACCGTCGTGCCGGCCGGGTTCTCATCGTCCGATGCAAACGCGTAATCGGGCAGGAACGCGGTCTTTTCCTGGATCGCCTCCGCCTTTTCCGAGGCGTTGCTCGACAGGCCGTAGTCGTCCTCGTCGAGGCTCATGTTGGCGCTGTAGCCGGCCTCTTCGTTGCCGAACAGCGCCCACTCCAGACCGTCGGGGTTGCTGCTGGCGATGAGGGACAGGCCGCCGCCGACAACGGCGACTGCAACGGCGAGGATCGCGATCGTGGTCTTCATGGAGCACTTGTCCTTGACCTCGCCGTCCATCTTGACGGCGGAGAGCAGCTCGGGGCGCGTCTCGTAGATGAACAGCAGCACGGCCGAGGTGATGACGCCCTCGATCAGGCCAATCGCGAGGTGGATGGGCTGCATCAGCGCGCAGAACGTGCCGAACGGCAGCGCGGTGATGCCGGAGGCGGTCGTCTCAAGCACGACGGAGAACGCGCCGAGCTGGAGCGTGATCACACAGCCGAGGATGGATGCGAGGATGATCTTGATGCGGTTAGCCGCATTGACGCCCTTGGAAGCAAAGAGGTTGCTGCGCATGATCGGGCGATAGATCAGGAAGTAGCCGACGAAGCAGCCGTAGAACGCCATGTTCCAGCAGTTTGCGCCGAGGGCCATGAGACCGCCGTCGGCAAAGAACAGGCACTGGATCGCAAGGATGACGACCATGGACAAGAACCCTGCCCACGGCCCCAGGACACCGGAGAGCATCATGCCTCCGCACATATGTCCGGAAGAGCCCGTGCCGGGGATGGTGTAGTTGATCATCTGACCCGCGAACACGAGCGCCGCCATGACGGCCATGGCCGGGAGCTTTTTGGAGGTGGACTCCAGTCCCTGTTTTTCTTCTTTTCTGAGCTTCGCAATGGATACGCCCACAGTGGCAGCCGAGGCTACGTACATCGTAGCGGCAACAGCCGGTGCAAGCAAAGCATCTGCCATATGCATAAATGATGCCTCCCTTTCGTTACGTTTTTGTTTATCTTCGTTCATTATACGAGTGGTGCAGAATGTGCACAAGCCCCCCGGGGGGATGTTTCTTCATAATTTTTTCACAATTTTGCGATGGGTTGAAAAGCGGGCGGCGTGTATGTTTTTACAGGCCGCCCGCGGATGTGGAGTCGGGTTTATTTCTCAAGCAGGCTTGCGTTATACAGGAACGTCACGGCCTGCGCGCGGGTGCAGGTCTGGTCGGGGCTGAAGGTCGTGGCCGACGTGCCGGCGGTGATGCCGTTCGCGGCGGCCCATGCGACAGCCTCGGCGTACCATGCGTCCTGCGGCACATCGGTGAACGCCGTCGCGCCCTGCACAGGCGTCGCGCCGGAGGCGTTATACAGGAACGTCACGATGTGCGCGCGCGTGCAGATCATGTCGGGGCTAAACGTCGTGGCCGACGTGCCGGCGGTGATGCCGTTTTTGACAGCCCAAAGGATCGCGTCGTAGAACTCGCCGTCGCCCGTGCGCACGACATCGTGGAACGGGTTATTGACCTGCTCGACCTTCGGCGAGCCCGCCGCGCGGTACAGGAACGTCACGATCTGGGCGCGGGTGCAGCCCTGATCGGGGCTGAAGGTGTCTGCGCTCGTGCCGACGGTGATGCCGCCCCTGACTGCCCACTGCACGGCGTCATAGTAGTACGCGTTCTTCGCCACGTCCTTGAACGGGTTGTGGTTCGGATCCTTCGCGCCGCAGACGGTGCACTGGCCGTCGACGAAGTTGTGCGCAAGCATCGGAATGACCTCCTGCTTGACGAGCACCTTGCCGCAGGTCTCGCAGTGCTTGCCCTCGGTCAGGCCGGTCTCGGTGCAGGTCGCAGCCTTCGCGGGGGCAATGACCTCCTTGTGTCCAAGCGCCGGGATGATTTCCTGCTTGACGAGCGCCTCGCCGCAGGTCTCGCAGTGCTTGCCCTCGGTCAGGCCGGTCTCGGTGCAGGTCGCGGCCTTCGCGGGGTCAATGACTTCCTTGTGGCCGAGTGCCGGGATGATTTCCTGCTTAACGAGCACCTTGCCGCAGGTCTCGCAGTGCTTGCCCTCCGTCAGGCCGGTCTCGGTGCAAGTCGCAGCCTTCGCCGGGTCAATGACCGCCTTGTGGCCGAGTGCGTCCACATAGGTATCCACATAACTGTCGCCGCAGGCGCAGGTATGCGTCGTATAGCCCTTATCCGTGCACGTCGGTGCGGTGACGACCGCGGTGTAGGTGTGCTCGTGCGGGGGCTGCGCAATCTTCGTGACCTCGACCACAGTCACAGCCGGGTCGTGGGTGAAGTCGTTGCAGGTGACGGTGTAGGTCTTGCTCAGGTCGAGCTCGTAGCCGAGCTCCTTGAGCGCCTCTGCCGCCTTGGTCATGTCAAGCTCGATGGGGGTGTAGCTGTTGACATAGGCGTTTTTGAGCGGCACGGTGGTCTCGAGCACGGTCTTGTCGCCGCAGACGAACTTGACCGGCTGCACGTGCTTGTCGCTCTGGGTGCTGTGGTTGACTTCCACATACATGGTGACGCTCTTTTCGATGACGCCGTTTTCACCGACGTGGACGGTCTTTTCCTGACGGTCCACATTGCCGTAAGTGCCCATGTAGATGCGGTAGCCGTTAAAGTGCATCGTGACGTAGTTTCGAATCGTGGGGTTGCCGGTCGCGCTGATGGTGAACGCGCCGTACATGCCGCTGGCGGGGTAGCCGTCGCCGTAGGTTCCGATCACTTCCTTGGTGGCGATGTCGACGAACTTCAGCTCAAACAGGAGCTGCTCCTTGGTCAGCGGGGTATTCTTGAGCTTCTTGGTCACGCCGTCGGCGCAGTCGGCGTCGGCGGGGGTGAAGCTCAGGTCGTCGGGCTTACCGGTGGTGAACAGCACCATGCCGGACGGGATCGTGCCGGTGATGCCGGCCTCATTTTCGGGGACTGCGTAGCTGTAGCCGCCCATGACCTGCTCCATGCCGTTGACGAGCATCTGCCAGCCCTTGGGGACGTCGTTTTCATCGTTGACGAATTTCCATGTGATCTTGAGCTCCGTGCCGGAAGGCACCTTGAAGCTCGCGTTGGCGAAGCCGAGCGTCACGCGGACATTGCACACGGGGGTGACTGCGGGGGTGGGGTCTTTTGCACCGCAGACGGTGCACTTGCCGTCCGCCCACCGGTGGGCCTCGGTCTGCTTTTCACCGCAGTCGCAGCTGCGGCTGTGGGTCTTGTCGTCATCGGCCGCCCAAGCGCTGAAGCTGTGCTCGTGGGGCTTTTCGATGCTGCCGGTCAGCTCCCACTTGAGCACGGGGAAGCCGCCGTTCGGGTCGGCTGCAAACGCCTCGCCGAGCGTCGCGGCAAAGGCGGGGTCTTTCAGCTCCGCCTCGGTCTTGGCAACGCCGGTCTTGACCATGTCCTTTGCCGAGGTCGTGTCGAGGAAGTAGCTGTTTTGCACCAGCCCGGCGGCCGTGCCGGTGCTCATGTTGTAGGCCTTGTTCGCCAGCGTTGCGACGTTGAGGCAGTTTTCCAGCTTGCCGCCGTAGGCGATGACGCCGCTGAGCATCGCTGCGGTCACGCTGCCGCGGTTGATGCAGTTTTTCACGATGCCCTGATTGTTGGCGACCAGCGCCGCGGAGGACGCACCGCTCAAAGAGCAGGCAGCCTCGTTGATGCAGGAATCGATCACGCCGTCGCTCTTGTTCCAGGCGCACAGCATGGCGTTATAGCCCGCGGCTGCCGTGGAGCAGGTGATGCTGCCGGCGACCTTCACGTTTTTGATCGTGCCGTGATTGTAGCGGAACATGGCCATGTAGCGCTCGCTGGACTTGATGGCGAGGGTGACCGTGTGGCCCTGGCCGTCAAACGTGCCCCGGAAGGTCTTGTTGTCCGCCGTGCCGCCGATGGGACTCCATGTTTCGCCGGAGGCGTCGATGTCGGCGGTCAGGACGACGGTCTTGTCCTTATAGAGTTCTTTGCCGTTGGTGACATCCGCAGCGAATGCCTGCAGCTCGGCGAGCGTGCCGATCTCCAGATCCGGCTTGTCTTCGGCGAGCGCCGCGCCGACAGGCATTGCGCACAGGCTCAGGATCAGGGCCAGCACAAGCAGCCATGACAGAGCGTGCTTCGTGTTCTTTGTAATGTTTTGCATAGTTCCCTCCACTGTTTTTTTACTGGAATGATGAAAAGCATCCCGCTGTTCAACAGAATATCGGTTTAACAAAGTTTTCACAAGCCCCCCTGGGGGATGCTTTTTCCGGATTTTTTGCGAAAAAAGAGAAAAACGGGCAGCCTGTATGCGTTACAGACTGCCCGTTTGGGACAGGGGCGCGGTTATTTCTCGAGCTGGTTCGCCCTATACAGGAACGTCACGGCCTGCGCGCGGGTGCAGGTCTGGTCGGGGCTGAAGGTCGTGGCCGACGTGCCGGCGGTGATGCCGTTCGCGGCGGCCCATGCGACAGCCTCGGCGTACCATGCGTCCTGCGGCACATCGGTGAACGCCGTCGCGCCCTGCACAGGCGTCGCGCCGGAGGCGTTATACAGGAACGTCACGATGTGCGCGCGCGTGCAGATCATGTCGGGGCTAAACGTCGTGGCCGACGTGCCGGCGGTGATGCCGTTTTTGACAGCCCAAAGGATCGCGTCGTAGAACTCGCCGTCGCCCGTGCGCACGACATCGTGGAACGGGTTATTGACCTGCTCGACCTTCGGCGAGCCCGCCGCGCGGTACAGGAACGTCACGATCTGGGCGCGGGTGCAGCCCTGATCGGGGCTGAAGGTGTCTGCGCTCGTGCCGACGGTGATGCCGCCCCTGACTGCCCACTGCACGGCGTCATAGTAGTACGCGTTCTTCGCCACGTCCTTGAACGGGTTGTGGTTCGGATCCTTCGCGCCGCAGACGGTGCACTGGCCGTCGACGAAGTTGTGCGCAAGCATCGGAATGACCTCCTGCTTGACGAGCACCTTGCCGCAGGTCTCGCAGTGCTTGCCCTCGGTCAGGCCGGTCTCGGTGCAGGTCGCAGCCTTCGCGGGGGCAATGACCTCCTTGTGTCCAAGCGCCGGGATGATTTCCTGCTTGACGAGCGCCTCGCCGCAGGTCTCGCAGTGCTTGCCCTCGGTCAGGCCGGTCTCGGTGCAGGTCGCGGCCTTCGCGGGGTCAATGACTTCCTTGTGGCCGAGTGCCGGGATGATTTCCTGCTTAACGAGCACCTTGCCGCAGGTCTCGCAGTGCTTGCCCTCCGTCAGGCCGGTCTCGGTGCAAGTCGCAGCCTTCGCCGGGTCAATGACCGCCTTGTGGCCGAGTGCGTCCACATAGGTATCCACATAACTGTCGCCGCAGGCGCAGGTATGCGTCGTATAGCCCTTTTCCGTGCAGGTCGGTGCGGTGACGACCTCGGTGTAGGTATGCTCGTGCGCGGGCTTTTGCCAGACCAGCACCGGGTAGCCGCCGTTGAGACCGTGCGTGTCCGGCGCAAATGCCTCGCCGAGCAGCGCTGCGAAGGACTCTGAGCGCATCTCGTCGGCGGTCTTTTGGCTGCCGGTGAATTTCTTGCTCGCCACCGCGTATTCGGCGGTGTCTGCAAGGTAGTGGGAATTTTTGATCTGCGTCTCGGCCGCCGTTCCGGCGAGCGCGCCGCGGTTCTGGCCGCCCGTGAGCGTGCCGGCATTGTAGCAGTTGGTGAGCTCGACCGTGCCGGTGAACCAACCGGTGACGCCGCCGACGCTGCCCTTTTCCGCCTGCAGGCTGACCGCGCCGACGTTGTAGCAGTCGCTGGTCGCGCAGCCCATGGTGTAGCCCGCAACGCCGCCAATGTAGCCCTTTGCGGCCGTGACCGTGCCGGCGTTATAGCTCTCGGAGAGGAATGTGCCCGCGATCGCCTGACCGACGACACCGCCGGTGTACATCGTGCCGAGACCCGTGACCGCGCCGAGATTCGCGCACTGCGTGACCTTTGCGCCGCCCTTGAGATAGGCCGAGATGCCGCCGACGGTCATGGCGGCCGCGCGGACGTCGGCCTTGTTCGTGCAGCCGGTGATCGTGCCGAGGTTATAGCCGACCACGCCGCCGACGTAGCTCTTGCCGCTGACAGAGCCCGCAACGGTGAGGTTTTTGACCGTGCCGCTGTTCGCGGCGATGAAGCCGAGCCCGGAAGCACCGGCGTCGTCTGCACAGATGGTCACGGTGTGACCGCAGCCGTCAAACGTGCCGGCAAAGGCGGTGTAGTCAGAGGTTTTGACGAATCGGCCGATGGGCTCCCATTTAACGCCGCTTGCGTCAATGTCAGCCGTGAGCGTGATCGTATAGCCCTGGAAGTCGTTATCCTTGGACTCGGCTGCGAACGCCTGCAGCTCCGCGAGCGTGCCGATGCTGCGCTCCTTGCGCTCGAGCTTCGGGATGGCCTCGGTTTTGACGGCCGCGCAGACCGTGCAGGTGTAGGTCATCTCGCCGTCGGCCTCCTCGGTCGCGGGGCGGGTGCCCGTACGCTCGAATACGCCTATGACGACTGGTGCATCTACCGTATGGC
>OGYM01002948.1_pt1 | contig 10526 bp, 8 predicted proteins | sample 1576491 | NCBI WGS metagenome assembly OGYM01 (sample SAMEA3541515, study PRJEB24748) | human gut metagenome | biome: human gut; feature: human-associated habitat; material: faeces | place: China | collected 2012 | reverse complement strand
AACTAAAGACGAACTTGAATGGGCTGATGAAATGCTGTATTTAGCCGCTGATTCGGTAAAAGAAGGAAAGGGAGTTGCAGTTAAAGACAATAAATTTATTGGTCCTCCTATGGTTAAAATGGCTAATAATATACTAATAAAACAACGTTTGATTGAGGAAAAGGCGTGATGATAACTTTCGAAAGTTTGTGTAGTGATTTGAAGACGTTAGGTATTTCCCGTGGTGATCTGCTTTTTTTGCGAATCTCATATAAAGCAATTGGGAAAGTAGAAGGAGGGCCTAAAACTTTTGTAGATGCATTATTAAATGTAGTGGGAAGAGAAGGAACAATAGTTGTCACCGCATTTCCTCTTAGATATAACTCTATATTAAGGTTCTTTTATAAAAATAATCCCTTTGATAAACCGATTTCTAATACAGGCGCCATTTCTAATGTTTTTTTGTCCTATCCAAATGTTTTAATATCAAATCATCCTACTTTGCCATTTGCCATAATAGGTGCTAAAGCCGAAGAACTGATAGGTTCTCCTGATGATTGTGATTTTACGGATTATGATATTTTGAGAAAAATGATATCTCTGAATGGAAAATGTTTACGCGTCGGGGGATTACCTTTTGATGGCACGACACATATCGCTTTGACCGATTTTCTTAAAGAAAAAGAATATTATCAAATTAGAGTATCTAGTGGACGCTATTTTCTTAATGATACAAAAAGAAAAATATGGTATGATAAACTTCCCTCGCTGTTTTGCCCAAAGGGTTTTTTGAACTTTTATCAGAAAAGATTAAAAAAATCAATTATAATGTCATCTGGTAAAATAATGTATGAAGCTGCCAACAGACTGGGTGAGATGCGTGGTGATTTGATAGGTTGTATGTGTGCTGTGACAGGGAAGACAGTGGTGGAAGGCGATGTGGAGGTATCGGAGGGGATCGATTATGCTCGTTTTTATACCACTAGCATGAAGCAGTTTGCAGAATTGCCGGATGTGGATATTGCTCCTAAAGGGACTATTTTGGTTATTTCTCCGTGGAACTTTCCGTGTGCCATACCTATTGGTGGTATTGTGGCAGGACTGGCAGGAGGAAATACTGTGATTCTGAAACCGGCTACTGTTGCCGCTCCTGTGGCATGGTTGTTTGCCAAGGCATTTTGGGATGCAGGTGTGCCTAAAGAGGCTTTGCAGGTTATCATTACAGACCGTGAGGCATTAAAGGTATTGACTACGGCTCCGGCTGTCAAACATATTATTCTGACAGGAGGGACAGACACTGCCCAAAATATTGCACGCAGTAATCCGGCTACTCCATTGTCGGCAGAAACCGGTGGTAAGAATGCAATTATCTTGACAGCTTCCGGTGACCGTGACCATGCTATTATGAATATTGTGGCTTCTGCTTTTGGCAATGCCGGTCAAAAATGTTCCGCATGTTCTTTATTGCTGGTAGAACGCTCGGTCTATGAGGACAAGAACTTTCAAGATAAGTTGAAAGATGCCGCAACTAGTATGAAGGTGGGTAGTGTATGGAATCCTGGGAATGTGGTAGGTCCGATGATTACCAATAAGAATGATAAATTATTGAAAGCTCTGGAACTGGAAAAAGGGGAGTCTTGGTTGGTTCCACCTCGTTTTCTTGATAAGCATAAATATGTATTGGCTCCTACAGTGAAGTGGGGGGTACGTCCCGGCAACTATTCATTCAGAACGGAATTGTTCGGTCCGATGCTGAGCGTGGTTTGCATTGAGAATTTGCAGCAAGGCATTGATTTGGTAAACAGTTTGGAATATGGTTTGACTTCGGGCTTACAGAGTTTGGATGAAGGCGAACAGAAATTGTGGAAAGATTCAATTATGGCAGGTAACCTTTACATCAATCGTGGTATAACGGGGGCTATTGTAAATCGTCAGCCGTTTGGTGGAATGAAATTGTCGGCTTTTGGTGGAGGTGTGAAGGCGGGTGGTCCTAACTATTGTGCTTGTTTTGTAAATATTGCAGATAAGCCAGGCAGTACCACCGACTATACACAAAGTTATGTGAAGGCATACGAGCAGGAATTTGCGCATGCTCGTGATGTCAATAATCTGTATGGCGAGCAAAATGCATTCCGCTATCTGCCTTTAAAGAATATGGTTTTGCGTCTTTTCCCGGGAGATAACAATGAAGATGCAAAGATGATTGCTTTGGCTGCCAGAATTTGTCATACTCCATTGAGTATTAGTTTTGAACCTGGTGATGACCGTACCGCTGCATTGGCTTCTTTGGGATGTCCTTTAAAAGAAGAAGCGTTGGCCGGATTCCTGAAATCAATGAAGAATTATGAACGTATCCGCACTTGTGGGGCTGATATTCCGATGGAAATGTACGAGGAAGCTGCACGTATTGATAAGTATATTGCTACAGCTAAACCGGTGAAAGACGGACGTGTGGAATTGGTTCATTACATCAAGGAGCAAAGTATTTCATTTGAATATCATCGTTATGGTAGTATTCTGGAGGTGCCGCCGGTAGAATGATGAAATAGCTTTTATTAGTATGTCTTTAGTATAACTTTATTAGGAGTCTCGAATTGTATGGGACTCCTAATTCTGTTTTAGAAATTATTACTAGAATTTTTGGGTGGGAGAGAATAAATGTGTATATGTTCAGACGTTTTTCACCAGCAGAGGCAATAGTAAGGGCAAATAATCTTTTAATTCAATACGTAATTGTTTTAGTGCCTGTTGAATGCGATAGTCAATGGTTTTGGGTGATACTCCCAGTATTCCGGCTATTTCTTTATAACTCATATTCTTAAAACGGTGCATCACAAATGCTTCTTTATAAGATTCAGGAAGTGCTGTCACCGCTTCTTGGATGCGTGTGGTCAACTCTTCTATAAGATAAAAATTGGGTTCGTCTATCAAGGATTGCATCTCTTCATAGAAATAGTTTTCGGCCCGGCTTTTCACTTCCTCTTGCTTGATGCGGTTTATAGCACGATGATATACAATAGAGAATAAATAGCTGCTTAATGAAGATTGGATAACAACCATCTCTTTGTTTTTCCAAAGCCACAGCATGGCATCTTGCACACATTCTTCTGCATCTTCTAATTCTACGAATTTGTTTCCGTATGCACATAACATGGGGTAGTATTTCCTAAAAAGTATATCAAATGCCTTTTCGTTACCATCTTTGATAGCTAATAATAGGGATTGGTCTTCATAGTTATACTTTGTTTCCATTATTTAAAGGTTGATTTGTGTGCAAATATAATCTTTTAAAACTAAAAAAACAGATTGTATTTCGGTAATTCCATTCTATGGAATACTTTTTTAGAGGGAGTCTTGATTAAAGTCATTTGTAGTGTGCCCTTTGGGTGTTATGTATGACCAAAGGGCACATAGGAAATATATTTAATTATTTTTTCACTTTGAAGCGTAATACTATCGGTTCGTTTTTGAGGTTACGGGGTAAGAACACCTTTGTCTTTTCTTTGTCTTTGGTATATTTTATATTTTTATTGCCTTGTAGTAGAGTCATCTTGCCGTTAGGGATATTGCCGGTCCATTCTATTGTTTCTGGAAGTTCCTCTCCTTCTGGTAAAGCGTAAATGGCATATAAAGTTTTTCCATCTTTGTCTGCGGTGAACCATATATTCCCATTGTTATATATAGGAGTTGTACGGGTGGCATAAATGGCTTTTCCGTTTATTTTCAACCATTGGCCTATTTCATGTAAACGTTTTGTTACTTCGTCTTCAATGATACCATCTGGTGTCGGACCTACTCCTAATAATAAACAACCTCCTTTGGCAGTGATTTCTATTAAAATATTAATAATTTTTTGTGGTGATTTAAAAGGAGCATTAGGTGTCCAGCCCCAATCATTGCTTAGTGTGATACAACTTTCCCAAGGATAGTTAAGCTGCGTTTCGGGAATACCACGTTCCGGTGTCTGGTAGTTTTCGTTTTTACCACGTATGCTGCGGTCTACCGAAATGAGTCCCGGGTGTTTCTTGCGTGCTTTTGACAATATTCTGTCTAAGTGAATATCTTCACCTGTAATCCATCCTCCGTCTAACCACAAAATATCAAAACTTCCGTACTCGGACATCAGTTCGTCCAATTGGTTTTCGGTATAGGTCTGATAATTCTGCCACCAGTCGGGATGACGTTCTTTTTTGTAATTGATTCCTCGTTGGGGAGTGGCAAAATAAGGATTCCAGAACCATTCGCAATGCCAGTCGGGCTTAGAAAAATAGCATCCTATCATGAAGCCTTTTTTTCGGAATGCATCAAATACATGATAAGCCACGTTTTTGCGTGGATTGTTTTTAAAGGCTCCATGTGCAATGGAGAAATCTGTATATTTAGAGTCAAAGGTACAGAAACCGTCATGATGTTTAGTGGTGAAAATCATGTATTTGATTCCAGCATCCTGCATTACATCCGCCCATTGTTCTGGATTGAAGTGAACTGGATTTAATTGATCTTTTAGTCCGAAATACCATTTTTTATATTCATCGTATGGCATTCCGTTTTTGCGTGAGATCCAATCCACGTCTTCGGAACAGATAGACCATGATTCAACAATTCCGGGTACAGAGTAGAGGCCCCAATGAAAGAGAACACCGAATTTCTGATCTTGCCATTTTTCCAGTTTGTCTAGAACCAGGCGGTCATCAGGCCATACATAGCCGGCCTCTTCTGATTGTTGGTGTACGAATCCTTCCACTTGTTGGGAATAAACATTAAAGCAAAATGTTGTGCTGATGAGGCAGCATCCTAATAGTTTTTTGTAGTTTTTCATACTGTGGGAATTATATGATTATCTTTTGAAACAATTTTTTCTTCAGCAAAGGTTATAATTAAAAATGAAGGAAAAAAACTTTTGAAAATAAATATATTTTTGTTTAGGAATATGTTTTTTTCGCTTGCCATATAAATAGATGGCTGTTGCCTGTTTGTATGAATTGAGAAATTAGAAACCTTTAATTTATAATGGAATGAAACGATTTTATTTCTTTTGTTCGCTTATGCTGCTTGTGCTACCTGCTTTAGCACAAGGTGTTTGTCTCAGGACGAAATCAACAGAAATTCAAATTGATCAAGAGGGATGTTTTTCTTCTGTACAAGTGGAGAAGAAAGAAATTCTGGGAGCAGGAAAGTATCCTTTATTGACTATTGGTATGGATAACCAATTGCTTGTCCCTGTAAAAATGGAGTCTAATGACTCTATACTTCAGCTTCGTATGTCGGATGGGGGAGAAGTCGTTTTACAATATCGGCAAAGTGACGTTTGTGTTACATTAGAAGTGAAAGATATTCCCCAGCGATATGACATTTTGATTTATGGTCCGTTAGGTGTAAATATTCATGAAGTAGTGGGAGATGTGATTGGAGTTGCGCAAGGTAAAGGTGTCGCTTTTGGAATCCAGGCACTCAATATTAAAACAAATGCTGGTATTCCCGAAGAGTATGGAGCATTAGTTACCCGTCATTATAGATATGTGGGGAAGGAATCACAGTTATCTGTTGCTAATATAGCCAGTTATCGGTTGGCGGCTACTGATACAGGAGATGGCACTATTTTTCAGTTTTCCGTACGTAAACGTGATAGAGATGAGTACCGTTCTGTTTTGCAATTAAAAAAGTCATTGGCGTTGTCTGTAGAAGGTGAGGACGGAGCTATAAAAGGTTCAAAGATAGCTATGTTTGGTTGTAAGCAGAAAGATGCTTTGGCTCGTATTGGTGAAATTGAACTGGAGCAGCATCTTCCTCATCCGTTATTTGATGGCGAGTGGGGGAAAACCTCCAGAGCAGTAATGAAGTCTTATCTGATTTCGGATTTTTCGGAAAACAATTTGGATATGGTACTGGATAAGGCTGAGATAGCAGGCTTCAAGTATATTTATCATAGCGGTCCTTTTAGTGACTGGGGACACTTTAATTGGAATTCTTCTTTTACCCGGAATGGTGATGAAGGTGTAAAGTGTATGGTGGATAAAGCTAAGGCAAAAGGTATAAATATGGGGGTGCATACTCTCAGTAATTTTATAACGACTAATGATTCGTATGTGACACCGGTTCCTTCCAGACATTTGCAGAAGCAGGGAGTGCTGACTTTAACAGATGATATTACTGAAAGCCAAACAGACATCCGCATTCAGAAAAGCGATTTGTTTGAAATCCCTCTATCATTGAATACTCTTCAGATAGACGATGAACTTATTATATATAACAAAGTGAAAAAAGAAACGGACTTCTTTTTATTGAAGGATTGCAAAAGGGGAGCTTTCAAGACAAAAGCGTCCGGTCATTCTTCAAAAACTCCTTTATATAAATTATCTGATCATGCCTATAAGGTATTTTTCCCGGATTTGGCTTTACAAGATACATTGGCAGACCGGATTGCCGATTTGATGAATAAGACCGGCTTAAGTCAGATTTCTTTTGACGGATTGGAAGGATGTTCCTATACCGGGCATGACGAATACGCTACCTCCCGCTTTGTGACCCGTTGTTATACTCAGTTTGATCATAATGTAATAAATGACGCCAGTCGTCTGAATCATAATTTGTGGCATATTCATACAAGAATGAATTGGGGTGAGCCCTGGGGAGAAGCTATGCGTACGGGGCAAGTGGCTAATAGAATTAAGAACCAAGATTTTTTTCAAAGGAATCTTTTTCCACGTATGCTTGGATGGTTTCTTATTCGATTGGCCGATCGGAAATTTGAATGTTCCACTTTGGAGGATGTGGAGTGGGCTTTGTCCGAGGCGGCAGGTTTTGATGCCGGTTATGCAATGACCATTAATACCACTACCTTAAATCGGCATGGGCAAATAGACCGATTGTTACAGGCTATCAAACATTGGGATATACTGCGTGAGGCTCAAGCTTTCACGGAAGAACAAAAACAGCGTTTGAAAGATCCGCAGTCCGAATGGCATTTGCAAAAGGTGGATGAGAAGAATTATCAGCTTTATCCTCTGTTTGTGTCCAAACGTTATTATTGTAATTTAGCAGAACTTCAGCCGGGGCAGCCAGGAGGAGCTGACTGGATATGGGAAAATAAATATTCCGGGCCATGTAAAATTCAAGTAAAGCTGGAAGGAGAAGGAACTGTTTCCAACCTGTCGTTTACTACTTCGGCTGGTACTGTTAGATTTCCGTGTAAGTTGGAGGGTGGACAATATCTGTTATATGATTTTGACGGAAATGCTACTATAACTGATAAAAATTATAATGTCATAGAGGTGGTCGATGTAGAAGGGGCACTTTATCTTTCCGAAACTTCCTCTCCGGTATCTTTTTCTTGTGAACCGGAAGTAGGAGAGGCTCCTGAAGTAGTTGTACGATATATAACTCATGGAAATCCTGAAAAAGTTTCTTTATGAAAATATATTTTTGAAAATAAATGCATGTTTGTTTAGGAATGTATTTTTCCCGCTTGCCATATAAGTAGAAGGACTTAAAAACATACGTATGGAGTATAATGAAAAGAATATAGATTTGCTGCTCCCCCGTTATTGTGAGGGTATTGCAACGGTAGAAGAGCAGCGGTTGGTAAAAGATTGGATGAAGGAGTCTGAAGAAAATTGCCGGATAGTGAAGCAGATGGAAATGCTTTATTTAGCGGCTGATACTATTCATGTAATTAATAAGGTAAATACAGAAAAGGCTTTAGTTAAGGTAAAAGGTAAAAAGACTGAAAGAAGGAAGGTGGCTTGGTGGGAGTGGGCACAGCGTGTTGCCGCCGTGTTATTTCTCCCACTGCTTGCTACTTTTTTAGTAGAACATTATGGTGGAAAGGATGCGGATGTACAAATGTTGGAAGCTAGGACAAACCCAGGAATGACTACTTCAGTAGTATTACCCGATAGTACGGTGGTTTTTTTGAATTCAGAATCCTCTTTGCGATATCCTTCTTCTTTTAAGAATAGCAAGGAGAGAAAAGTTGAGTTGAAGGGCGAAGGGTATTTTGAAGTAACTAAAGATGCGGAAAAACATTTTATTGTGTCTACAGTTCACTGTTCGCAGGTAGAGGTGTTAGGAACCAGTTTTAATGTAGAGGCTTACGAAGAGTCTCCTGAGGTATCTACCACTTTAATTGAAGGTAAAGTCAACTTCAGTTTCCAAGAAGGTGTCCGGAAAAAACAGGTTGTGTTAGCTCCCGGTCAGAAAGTTGTGTATGATTCCAAAAAAGGAACAGCAAGTTTATTTGAGACTTCCGGTGAAACGGAAACTTCATGGAAGGACGGCAAGATTATTTTTGATAATACTTCTTTGAAGGATGCTTTACGGATTTTAGAAAAGCGATATAATGTGGTGTTCATTCAGAAAAATCCTGCACGTAAGGCTGCTTTTACCGGGACTTTTACCAGTCAGCGTTTGGAGCGTATTCTGGAATATTTTAAATTATCTTCCAATATACACTGGAAATACGTAGACGGTAAGGATGCGTCACAAAAAAAGACCCATATAGAGATTTATTAATCAAATAACCTTAAATTGAATATAATATGAAAGAACTATCACCTTAAAGTAACAAAAAACATACGGGAAAATATTGGCGTATCTTCCCGTATGGAAAATCGGTTTTCAAATTAAAGCTTGTTTGGCGACAAGCTCAATCAACTAATTTTAAAACTTAAGTCATTACAAAAGTATGAAAAATAATTGTAGTATCCAATTTTCGAGGATACCAAATCGTCTATGGCTCTCCTCGAAAAAAATCCCAAGAACTATGAAACTATTTACTCTTTTCTTTGCTTGTTCCCTGGGACTGGCTCATGCATCCGAATCGTATGCGCAGACGGCTATAGTCAATGTGGAGGTACAGAATAAGACTGTAGGGGAAATTTTGAAAGAAATTGAGAAACAATCGGATTTTGATTTCTTCTTTGATAATACGCTTATTGATTTAAACCGTCGTGTATCAGTAACTTCTCGTAATAGTGATATCTTTAAGGTGCTGGAGAAGGTATTTAAAGGTACAAATGTGAAATATTCTGTTTTGGATAAAAAGATTGTCTTGACTACTAATACTGACGATGTACAGACAGCGCAGCAGACTACTTTTAAAGTAACCGGAAAAGTAGTGGACAATACGGGAGAAGGCGTGATCGGAGCTACTGTGTTGGAACAAGGGACCACAAATGGTACAGTGACTGATATGGATGGAAACTTTGAATTGGTGGTTTCTAATAAGGAAGTTACTTTGGAGATTTCATATATAGGCTATAGTAAGTCTGTAGTGAAAGTAAAATCAGGTGTGGCTGTTACTGTCACTTTAAAAGAAGATACAGAAGTATTGGATGTGCCGTTGCAGCAGCAGTAGCAATTATTGCATTCTTCTTTATGTCTACTCCTGTAGAAAACACTTATATCGAAACAGATAATTATGCAGAACTTATATCATTGAACATATTCAATACACAAAACAACCCGACAGTACCTGTAAAGCAAGCGTTGACTGTACAATCTTCAGACAAGAAAAAAGTCACAGACTTGAAACCCAAAGCAATAAGAGTAGAAAAGGTAACTAAAAACAATAATAATATTGTTACTGCAGAAACATCTCAAGTTACTCCGTCAATCAAAGAAGGAAAATACAACATCATAATTGCCAGTGTCAATAATAGAAGTGAAGCTGAGACTGTTATTCAAAAATGTATAAAAGAAGGTTATACCAACGCCAAGATTCTGGAAGGAAACGGCAGAACACGTATTAGCCTGATGTCATTTTCCGATAGAAATGAAGCAAATAAAAAGCTCAATGAATTAAGACAAAGCCCGGCGTTAAAAGATGCATGGTTATTGTCGAAATAAAAAATACTTTCCCAATTTATGAAAAGAATTATGTGTCCCAAGTGTGAGAATTACATCACATTTGATGAAACAAAATATACAGAAGGACAATCTCTTGTTTTTATCTGCGATCATTGCAAGAAACAATTTGGCATCCGGATTGGAAAGACGAAATTAAAGTCTACAGAAAAAAATGAGACTCAAGAAGAAAAGAGTCAATTCGGAAGCATCATGGTAATAGAAAATGTTTTCGGATATAAACAAATTTTCCCTCTTGTTGAAGGTGACAACATTATAGGACGCCGTTGCACAGGAAACAACATTACTATTCCCATAGAAACTTCCGACATGAGTATGGACAGACGACACTGCGTTATCAATGTGAAACAAGATAAACAAGGTAAATTAGTTTATACGCTAAGAGACTTTCCAAGTCTGACCGGTACGTTTTTGCAAAATGAAATATTAAGCGATAAAGACCGCATTCGTATTGAAGACGGAGCTATCATTACACTCGGAGCAACCACCTTTATCTTTCGCGAAGCTGAAAAATAAAACCATACGGTCGATTGTTTGCAAACGATAGGAGTTTGTAAACAAAGGACCGTACCTTCGTCAACAAACGACCTGATGTTTTTTTTAATCAACCTGATGTTTTTAAAAAACATCAAGGTGTTTGTAAAAAACATCAAGATGAATTACTACAAGTTCCACAGATATTT
>OGYM01002939.1_pt1 | contig 10557 bp, 10 predicted proteins | sample 1576491 | NCBI WGS metagenome assembly OGYM01 (sample SAMEA3541515, study PRJEB24748) | human gut metagenome | biome: human gut; feature: human-associated habitat; material: faeces | place: China | collected 2012 | reverse complement strand
ATCCGGCAGACTGAGCACGGATGAGATGTAGAGGTCACCGGCAGGCGGGCTTCGAACCGGACAAGGATATCAAGATCGAATACACAGGTCTGCGGCCAGGTGAGAAACTCTATGAGGAAGTACTTTCAAATAAAGAGAATACAGAGCCTACACTACATGATCAAATTCGGATCGCCAAGGTTCGAGAGTATGATTACCGGGAAGCATGTGAGGTAGCCGAAGAGCTGGAAGCATTATCCCGGAAAGTCGAGATTCCCGATATGGTCAGACTGATGAAAAAGACAGTTCCCGAGTTCAAGTCAAAGAACTCAAGGTTTGAGGTGTATGATAAAGTGTACGACAAGGAAAAGAATGCTATATGATAGATAAATTGCCAAAAAATCAGTGTACTGGATGTAATGCATGTGTTGATGTTTGTCCTTGCAATGCGATTATTTTAAAAACCGAAAAGGATGGCTTTTGGTATCCGCAAATTGATTCGGAAAAGTGCATTCAATGTGATTTGTGTGAACGAAGATGTCCTGTGTTGAATTTTTCGAAATTGAGGAGTCAACAGTCGTTCAAACCTATATGTTACGCTGCTATAAATAAAGATATTGAAACTCGTTTTGATAGTACATCGGGCGGCATTTTTTCGGCATTAGCCGAGTATATGTATAGCCGAAAAGGATATGTTGGAGGGGCGATTTACATGTCTGATTTTTCTGTTAAACATTTCATCTCTGATGATAAAGTTGATTTGGCAAAGTTACGGCAAAGTAAATACTCTCAGAGTCAGACAATAGGGATTTTTCGAGAAACAAAGGATTTGCTTGATAAAGGGAAAGAAGTGCTAATCTGTGGAACACCTTGTCAGATGGCTGGTTTACGAACTTACCTTAATAGGGATTATGAAAATCTTGTTATTGTTGATTTTATCTGTAAGAGCATTACATCTCCGAGGTTTTTCGATTTATATCTGAACTATTATCGACAAAAACATCAAAGTGAAATCGTTCATTTCAAATTTAAAGACAAAGGTTTAGGTTGGAGAAGTCTTGTAAAAAGATTGGATTTTGCGAACGGAGAAACTGAATATAGCCGAATGCAGGACGGTGACCTATACAGCAGGGCCTATCATGCGAACTTAGTCAGTCGTCCATCATGCTACAATTGTAAATTTAAGGGTTATCCGCGTTATGCTGATATAACGATTGCTGATTTCTGGGGTGTAGAACGTTATCACAGGGAATTGGATGATAATGCGGGAACGTCTGCTGTTATTATCAATACAAAAAGAGGCGAAAAATATTTTGAGTCAATAAAAGAACTATTGGTATTACGCTCGACGCAACTAACCTATATTGAGCGAAATAACCCAGCGTTAATAAAAAAACAAGCCATGCCCAAATGTAATAGGGATACTTTTTTCGAAGGCTTGGACGAAACCAATTTTGAGCAGCGTATTATTCAGTATACCCCTCGTAAGAAGTATACTTTGAGAGAACAAGGGATATATGTGCTACAATTACTGCGAATGGTATTATCTAGTAGTCAATGTAGACCGAAGCCCTTGTGGCAATTTATCAAATATAATTTTCTCCGCAAAAAAACGTATACCAATTGGCGATCATTTGGTTTTCTCTTCCCGACACCGCATGTCGCCATTGACATTACGCCAGATGCAGTATTGACACTGAATGGTCCATTACTCATTGGAGTGAAGACTAATCAGGCATCGAAAATGGAAACACGTCTTTTGGTGAGGGGCGAATTAAAAGTTAAAGATCGATTTTCAATCGGGTATGGATCTGATATTGAGGTGTTTTCTGGAGCGTATTTGGAGATTGGCGATTGTGGTACAAATTGCAATTGTTCAATTATTTGTGGCAAAAAAATTGTTTTCGATGGGCGAGTTTCTTTGGGACGGGATGTAAATATCCGCGATACAAATGCACATCATATTGTAATAGATGGTTATAAGGTCCTACGTCCCGTTTATATCGGAAATCATATTTGGATTTGCTCTGGATGCGAAATAATGCCCGGAAGCAAAGTTAAAGATGGCTGTGTTATAAGTGCGAAATCTGTTGTTTATTCAACAATTCCACCTCATAGTTTAGCCTCGGGAAATCCTGCCAAAGTAGTCATGAAGGACGTTAAATGGTATCTATAAAATGGATCATATTATAGTAAACAATGGGGTGTGTATTCCCTCTATTGGGTACGGTCCCGGTGGGGTAGTACAAGGGAGATTTTTCCGATGCAGAATCCACATAATTGAACGAGTAGTCAATGCGGTCTACAATAGGCTGATGTTTCGCAAGTATGTCAACAACTGCGTCTTTGCCCTACAGCATGGATACCGATTAATCGATTATTCTTCAGCGTATGGATTTGAACATTTAATTGGAAAAGCAATTAAAAAAAGTAAAATTCCAAGAGAAGAGATTATCATTACAACGAGAGTATCAAATTCCGATCAGTTCTCGGGGAATATCAGGAATGGATTTTTTCAGTCCATGAAAAAATTAGGTGTTTCCTATATTGACCTCTACATGTTTCATTGGCCAGTTACTAATTGTTATCTCGAAACATATAAGGAGATGGAAAAATTATATCAAGAGGGCTATATAAAAATTCTGGGTGTGGCCAACTGTCATCAGCATCATTTAGAGGAAATATTAAAAGTATGTAATGTTCCCCCAGCCATCAATCAATTTGAAGTCCACCCTCTATTTACACAAAAACCACTTATCAAATTCTGTCAAGACAAGCATATTGCAGTAGAAGCATATACTCCTCTTGCAAGAAACGACGATAGGTTGAGACGAAATAGAGTATTGCAGGAGATTGCTGAAAAATACAATAAAACGATCCAACAAGTAATCTTGAAATGGCATGTTCAAAATGGAATAATACCAATCGTTCGGTCTTCAAACCTCAAACGAATTATCGACAATATCTCGATATTCGATTTCGTGCTATCGAAAGAAGAGATTCAACGAATAGATTCTATCAATATCAACTCTAGATTGCGTTACGACCCTGATAATTGTGATTTTACTGCATTATAATGGGAAATACATCGAGCAGTAATAAGAAAATCGCATCCAATGCCGCGTTTTTATATATACGCATGATCTTTATAATGGGAGTATCGTTGTATACTTCCCGTATTATATTGAATGTTTTAGGCGTAGATGACTTTGGCATATACCAAGTAGTCGGTGGCTTAGTTGCATTAATTACTGCATTGAACGGTGCGTTAAGTAACGGGACATCGAGATTCTTGACATATGAAATAGGCAAAGGCGGAAGTGCAATGCAACGAACCTTCTCCACTGCATTGTCTATTCATATAGGTTTGGCTATTATTGCAATCATACTCTCCGAAACGATCGGATTATGGTTCGTATACCACAAATTGCAAATCGCTCCAGAACGATTAAGCGCAGCAGTTTGGGCATACCACTTTTCAATCCTCACTGTTGTTATTTCCATCATACAAGTTCCTTATTCGGCAATGGTGATAGCGCATGAGAAAATGAATGCATACGCCGGAATAGGGATCTTTGAGGTCGTTTCGAAATTGGCCATAGTTTTTCTGTTGAAAGCTTTTTCTTGTGATTATTTAATACTATATGCAATATTTATAGCAATCGTAGGGCTATCCTGTCTAGGTATATATATAAGTTATTGTTCGAGAAAATTTCAAGGAACAAAATATGATTTTTCGATTGATCGGAAAATTTTCCGATCAATTGCGAGTTTTTCCAGCTGGAATATTTTATCAAGTTTCTCAATTGCACTAAATAATCAAGGTACTACTATCATAACAAATATGTTTTTTGGACCTGCTCTGGCGCAGATCGAGTTGTGGCAGAAGAAACTGGAGGTGGGAGTGTATCGTCTTCCTAAACATCTGGACGAGGAGGTTGCCCGGCTGCATCTGGATAACCTCGGTGTGGAGCTTACGCAGCTTACGAAAAAACAGGCCGACTATATCGGCGTACCGGTCGAGGGTCCTTACAAGGCCGAGCATTATCGGTATTAAAAATAGATCGGGTTCCGTTCGGTGCCCGAAAATAAACCCGGCGTCAGTTTATCTGACGCCGGGTTTATTGTTTCGGGCTGCGGGCGATTGGTCGAGTAAGGTGCATCCGAAACAGGACGTACCGCTTGCTTTGCCTCCGGGGAAAGGAGGATAAAAAACGTCTTCGGAAAAATCCGAAGACGTTTTGAATGATCGGGTCGGTGGAATTAATAGCCGAACATCTCCTTTTGGCTCACGATCTGTACCGTGCCCAGCTTGCGCAGGTAATCCTGGTCGAGGTCTTTCAGGTCGCCGAGGATGCAATAGGTGTATTTGCGGTCCTTGATCCACTGTTCCTGGGCGGCTTTGAGGTCGGCGAAGGTCATGTCCTGGACCTTTTCGAAGATGGCTTTGTTGCGGTCTTCCGTTACGCCCAGATCTTTGTTGGCGATGTATTTCCAGAGCACTTCGTCCTTGATCGTACGCGAGGTCCGCAGATTGGTCAGTACGGCTTCTTTGGCCAGTTTGAAGGCTGCTTCCGATTCGGGCATGTTGTTGATGATCTCATCGAATGCGTCGATGGCCTGGGCCATTTTGTCGTTTTGCGTGGCGATGATCGCTGCGAAAAGATAATTGTCGTCCAGGTAGCTCGGATTGATCCACTCCGTGAAGGCCATGTAAGCCAGGCTGCGGGATTCGCGCATCTCCTGGAAGACGATGGCTCCCATGCTGCCGCTGTTGTATTCGTTGTACAGTTTCAGAGCGGGATCGACCGCTACGTCGAATTTTTTGCCCAGGTTCGAGTACTGGAGGAAGTAGAGCTGCGGCGCGTTGTAGTTGGCCAGGCAGACCTTGTTCTGTTCCGTAGGCTGGAACGCGATATTTCCCCGAGTCAGCGGTTCGAGCACTTCCGGCGTTTGGTGGTGTGCTTTCAGGTCGGCGAGCAGCCCGGCTTTGTCCTTAGGACCGTAATAGAGGATGGTGTGCTGCTTTTTCAGCAGGTCGCGGACCTTGCCGATCAGTACGTCCGACGTGAGCGCTTCGAGCTGCTCGTTGTTGAGGGTCGTGCGCTGGATAGCTTCTCCGCCGAAGAAGGCGAAACGCTGCAAGGCTGCGAAATTCGCTTCCTGGTTCAGTTTGTTGTCTGCACGTTTTTTCAGCAGGTCGGCCTTGTAGTTGGCGAGAATCTCTTCGTCGCCCTGTGCATTGGCTACCAGGTCTTCGAAGATATCCATGACCTGTCCCATGTTTTCGCTCAATCCCTTGAAGGTTATCGCACAGCGGTTCTGACTGGCCGACAGGTCGTAGTAGCAGGCGATGTCGTAGAGTTCGGATGCGATCTCCGCAGCTGTCTTGGCCTGGGTGCCGAGGTAGTCGATATAAGCGAAGGCATTGTTGAGCGCCGGATCGTTCAGCACGCCGGTATCGAAGAGGTAGGTCAGCGAGAAAAGGTCGTTGATGTCATTTTTCTTATAGAGGACTTCGAGGCTGGAATCGGTTTTGAAAATCTCCATATCGCGGTTGAAATCCACGAATACGGGTTCGATCGGAGTTACCGTCGAATTTTGAATTTCGGTCAGGAATGCACTCTGGGTGTCGCGGTTCATCTGGATCGGGGTGAGGGCCGGTTTGGCGATCTTCTGCACGCTGGGGTCCTCTCCCTGGCGTTTGTAGATAATGCCGTAATTCTCGGTGCCGAGTTTTTCATTGGCCCAGGCCACCAGTTGTTCCTTGGTGATGGAGCCGATGCGGTCGAGCTTGGTCACTTCGTCGCTCCAGGGAATGTCGTTGTAGAAGGACGAAAGGTACATTTCGACACGTCCCACGTTCGTCTCTTCCTCGCGCATGGTCGATACTTTCAGGTTGTTTACGACCGCCTTGATCAGCTCTTCGCTGAATTCGCCGTTGCGGAGTTTCGCTACCTCTGCGAGCAACAGATCCCGGACCTCGTCGAGGGTCTGACCCGCTTTCGGAAGACCTTGCAGCACGAGGGCTCCGTAGTCGGCCCGCTGATCCGGGTACGAGAAGGCGTCGAGTACTTTCTGTTGCTGCATCAGGTCGAGGTCGATCATGCCGGCCTGTCCGTTGTAGAGGATCCGGCTGGCCAACAGCAGGTATTCCGCATCGTCCGATGCGGCGTTGTCCGTGCGCCATGCCAGCGTTACGTTCGCGGCGTCGGGACCGTAAACCTCCTTGACGATGGGTTTGGTGATCGGGGCTTCGGGTTCGAAGGCGAGCTGCGGGATATTCTCGTTCGGCTGCATATCGCCGAAATATTTGTCGATCGTGGCGATCATCTGGTCGGGATCGAAGTCGCCCGAAAGCAGGATGGCCATGTTATTGGGCACGTAATATTGCGTGTGATAGTTCTTTACGTTGGTAATCGACGGGTTTTTCAGGTGTTCCTGCGTGCCGAGTACGGATTGTTTGCCGTAGGGGTGGTTCGGATAGAGCACTTCGCCGATCGTGGTGTAAACCTTACGGTTGTCGTCCGTCAGGGACATGTTTTTCTCCTCGTAGATCGTTTCGAGCTCGGTGTGGAATCCGCGGATCACGACGTTCTTGAAGCGGTCGGCCTGGATCCTGGCCCAGTTCTCGATCTGGTTCGAAGGAATGTTTTCGATATAGACCGTCCGGTCCATCGAGGTGTTGGCGTTGGTTTCCAGAGCACCGATCGCCGACATCAGTTTGTCGTACTCGTTGGGGATGGCGTATTTCGAAGCTTCGTAGCTGATGCTGTCGATCTGACGGTAGATTGCCGCACGCTCCGCATCGTCGGTCGTCTTGCGGTAAACCTCGAAGAGCTGTTCGATCTGGTCGAGCAGGGGCTTCTCGGCTTCGTAGTTGCTCGTGCCGAACTGTTGGGTGCCCTTGAACATCAGATGTTCGAAATAGTGGGCCAGACCGGTCGTTTCGCTCGGGTCGTTCTTGCCGCCGACTTTCACGGCGATGTAGGTTTCGATGCGCGGTTCTGCCTTATTGACGCTCATATAGACTTTCAGTCCGTTATCCAGCGTGTAGATACGGGTCTTGAGCGGGTCGTTCTTGACCGTTTCGTACGTGTACCCGGATGAATCGGTACAGGCCGTGGTAAGCAGCGCGAAGGCCGTTGCCGCGATTAATAACAGAAATTTTTTCATACGGTTTATATTTTAGAATGTTGTTACGATCCAGTTTTTTACGACAGGGTAGGTGTCCGACCAGACGAGGCAGATCATCCAGATGGCGGCTACGAGCTTCAATCCCGTACCTGCGATGAAGGCGAGGAAAGAGCCGAAGCCCGAACGGAACGCCTTGGCCGAGTCGCTGCGGTCGTGGATTAGCTCGCCGATGACCGCGCCGAAGAAAGGGCCGAGGATGACGCCGACCAATCCGCCCGCGAAAAATCCGGCGATCATGCCGACGGTCGCCCCGATCGACCCTGCCCGCGTACCGCCCACCAGACGTGCGAAATAGCCGGGCAGGAAGTAGTCGATGACCGAAACGGCCACTGTCACGGCCAGCCAGATCCAAAGTGTCGCGGACGATATTTCGGAATAGCTGCAAAAGGAGGCGCAGAGTAATCCCACGTAGCTCAACGCTACGCCCGGGATGATCGGAACGATACATCCGACGATGCCTGTGATCGAAAACAGGAATGCTGCGATCGAAAGCGCTATGTCCATAAAAATGCGGCCGGCAAAATAGGTTGCATCGTTTTTTTCGGTTCTCCGTCAGGCTGTGCCGAACTTGTTTGGCGTATGTCCTCGCTTTTCGGGAACTTTTATGCAAATATATGGGTTATCGACTGCGTCACCAAATATTTAGGGGCATTTTTGACGGTTCGTACCGCGTATGAAAAAATCCTGCCGTTGCGGGGCAGGATTTTCGATCGTTTGCCGGAGTTTTCTACCGGATCAGCTTGTTGGTTTTCGTATCCGGGAATATCACCCAGGGCTTGAAGGCTTTGGCTTCTTCGAAATCCAGCAGGGCGTAGGAGGCGATGATTACGACGTCGCCCACCTGCACCTTGCGTGCGGCAGGGCCGTTCAGACAGATCGCACCGCTGCCCCGCTCTCCTTTGATAATATAGGTTTCGAGGCGTTCGCCGTTATCGACGTCCAGTACCTGTACTTTTTCGCCTTCGATCATGTTGGCCGCATCCATCAACTCCTCGTCGATGGTGATGCTGCCCACGTAGTTCAGGTCGGCCTGTGTGACCGAAACGCGGTGTATTTTGGATTTGAGAACTTCGATCTGGAATTTCATCGCAATTTGATGTTATCGATTAAACGAATATCTCCGGCCTGTACGGCGATGCAGCCCTGTATAGCCGGGCTCTCTTCCCAGGTGCGGACCTGCTGCATGGTCGCCGCATCTACGACCTGAAAGTAGATTACTTTCAGCAGCGGATTGCTCTCTACCTGTGCCGTAACCCAGGCTGCGAGCTGGTCGGGTGTCGTCTGATGGGATTTTTCGACCGCAGCCTTCAATACCTTATATATATAAGGGGCCGCCGTCCGGTGATCCGTATCGAGCAGGGTGTTGCGCGACGAAAGCGCCAGCCCGTCCTCTCCGCGCACGATCGGGCAGGGGATGATCTCGACCGGAATGCGCAGTTGGCGTACCATTTCGCGGATTACCGCGATCTGCTGGAAGTCCTTCTCGCCGAAATAGGCTTTGGCAGGTTTCACCAGATCGAAAAGCCGACTCACGACCTGTGCCACGCCGTTGAAGTGGCCGGGTCGGGTCGCACCCTCCATCACTTTGTCGATCATGCCGAAGTCGAACGTGCGGGTGTCGGGTTCGGGATATACCTCCTCGACCGAAGGCATGAAAACATAGTCCGCACCGACCTCTTCGAGCAGGCGCAGGTCGGCTTCCGGGGTCCGGGGGTAATTTTTCAGGTCGGTTTTGTCGTTGAATTGTGTCGGATTGACGAATACGCTCACCACGACGGTCGCACACTCCCGGCGTGCGCGTTCAACCAGCGAACGGTGTCCTGCGTGGAGCGCACCCATGGTCGGGACGAATCCGATGCCGGACCGGTCCCGGCTGCCGAGTGCCCGGCGCAGTTCCTCGCTGTTTGTGATTGTTTCCATTTTCTTGGTTTGAAAAGTTAGTCGTATTGACGGCGGCAAAGGTAGAAATAACAATTAAGAATCGGAAGAGAAAAATTCAAAAAATGGGAAGAGCGCTCCATCTCTCCGAATCCATGCGGTCGAAAGGCGATTCCGGGTTTGGCAGGTTTCTTGCGGATACCAGGTAGAAACTTAAATTCGTATTATTATGGCAGATAAAATTTATGATGTCGGTCGATTCCGACACTCCATCGACAATTGGCAGCTCTCCATGTTGCTCGGTATTATTTTCTTCATCGTGGGCATCGTCGTCTTTTTCGAGCCGGGCGGCACTTATCTCGCGCTTTCCGTGCTGTTCGGGATCGTCGTGATTCTCTCGGGCGCTTTCGAACTGTATTTGGGTACGAAGGCTCCCACCGGGTCGGGCATGGGATGGTACATCGCAGGCGGTGTAATCGAAATCCTGCTGGGTATCCTGCTGCTGTGCACCCCGTCGATGCTCTTCACGATCCTGCCGTTCGTGCTCGGCTTTTGGCTCCTCTTCCGGGGATTCATGGCCGTCGGCGTCGCCAGCGAGATGATGGGTGTGGGTATCAAGGGCGCCGGCTGGACGATGACGCTGGGTATTCTCGTGATTATTTCCGCGTTTCTCGTTCTGTTCAATCCGATTATCGGTGTCGGTGTAGTCGTGTTCTGGGTGGGATTGTCCCTGCTGCTGGCCGGTGTCGATTTGATTGCACACGCTGTCACTCTGCGGCGGTTGCGCAAGGAGCTGTAACGGTCGATAATGTTCCGATTCGTCTTCGGCCTGGCAATATTTTGCCGGGCCGAAGCGTTTTTTATACAGATTCCCGATGAATTCCCGGCAGCACGATCAGAATGTCTTCGATCTGTCTTTTGTTCTTTATGTCAAAAAATTGTTAGAATATAGCCGTTGGTTTCATTTTTTTGTTTATCTTTACAATAATTTTAAGAAAAGACTTGAAATAGAGGTGTCGCGGCGTGCCGTTTTCTGCCGGGAGAGAGGAAGCGTCAGGGAATTTATAGTATTGACGAATGAAATAAACGGAGAAGTGCTTGTGCGGTTGAATATGCGGGCCGTCGAATACGGCCCGATAAAACGGAGTCTACTACCTGCTTCCAAAACGGATACGGTCCTTGAACGGATGTCGGAAGCGGCTTTTCGAGATATTATTATAAAAGTGATTATATACTTTATGTACTTCTTTGGGGGCGTAGCGCCCCGAGTCCCCTCCGAGGAGGGATACGTGGAGGCAGAATTACAGACGCAGCCACGAGTTGCGAATAGGTGACCGTCGGATAATGGTACATTACTATATGATTGCTGTTAAAAATAGAACCACTTTTATTCATCCGAATGAGGGGCGGTTTTGATCGTTCGGCCCCGAGTTCATAAATTAATTAATTTAGGGATAGTCATTTAATTCCTTCAATTTGAGTTAACCAGCAGACTTTCCCTTA
>OGYM01002922.1_pt1 | contig 10591 bp, 10 predicted proteins | sample 1576491 | NCBI WGS metagenome assembly OGYM01 (sample SAMEA3541515, study PRJEB24748) | human gut metagenome | biome: human gut; feature: human-associated habitat; material: faeces | place: China | collected 2012 | reverse complement strand
CAATAACTGTTCGGATTAAGTTTAAAAGAAATCGCTCCTTGTGTAGTGGCGGAAGTATCGAAGTTCCAAAAGCATTTTTCAATATCCGCTATTGTTCCTTCGGAATACATGGATCTATAATTAGAGGTGTAATTTGCAGGGCAGAATATAATGACAGATGAAGTCATATTTCCGAATGGATTATTTTTTTCTTCATGACGTTCTAACGCTGCATAGGAGAATACGTAACGTAAACTCCAACAATAGGATAATATATTTTTGCCTATATTATTTCCTACAGAAGTAGGAATTACAATTGCTTTAAGGGATGTGCAATTGTAAAAAACATTATCTCCAATTGAAGTAACAGTCTCAGGTATATTTATGTATTTTAATGAAGAACCGTTGAAAGCATCTGTTTCAATCTTTGTTAAACTATTTGGAATGCTTACGGATGTCAAGTTTATGCAATATTGAAAAGCACCGGTAGCAATTGTTTTCGTTCCATTTAAAATCATATAATTGCCTTTTTTGCCTGTAGGATAAAGGATTAATTTTGTTTTATCTTTGGAATATAATACACCGTCTATGGAACAATAATTCGGATTATCCTCATTTACCAAATCTTCCATTAAATTTACACAACCATTAAAGGCATTTGTAGGGATGCTTTTCAAACTATTAGGAAATGTAAGAGAAGTTAACCCTGTGCAACTTGAAAAAGCACCATAATTGACTGCTAGTGTTCCTTCAGGAATAACGTAGTCTCCTTTTTTACCTATAGGATAAAGTGTCAATTCCGTTTTGTTTTTGGAAAATAATATGCCTTCTATGGAGCAAAAATTCGGATTATCCTCGTTGACTAAATATTCTATTAAGTTAATGCTAAACTTGTATTTACAACTAATTATTCCTCAATATTTTATAAGCAATAAGTCAGGAATATGGTCGTTGTCTTTAATTGTACATTCTAAAGGATGAAGATTTAACATTTTTATTATTTCTTAGCTTATTTGACTTATTATCACCTGTTCGTACAGTCAGAGTACTTCTTCCGAAAGTTGTTCGGGCTCCTCGTCCGTCACCTTATGTTGGTTGACGCCGGGAAAGTAGTGACGCGCGTAAATCATCTGTTGCCGGATGTTGCTGGTCGTCACGTACCGCCCAACATTCTATTAATTTATGAGCGTGCTCTAGCGGGTGATAATAAGTCGGTGAGTTGTCCCATCAAGCCGAAGAGGAACCGGAAATTATTATTTACCAGTTCGTGGTCACCTTCGATGAAGCAGTCCTTGATAAGCGTTCTCATAGCCGATACCTCGTCTTTCTTGGATACGGGCATGAACTTGGAGAACTGCGAAAAAGTTGGTTCTGCCATGAGGGCTACATACATCTCCTTTTTACCGCAAAAGGTTTTCCGAACTCCACCATCAAATAAACCTTGCGCAACTTCTTTTTCTTCCATAAACGTATTTTTTATTTTCCGATAGATATAGGACGGAAAAAAAGAAAGAATGTGGAAAAACGGAAAGGAAAGTGCGGAAACCCCGTGATGTTTTCCACCATGTGTATATGGGAAAGGGGTACGTTATATTTCTTTAACAATATGAAATAGTGAATTTTGCCTTATTTTGTGTCCTTTTATGTAGACACACAGAATAATAAGCCTATTTGTATGAATAAATTTACAATAGACATAGACGAAACATTTAAATACCATTATCGTTCGTTATGCTTGTACGTGCTGCACTATGTCCATGATACGGATATTGCAGAAGACATCGTACAAGATAGTTTTTCTGCCTTGTGGGAGAAATTAAGTATCAGTGGAGCCGAGATAGAAAATGTCAAAGCCTACCTTTATACGACTGCCCGCAACCGCAGCCTGGACTATCTGAAGAAGGAGGAGATTTATGATCCGAATCTTTCCCCTTCTGATTTTGAAGATACGTTGAGCGATGAGGAAGCGGAGGAACGTTCGGTCAGGGAAGCGCGGATGTGGACTGCCATTGATGCCTTGCCCGAACGCTGCCGGGAGATATTCCTGCTGAACAAACGCGACGGCATGAAATACAGGGAGATAGCCGCCAAGTTCCAGATTTCCGTAAATACGGTGGATAACCACATCAGCAAGGCGCTCCGACTGATACGGGAAGGGACACAGAAAGTTTACGCATTCTTATTTAACTAATATTCACAAATTCCGCATAGTGAATTTGTCTGTAATCCCAGTCATTAATACGAAAACCAAAATAAAAGAGTATGAGAACCACGGATGAAAAATGCCTTCATTTTGTCTTGCGCCACTATCAGAAGAACAAGTTGGATACGCAAAAAGCATTGAAGGCTTTCAAAGAGAAATACCAGATAACGGAACAGGAACGGAAATCCTTCCGCTTGTGGTGGATACTTCCCGGTATGGCGGCAGCCATTCTGGTCGCAGTCCTTATTTATCCCCGCTTCCGGGAAAACGGAGCATGGAAGGAGGTAACGGCTTACTCGCACCCCGTGGATTATATGCTTCCGGACAGTTCCTCCATAACCCTGTTCCCGCATTCTTCCGTCCGTTTCCACGCAAAAGATTACCGGAAATCCAGCCGCAAAGTTCACATGGAAGGAAAAGTCGCGTTTTCTGTCAAGCATGACAATGCCCACCCGTTTACGGTAGAAGGGAAACTGTCCCAAGTCAGGGTATTGGGTACTGTCTTTACCGTCGATGAGAGCCGTGCAGACACAGCTATCGTGCAAGTCACATCGGGAAAGGTGCAGTTCTCAGCAATCGGGCAACCGGACGTTGTGATACTGACCGGAGGCATGGCAGCGCAAGTGACGGAAGAACAACCGGACGTACAGGTAATCAAAGAACGGAAAGCGGGCAGCTTTATTTTCGACAACGCCCCACTTCCAAAGGTACTTGAGGAATTGTCCCGATATTATAAAGTCAAACTATCCGCAAGCAATGAGAATAAACGCCTGACGGCCAGCTTCAAGAACAAAAGCCTTGATGAAATAATCAGGTTTATAGAGAAAGTGTTGAATGTAAAGATAGAAAAAGTAAAACAATGAAGTTAACAATCATTGCGATTATATTGTGTGTCTCTCTGGGTGCTAAAGCCCAACAGGATTCAACCGAAATGAAAAAAGCCATAGATGCCATGCAAAAAATGTATTCTGTTCATTTCGTATACGATTCTTCCTTGGCAAATATAAAGCCCAAAGGTATCTTCCAGCGGAGCAGTTCCTTGCCTGAGAACCTAAAAAGGATTTTCAGCGGAACCGGCATCCGATGGGAGATTCAGGGAGAATATGTCCTGCTGTTCCGCCAGAACAACTATACTTTTTCCGGCCACATATGCGAGGATAACGGAGAAACGCTGATCAACGTGACCATTTTCGATTTGAATACCCAAACGGGAACACTGAGTAACGAACAGGGATTTTTCAGCATTACGCTGCCGGAGGGGAAACACAAACTTCGTTTCTCTTATATAGGTTATCAGGATGTGGTGAAGGAGGTGGATTTGACATCCAATTACAACGGTGTCATCTACCTGAAAGAAAGCAATACTTCGCTGAAAGAAGTAGTAGTGGTTGCAGACTTGAACGCTTCCCTCCGCACGACACAGACCGGCAAAGTGTCGCTGACCTCGGAACAGTTGAATACGGAGTTTTCGCTGCTTAGTTCACCGGACTTGGTAAAGACCCTCCAGAATATTCCCGGTGTGGCTTCCGGAACGGAGCTGCTTTCCGGCATGTATGTACACGGAGGCAAGAACGATGAGAACCTTTTTCTGCTGGACGGAACACCGCTTTACCAGATCAACCATTTGGGCGGGCTGTTCTCCGCTTTCAATACGGATATTATCAAAAACGTGGATTTCTATAAAAGCGGTTTCCCGGCACGTTACGGCGGCAGACTTTCTTCCGTAGTGGATGTACGCACCAAAGAGGGGAACATGAAGGAGTTTCACGGGACTTTCTCCTTGGGGCTGCTCGATGGCAGAGTCCAGTTTGAAGGCCCGATCATAAAAGACAAGACCTCGTTCAACATAGCCATGCGAAGAAGTTGGGCAGATCTTTTCACAGCTCCGGCATTCTTCCTGCTCAACCGTTCCAATCCCGATGACAAAAAGAACGTGCGCTATGCCTTTCACGACATCAACGGGAAAATCACCCACCGTTTTTCGGACAATAATAAACTGTCCCTTAGCGTGTATTCCGGAAATGACCTGCTGAAGACAAAAGCCCGGCAGACGTTCGAAGACGGGGAACATTACGACTCCGATTTCAAGGCTCAATGGGGCAACCTGACTACGGCTTTGACGTGGAACTGTCAAATCGTCCCGAAGTTGTCCGGCAGTTTCACCGGTGTCTATTCACGCAATATCTCCATGTATGATTATGTGGAAGGCAGCCGTTTCTTTTCCGACGGGGAACAAACTTCCATGACGGGAATGGAACGGTCCAACCGTTCCACAATCGACGACATGGGATACCGCATGGAGTTCGACTACCGTCCCGGCACGAATCATCATATACGCTTTGGCAGCAATTATCTGCATCACATATATCATCCGCAAAGCACGGCTTCCAGAAACCAGACGGACAGGGATACCTTATCGACAGAAAACGCAAGCAGCTATAAGGGTAACGAGGTCGCTTTTTATGTGGAAGATGAAATGCGGCTGTCCTCCAGGACGAAATTAAACGCGGGACTGCATTACACCCTTTATCAGACAGACGGAAAGATGTACCATTCCTTGGAGCCAAGACTGGCCATGAGTTACCAATGCTCGGAAAAAGCCACGATGAAAGTGTCCTATACGGAAATGAGCCAATTTGCGCACCAACTGTCAAACACCTATCTGAACCTGCCGACAGACAGTTGGGTTCCTTCCACACGCAAAGTTCGTCCCATGCGTTCAAGGCAAGTGGCAGCCGGGATATATACGGAGTTGCCTTGGCATATCAGTTTGAACGTGGAAGGATATTACCGTACCACAAGCCAACTGCTGGAATACGACGGGGGCAACAGCCTGATGCTTCCTGCCGAGAACTGGGACAATCTGGTCAAGACCGGCAAGGGAAAGTCTTACGGCGTAGAATTGTCATTGGCATACAAAGACCGTTACAATGTCATCGAAGCAGGATATACGCTTTCATGGAGCTTGCAAAAGTTTACTGATTTTTATCCCGGCTGGTATTCCAGCAAGTTCGACAACCGGCATAAACTGAACATCGCCTACCGGCATAAGTTCAATGACCGTATAGATGCCTACGCCGCATGGGTTTACCGTAGCGGCGACCGTGCCACCGTCCCGAACCAGTATGTAAACGGGCCCTCTTTTCCGGGCATACCGGATTCAGGCGAACCGGAACTGGTTTACGAGAAACCGAACAACATCACGCTCCCGGCATATCATCGGCTCGATTTGGGTGTCAATTTCCGGCGTACTACCAAAAGGGGATTCGAGCGTATCTGGAACGTCAGCATTTATAACGCCTATTGCCGTATGAATGCGTTTTATACCCGGATAGAGCGTCTGCCCGACGGCGGTTTCAGGGGTAAGGGATTTGGCATTTTCCCGATTATACCCTCGTTTAGTTATACCCTCAAATTTTAAGTGCATGAAACATTTATATCATATATTACTGCCCGTGTATATCGGCTTACTTTCGTCCTGTACCTATCATTTTGAACTGGACGATGTGGGCGCTTCTCCCAGACTGGTGCTATACAGCTATCCGGGAAGCGGCGACACAACGGTAGTCCACCTTTCACGCAGCCTTCCCGTCAGTCAGAAAGGCGAGCTCGTCCGGGGACTGAAGGGAGCGGACGTCCACCTGTCCGTAAACGGTGAAGCGGTACCCCTTGCATGGACGGACGATTCCATACCGGGAGTCCCCGCCCAAAGCTATTACGCGGTAAAGGCGTATGAAGATGGCGACAAGGTCAACATAACCGCAGCGGCAGAAAGAATGAAAGCGGTTTCATCCGCTACGGTTGTCCCGTCCCGATTCCCTTTGACATCAATCAAATTGGCTCTCAAAGACGGTGAACCGAACCTGCTTCAGTTTCGGATAGGCTTTACAGACAATGCGCAGACAAAAGACTATTATGCGTTGAAGGTGGAGCGTAAACAACTGTTCTGGAACGATGGCAAGTATTCGGAAGAAAGCAGTACCCTCGCGTTGAACTTGGACGACGAACCTCTGCTGAATACATCTTCCGGGTTAGACGATATCCTGATGATTGAAAACGGGTTCTACCGGAATTTGTATTACTGGGACGATACGAAAATTAAAGGGAAAAGCTACACGGTTCGTCTGAATACCAATTACGAGGCAGACTATGAAGACGACTTCATAACCCCTGACGGAACCGAACATATCAAACGCCAAGTGAAATACAGAATCAGCCTGTACAGCCTTTCGGAAGAGTTTTACAGGTATCTGAAATCACTGAACGACCAGAAAAACAACGGGCTTGGAAACTCTGAACTGGCTCCCATACGCTCTACTTACACCAATGTCATAAACGGGATAGGTGTCGTGGGAGGATGCAGGATGTTCCAGACGAAATGGATAGACAATTTACAGGAAAACTAAATAATAATAAAAAAAATGAAAAAGACAATTTTATCAATGCTTTTCTTGCTGGCAGGAATAGGATGCTTTGCACAAAAATCCGGCATTATCATCGGTGTGACGGACGGACATTTGGGAAAATATTCGGGATATGCTTACATGAGTACGGGAACGGCGAACAACTCTTCCTACCCCGAAACCCGATGGACACCCGGAGTAGGCTTTAATTTGGGCTACCAGTTTGGCTTCGATCTTTCCAACCGTTTCTGGATTGATGCTTCCATATTGGGAAAAGCCGTTCAGGGAAAAGCAGAGTCCTTCGATTTGAATGGAAACAACGTTGTTCCCTGGTCTGACAAGGCATGGATATGGGGACTTGCTTTGAACGGCTCAATCAATTACCGCATCTGTTCCGGACTGTATGCCGGTATTGGCATTGAACCCACCGGTTATTTCAAAACCGATAAATTGAAGGAAAACTTGGAAGGGCGGGTTTTCGACTTTCCGATAGTCCTCACCTTAGGCTATGAGTTTAAGAACGGCATGAAATTGTCCGCTTCCTACAAGCATGGTTTCAAGCCATTGTATGACAATGCTTTTGCCTCCAATACAAAGAATAACAAAGAGTTCGGCATATCATTATATGTGCCCATGTTTAAATAATAACCAATTATTAAATTTTTTCAATTATGAGAAAAACGCTTTTTAGTCTTGCTTTGGCAATGGCTGTCTTATCATCATGTAGTTCTGATGACATAGTGAACAATCCGATGAATGAGGAGAACCATTCTTTCCCGGCCTCCAGAAGTTTGCATGAAAATATTCTTTCCTTTTCCAGTGAGGAGGAATACAATGCCTTGCTCGATTCCTTGGGCACGTTGTCCGATGAGGAACTTCTGCAATGGGAATCCGGACAGAAAGGCTTCACCTCCATGTACAGGATGCACAGCGAAGCCTTGGGACAGATATTAAACGCCACATGCAAGGAAGAATATGAATCCATTAAGACTGCTTACCAGACTGATTTTATATTCAACGACAAGGACAGCACCGATTTGTCGATATATATGCCGGTGTTGAATGTAAGCAAGGCAATCACATTGACCCCCGAAGGGTTCGTATGTATCGCCGGTGAGAGAAAGAACATGAAGGAGTTTGAAAATTATGACGGATATAAAAAAGAACTTTCTTTACTTTATCCTGTCCCGCTGGGTGTAACGATCGAAAATGGTATAAACAGGGTTTACGTGAAAACGAAGAAAAGAAAGTTCACCGCACAGATTGGTATGCGAGGAAACCAACAGGCTATCCGTGTAAATGCGTCTAAAAAAGTTTTATGGGGCTGGGTGGAATATACGACTGCGTACTATTGGAAATACACGCCTAACGGCCCTGTACAATTTGGTAAAGAAGTGAAAAGCGGTCATGACATTATGATCGTGGGCAATCCTTTCCCAAATGGAGCGAAATTGTATATGTGGACTCGCGGTACCGGTGAAGAAAACTGCGGAATAATGACTGTGCAATTGTAATCCTTATTGAACCGGATTATTCACCAATCATTCGGGACGAATCTCTGATATAGCCAAATGTTCGTCCCGAATATTAAAATTATCATTTTATGAGCAGGAAAGTATTTACTTGTTTTATAGTGATTTTCTTTTTTCTAAATAAAGCCGCTTCTTACGGTCAGGAATTTCAAGTGTCGCGTGACACCGTCAAGGTTTCCGTTCAGGAAGGAAATACTTCGCCTCATAACGAAAGAAGCATTACCCCAAAGCCTTTGGATATACGGAAAGCGGTTGATCTTTCTTCCGGCAGTTGCCCGTCCCAGATAACATTTGACGTGCAGAACCCATATAATCCGACATTCCCTACCGACAAATCGCCTTTGCATGAGGGGGAATATTCGACCTCCGGTATCATTAAAAGCTATCCTTCCGGCTATTTTTACGGCATAGGCAGGCAGGAAAACTTCATCGGCTTGGGAACAATGAACTATGCAGGTATCGGATATGTATATTCTCCCGGTTGCTGGTCATTTAACTTGCAGGCATATACCGTAAAATGGAGTGTCCCCAGACGCGAGAGTCAGCTATTGGGATTGTCCGGGCTGTTGACATATCCCGTCAACGAGAAAATTCGTCTAAACACATTTGCCTCATACTCCTTCATTCTTTCTTCTCCTTTCAGTTCCTCGAATTACGGGGGATTCGTTTCCTATGACATCATTCCCAACTGGGGGATGGATTTCGGCGTCAGAAGCCATACCGATTTTCCGTTGCATAAAACGAAAACGCTTCCGATAGTAGCTCCGTATTTTCAGTATAAAGGCAACAAATTGGGTATTGATATCGGTGGCGGATTATTTAATTTGCTATTCAAATAACCTGCACTGATTTCTATCGTTACTCCTGAAGCGAGGATTATAAGATAAAGGTATTATCTTTTCATCGAAAAACCTCTTTTCTGCTGCTGGTCATAATTCCCTTCCACCACATTGTCAACTTCCCGTCTGGCTTTGATTTGCTCCCGGTTGTCAAATTCACCCTTTTGCCTGGCAGTGAAGTACAGGAAATCCCCTGCCGCCTGATGTGATTGTCTGTCATCCCCGAACAGGTTAAGGGCGTTCTTGATGTCAGATACCTGTTCCGTGTCAAAACGGGACTTGTAATAATCACGGGCAAAACGGATGATACTGTGTACCGCCTTGCGGAAGATGTCGCTTGTTTTTAGCAGCAGGAAACTGAGGCAGCCGATAATATGGCTTTGCCATGCAATCCGGTTCTTGAGTCTCGTAGTTTCCTGTACATGTTCCGTTTCCTTGCGGTTCAGTTCGGACCGGTGTTTGGCCTCCAGTTGCATCAGCTCACGGCTGTGGTCGTTCTGTATGGTCTGGATTTTATCCTGCAACCGTTCGATGGTTTCCTCGTGCGTGGAAATCTCACAGCGCAAATCCTCTATTTCATTTTTCAGGGCTTTCGATTTCCCGGTAGCCCAGCCGACAGCGGCGTTCAGAAGTTCACTTCCTTTTTCCTTGTTCAGTCTGGAGCGTTTCTCGCTGATAGCCCTGTCAAGGTCTTCACTCTGCCGTTCCTTTTCATTTGCCTTTTCGATAAGGGCGTTGGTAATGCTTTCCGTTTCATGCATCTTTTTGTTCGCCATTTCCAGCTCATGTTCCCGGTATTGCCTCGTGGCATCAAGCCGCTTCATTTCCTCCTTCTGCTTCCCAATGATAAAGTCGTTACGTTCCTGATGTTCCTTGCCTGTAACAGCCTTTGACTGCCCACGCTCCATCAGGAGAATGTCGGATGCCAGACTTTGCATTTCGGTCATATCCTCGTCATTGAGCTTGCGGCTCTTGCCTGTGTCATGGTTCATCCAGTCGAACACGATATGCGCATGGTAATTTGGCTTGAACCATTTTTCGCCCACCTTGAAACTTTCTTTGTCTTCTTGGGTGGGTTGTCCGCCCAGCCAATGCCCCTCGTCTTTGTGCAGGAAGATTTGGAGCGGTGTGATGCCCCAACGTCTTTGGCATTCCTCGCCAAACTTGTGCACGTCTGCCAGTGTCGTGTCCGGTCGGATGAGCAACACGCCCTCACGGATTGGCGAGCATCCCGCCACCTTGATTATCTTTCCGTTCTTTCTCTTGCGTTCACGCTCCTTTTCCTGCATGGCACGACCTGTCTTTTCCTTGACCATCTGCTTGATGTAGTCATAGTGCGCCTGCAGGTCGGGATTGCCGAAGCCGGGATTTATCCACTGCTCATTATTGGCAGTGAGTTCGGGCACGATGTAGATTTTGGACTTGCCGATATTGCGCATATACTCGGCAGTCCTTCGGTTATGAGCCTCGCTTGACGAGGTCTTGCAAGGCTTGATGTGTATGCTGCTTTTTGTAGCCATATTCTCAAAATTTGATTTGGGTTGTTGATTAAACTTATTGCTGTCCGCTCATAACCGCACGGGGTTCTTAGGGGTGCAACCCATAAGCGGAGATTGCAAAGAGAGGGTCACTCTT
>OGYM01002919.1_pt1 | contig 10597 bp, 9 predicted proteins | sample 1576491 | NCBI WGS metagenome assembly OGYM01 (sample SAMEA3541515, study PRJEB24748) | human gut metagenome | biome: human gut; feature: human-associated habitat; material: faeces | place: China | collected 2012 | reverse complement strand
TTCTGTTGAACAAAATGATGTTAAACTTAATTTTCTTGATACACCAGGATATTTTGACTTTGTTGGAGAAGTAGTGTCAGCATTAAGAGTATCTGCTTCTGCTGTACTTGTTTTAGATGCAACTGCAGGAGTTGAAGTTGGAACTGAAAAAGCATGGAAGCTACTTGAAGAAAGAAAATTGCCTAGAATTATTTTTGTAAATAAAATGGATAAAGGTTATGTAAATTATCCAAAACTTTTAGCAGAGTTAAAGGAAAAATTTGGTAAGAAAATTGCTCCTTTCTGTATTCCTATTGGAGAAAAAGAAGAGTTTAAAGGTTTTGTAAATGTTGTAGATATGGTAGGAAGAGTATTTGATGGTAAAGAATGTGTAGACACCCCTATTCCAAAAGATATAGATGTCAGTGAAGTTAGAAATCTATTATTTGAAGCTATTGCTGAAACTGATGAGGTCTTGATGGATAAATATTTTGCAGGAGAAGAATTTACACAAGAGGAAATAGTGAAAGGACTACATAAAGGAGTAGTTAATGGAGATATAGTTCCAGTTATGGTTGGTTCTGCTCAACAAAATATAGGAATACACACTTTATTAAATTACTTAGAATTATATATGCCTTGCCCAACTGAATTATTTAGTGGTCAAAGAATAGGAGAAGATCCAACAACTCAACAAGAAAAAGTTGTAAAAATATCTTCTGAAAATCCATTTTCTGCAATAGTTTTTAAAACTTTGGTTGATCCATTTATTGGAAAGATTAGTTTCTTTAAAGTGAATTCAGGAGTTATTAAGAAAGAAACAGAAGTATTTAACCCTAAGAAAAATAAGAAGGAAAGAATTGCTCAAATTATAACAATGCAAGGAAATAAACAAATAGAACTTGAAGAATTGCATGCAGGGGATATAGGAGCAACAACTAAATTGCAATTTACTCAAACTGGAGATACTTTATGTGATAAAAACTTTCCAGTTGTATTTAATAAAATAAGATTCCCTAAACCAAATATTTATTCAGGTGTAGTACCTGCCAATAAAAATGATGATGAAAAATTAAGTACAGCATTACAAAGAGTTATGGAAGAAGATCCAACATTTGTTATGAGTAGAAACTATGAAACAAAACAATTATTAATAGGTGGACAAGGAGAAAAACACCTATATATAATTTTATGTAAGATAAAAAATAAATTTGGTGTTCATGCTGAATTGGAAGATGTTATAGTTTCTTATCGTGAAACTATACTTGGAAAAGCAGAAGTTGAAGGAAAACATAAAAAACAATCTGGTGGAGCAGGTCAATATGGAGATGTATTCATAAGATTTGAGCATTCTGATAAAGACTTTGAATTTGTGGATGAAATTAAAGGAGGAGTTGTTCCTAGAAACTATATTCCTGCTGTTGAAAAAGGGCTTATAGAAGCTAAGGAAAAAGGAGTTTTAGCAGGATATCCTGTTATAAACTTTAAAGCAACTCTATATGATGGAAGTTATCACCCAGTTGATTCTAATGATTTATCATTTAAGCTAGCAGCTATTCTTGCTTTTAAAGCTGGAATGGAAAAGGCCAAACCTGTTCTTTTAGAACCATTTGTAAGAATGGAAATTAGAATCCCAGAAGAATATATGGGAGATGTAATGGGAGATTTGAACAAGAGAAGAGGTAGAGTTTTAGGTATGGATCATACTGAAACTGGTGAACAACTTTTACTTGCGGAAGTTCCAGAAGCAGAAATATTAAAATATTCTATTGATTTAAGAGCTCTAACACAAGGTAGAGGGGAATTTGAATATGAATTTGTAAGATATGAAGAAGTTCCTGAAAATATTTCTAAGAGAATTATAGAAGAAAGAAATAAAGATAAATAAAATTAAAAAAATAAACTGCACCTCTAATCTTATATTCAAGATTATTGGTGCAGTTTTTAATTTATCCTTGTCTAAAAGTAACTCCTACTTCTCCAATAGGATGTTTCCAAGATTTTACAATTTTTCCATGTGAAAGCACTCTACAAGTTCCACATTCTAAACAACCTAAATGGCTAAAACTCAATTTTCCATCAATGTATTTATAACATTCTGCTGGACAAGCCAATAATAATTTTCTAATTTCTGTTTCATCTGTAAAATTTTTATCTACATCAATATGAGAATTTTCTTCATCAACATGAAAAACATTTAATCCAAGTTTATCTTCTATTGTCATCTTCTTCATTATTAAAACGCCTCCAATACTGTGCTAACAAAATCTACAAGTTTTGCTGCTGTTGTATGTTCTGCCACAGAGTGAATAACATACATCATCAAACTTTGTTCTTGCTTTCCATCTACTGTAAATGCTTTTGTAGCAATATCATCAACCATTGCAGGAAGACCTTCAAAAATTTCTCTTCTTCCAAGTAAAGTAGGGAATCCCTTATATTGATTTAAGTCTCTCATAATAAAACTATCATCAAGAGCTTTCTTATAATCAGACAGTGTAGTTGCACTAAAATCTCCAATTTCATGTGCCTTGATAACTGTTTCAGCAGCAAGTCTACCAGATTCAATAGCAAAATCCATTCCACGAACTGTAAAACCTAAGTTGATACAGAAACCAGCAGCATCACCAGTTACTAAAACTCCGTCTCTATATAATTCAGGAACCATATGAATTCCTTCTTCTGGAACTAAATGACCTGAATATTCAATAGAAGTTCCTCCTTCTAAATATGGAGCAATAACAGGGTGTTCTTTAAATCTATCCAATAATTGATTGATAGATAAATCACTATGTCCAATATCACTTAAAGTAGCAACGACTCCAACAGAAACACTATCTTTATTAGTATAAAGTAATCCTCCTCCAAATCCACCTAAGGTAGGATCTCCACAAGAAAGCCATGCTACACCCTCTCCATTATTTACAGCAAAACGTTGATTAATAACATCTTCTCCTAATTTAATAACTTCTTTTGCTCCAACAGCTACTTGATGAGGTTCCAATTCTTTTTTCATACCTAAACTTTGTGCTAAAAGAGAATTTACTCCATCTGCAAGAATGACTACATCTGCATATAGTTCTTCCCCTGTTGCAGAAACTCCTACTACTTTTCCATCTTCTACAATAAGTTCATCTACTAAAATTCCAGGAATAATTTCAGCTCCTGCTTCTTCTGCTTTGGAAGCTAACCATCTATCAAATGTAGAACGAAGCACTGTATAAGAAGCATTTTCATTATTTGAACTTAATTTTTTAGATCCAAACCCTATATCAAAAGAACTATCTTCACTCATTAAAGAAATTTTTTCTCTTGTTATCTTTCTTTCAATGGGGGCTTCCTCTGCAAAGTTTGGAATAATTTTTTCAAGACTGTGTCCATAAAGACGACCACCTGTCATATTTTTTGCTCCACAAAAATCTCCTCTTTCTACTACAAGAACCGCAAGTCCAGCATTTGCAAGGACAATAGCTGCAGAGCAACCTGCCAAACCGCCACCTACGATTATGGCATCAAATTTTTCTTCGCTCATATCATTTCCTCCTATAATTTTTTCTACTTTTTTCCTTGAATCATTACACAAACTCCAAACATTTTGCTATGGTGTTTAATTTCTTTTAAGCCTAGTTTTTCATATAGCAAAATTAATTCTTTCTTTTTAAGAAACTGTTGTGTTGATTCGTATAACCAAACATATTCTTTATAATATTTTTTTCCACCACCAAATAATGGCATAATATACTTAAAATATATTTTATAAAAAGGTTGTATCCATAAACAATCTGGAACAAAAGAATCTAGGCAATATACAATGCCATCTTTTTTAACTACTCTTATCATTTCACTTAGTACTTTTTCATAATCCACAGTATTTCTTAAACCAAAAGAAATAGCAACAGCTGAAAAACTACAATCTTTAAATGGTAAGCATAATGCATCTGCTTCTTTCCAGACAATATCTAAATCTTTACTTTTTTTAACTGCTTCATTTAGCATTGCAGAAGAAAAATCTACTCCGACAATGTTCAAATCTTCTCTTTTTTCTGCTAGCCAAATAGAAATATCCCCTGTGCCACAGCACACATCTAAAAAATCAGCATTTTTAGGAATTTCTTTAACAATTTTATCAACTAACTCCTGTTTCCAATTCTTTTGCAAGCCAAAGCTAATTCTATTATTTGCTTTATCATATTGAGTATGTATATTTTCAAATACTTCATGGACAAATTTTGATTTTTGCTCTTTATTCATATCACATCATTTCCATAATTATTTTTATTAAAATAGCAATAAAATAAGCTATATTTACAATGATATTTGCCTTTACAATATTTTTCATCTGCTCTATTCTTTTGTAAGCTAACAGCTCAGACTGCATAAGAAATTTAAAACATCTGTATCCCAATAATAAGATAAGTACAGGAGTGATATAACCTATCATTCCTAATAGGTAAATAGATAGACTACTTATTAATAATAACCATATTACTATTAAGGTATGATAAAGATTTTTTGTATTTTTTCTTCCAAGAAGAACTGGTAAAGTATATCGTTTAGCCTGTAAATCTTTTTCAATATCACAACCATTATTAGTCATCATAATCAATGCAATTCCTATCATCAATGGAAGAGCATACAATAAAATTTCATTATGAAATTTTCCATCAGAAACTGCTGCCACTCCCAAAGGAATTAGAATCCCCATTACAAAACCTGAAATAATTTCTCCTATTGGAAGATAAGAAATTGGAAAAGGTCCTCCTGAATACAGAAGAATAACAATTCCTCCAATACACCCTATTCCTAATGGTAAAAATCCACTTTGTATACAGGCAATCATCCCTAATATTGCTCCTAAGGTTAAATAGATAATTCCAAGAATAAGAACCTGTTTAGGATTAATAGAATTATAGATTAAAACTGCATCACTTTCTTCTACATAATCTTTTTCACTGTCATTACCCTTGATATAGTCTATATAATCATTAAAAGTATTGACAGAAGATTGCATAAAGATACAAGTAAAAATTAATAAAATACTTTTCAAAAAACTTAAAGGGTATCTTTCTAATTTACAGAACAATATTCAAAAAAGAACTGGTCCAATTGAAGCAATCCAAGTATGAGGTGCTGCTAATTGGAGAGCTAATTTTACTGTGAGATGATTATTTTTCATTTTTCTACTTCCAAATCATTCAGCATTTTTTCTAAGTAAACTGTTATTTCTGAATTTTGCCCCAATTCTTTTATCAGTTGTCTGTTAATGGTAGAAAGATATTTAATTTTTTCATAGCTTGCTTCTATCCCACCAAATTGAATAATATAATTTTGTAATTGGAGAATTTCTGTAAGAGATAATTTTTCTTCCTTATTTTTTCTCATAATAGGTAATAAAACTTCTTTGGCTTTTGGATTTTTTAATGCCATAATCACTGGAAAAGTATAGATTCCATTTTGAAAATCTTTGTGAGTTTCCTTACCTAACTCTTTTGAGTTGGAAGTAAAATCCAAAATATCATCTTTTAATTGAAACATCAATCCTAAATTTTTTACAAATAATTCTAATTTTTGAATAATTTCCTCTGAACAACCAGATTCTTTGGCACCTATATAAGAAGCTGCTTGAAAAAGTACTGCTGTTTTTCTTTCAATATTTTCAAAATATTTTTTTTCACTTATATCTTCTTGATAACGACAAAGGTCTTGTTCTATCTCACCTATACACATATATTCCACAGTTTTTGATAAAATAGAAACAGCTTCATTCAAATTTTCCACAGCTCCATAGTAAAAGATTCTAGCCATCAAGAAATCTCCTGCAAATACTGCTGCATCTTTTCCATATTTTCCTTGTATAGACACTTTTCCTCTTCTGTAAGGGGAGTCATCTACAATATCATCATGTATCAAAGAAGCAAGATGAGTCAGCTCTACCATTGCAGCTAATTTACAAATTTTTTCTTTATTATTTTTCCAATTTGAACCTAAAAATGCACATAACAACAAAAGTTTTGAGCGAAACATCTTTCCTGATAAATTAAGAACATCATCTAAAACAGCCCCAACTTGACTTTCTTTTATGGAATAGTCTGCAATTAAATGAATGTAATATTTAATCTGTTCTATCCATTCTTTCAGTAATATTTCTATCAATTAAATTAGTCCCCTTTTCTCTGCAATAATTTCAGCTGTATGTTTTACTTTTATATCATTAATTCCACGAGCATCTAATCCACCTTTGATTTGCATTAAGCATCCAGGACAATCTAAAGCCACAACATCTGCACCTGATTCTTTAATATTTTGAATTTTCTTTTCCAAAATAGGAGCAGAAATTTCAGGATATAATAAACTGTAAGAACCACCAAAACCGCAACAGTTATCACAGTCATTCATTTCTATAAATTCAACACCCTTAGTATGTTTTAATAACTCTCTTTGTTCTTTTGATACTTTTAGACTTCTCTTTAAATGGCAAGAATCATGATAAGTAACCTTTATTGGTTTTCCATCTCCTTCTTCTGACATTCCTCCAAGTTCATAGAATAATTTACAAAAATCATAAGTTTTATCTGCTAATTCTTTTGCTTTCTTGTGCATTTCTGTTCCTTCTTCAAAGAAAGTTGGATACAGATGTAATTGATGTGTACAAGATGGACAAGCACTTACAATGTAATCATATTTTTCAGCTTCCATTCCTTTAATATTAATTTCAGCTTCTTTTTTAGCATTTTCAGTATCTCCCATATTTGTTGCTGGACATCCACAACAAGCTTGTCCTAATGGCATTTCTACCTTATATCCAATGGAATTCATATCTGCAACTACTGCTCTTGCAAGATCTGTATAGACGAAATCTAGTAGACAACCTGCAAAAATAGCTATTGTTCCCTTTGGATTTTTTACATCTTGTTTAATTGTATGGAAAAAATCTCTTAAAGGTACTTGTGCAATTGCTGGGAAACTTCTACCTTTTGTCATACCAGATAAAAACATTGGTAGATGACGAATCATAGGTTCTCCCTTTGTAAACATTCCTTGTGCCACAGAAGCAATACGAAGCATAGAATGGAATAATTTACGATCTGATACAGCATCTAATGCAAATTTCTTTAATGCATCTGGATGTTCTTTCATATTCTTTTCACGCAATTTCATAATCATATCAGAGATATGTAAGCCTCCACCACAAACATCATTACATCTTCCACATTGTAAACAGATATTTTGGATTTCAGCAGCTCTTTCTTCTGATACTAAAAAGTGAGTTAGCATAGTTCCAATTCCACCTGTGTAAACATTAGAACCATAGACATGTCCTCCTACCAAAGCAAATGCAGGACAAACATCTAAACATGCTCCACATCTAATACAATTAAATATTTCACGAAAATCTGGTTCTGCTAAAATTTCTCTACGACCAGGATCATCTAAAATCACACAATAAAAATCTTTTTTACATTTTTCATCTTTTTCTTTGTCAGTTGTTACTTCACAAGCTCCAGTATACATAGAAATATATGATGTAATTCTTTGAGCTGTTCCATTTCTAGGTAGTGCTTTAAAAATATAACGAGCATCAGACAAAGATTTTACAAATTTTTCAATTCCAAAAATATATAAATGAATTGGAGGTAAAGTTCCTACCATACGCCCATTTCCTTCATTTGTCATTGTAAATACAGTTCCTGTTTCTGCAACTGCTACATTTGCTCCAGAAACTCCCATATCTGCATGAGTAAATTTATCTCTCATTACTTTTCTAGCTGTTTTTACTTCTTCTGAAATAATTGGATTATTTTTTACTTTTGTATAGTCAGTAAAAAGGTCAGCTACTTGTTCTTTGTTTAAATGCAATGCTGGCATAACCATATGCACAGGAGTATTTCCTTCCAAAGCAATTATAAATTCTCCAAGGTCTGTTTCTTGAACTAAAACTCCATCATCTCCAAGTACATGATTCATTTTAATTTCTTCAGAAGCCATAGACTTAGATTTTACAATTGTTTTTACTCCTTTTTCTTTTACCAGTTTACGAATCCAATCCATTGCATCTTCTGTACTTTTAGCATGATAAACATGTCCACCTCTTGCTTCACAATTAGTTGTGAATTCTGCTATCATTTCATCAATATGTTCTGCTGCATAAGATTTTACTTCTGCAATTTTTTCTCTTGTTTTTTCAAAATCAACCCCAGCATAAGATTTTTCTCTTCTAGCAGGGTAAGTTTTACAAAAATTTCCAAGTGTTCTTCCAAGTGTAGCATTTTCTAATGCAAAGTGTATCTCCTTTTTTAAATCTTCACTAGCCATCGTTCCTCCTATTATCCTTAACTTCTAAAATTTTTATTGTACCTATTCATCATCTACAATTACAATAGATACTTCAATTGGACCATGAACACCAACAGTTCCAACACATTCAATATCTGCTGTACGGCTTGGACCAGTTATGAAACCAACAAAGTTAGGAATTTTTTTCATTCCACTTAAAATATCAAACATATCATCATAAGTAGGAACAATAGTAGAACCTTTTACTACTCCTATATAGTATTCAGACATTGTAGCTACTATTCTTCCATCTACATCATCTTGCTCTTGTACTATTGTTCCAAGTTCTGCAATTCCATGTTGTGCTTCTGACAGTCCTCCCTTATCAGTTTCTGCATGAAGACGAATGTGATCTGTGTGTACAGTAATTCCATTTTGTTGAAGAGAAGAAATAACTCCTGCTTCTTTTAACATAGGGGATTCAAATAAAGATATTGAATCAACATTATGTTCTTTAAACAATTCTGTAATTACCTTTCCAAGTTCTGCTTTTGGTGTACGCATACAATTTCCATTTACACTTTCCAAGTTTTTTTTGAAGCTCTCATACAAGTCATCTGTAATACTCTTCATTTTATCATCTCCTTTATATAGTCTAAAAACTAACTAATTAATTAAATGTTTAATTTCTTTCTAAGTATAATTATAAAATAATAGTTTTTTACTGTCAATAAAAAAATCATATATATTATAATTATTTATCAGAAATGTTTAAAAAACCTTAGATATTGCTTATTATGTTAAAATATGATACAATTTTATTGATTTTTAAAAAGGAGAAAAATTATGGCTAGAATTATTATTTTTACAGGAAAAGGTGGAGTTGGTAAATCAAGTGTCGCAGCAGCACATGCATTATCTTCTGCAAAAATGGGTAAAAAAACTTTATTGGTCAGTGCTGATACAGCACACAATTTAGGAGACATTTTTAAAATACAAATTGGCTCAAAAATTACAAAAATTTCTGAAAATTTAGATGCTTTGGAGCTAGATTCGGATGTTGTGAAACGTGAAATTTTTCCAGAAGTAAAAAATACTATGTTAGATTTAATGGGAAAAAGTGGAATTGGAATTACTAATCTAAATGAAAATTTTTCTTTACCTGGTTTTGAAAATCTTTTTTCACTTCTAAAAATTAAAGAAATATATGAAACTAATCAATATGAACATATTTTAGTTGATTGTGCACCAACAGGAGAAACTCTTGCTCTCTTAAAACTTCCAGAGCTTCTTGCATGGTATATGGAAAAATTTTTTCCTATTGGGAAAAAAATAGTTCGTGTTCTTTCTCCTATTTCAAAATTAGCATACAAAGTTGTACTTCCAAGTGCTAAAACTATGAATACAATAGAGCACATTCATAAAAAACTTTTAGAGCTTCAAGAACTTTTAAAAAATAATGAAATTTGTAGTGTTAGGTTGGTTTGTATTCCAGAAAAAATGATAGTGGAAGAAACAAAAAGAAATTTTATGTATCTAAACCTATACAGATACCAAGTTGATACTGTTTTTATTAATCGTATTATAACAGATGAAATAGAAAATACTTTTATGCAAAAATGGAAAAAAATTCAATCTAAATATATTAAAGAACTAGAAGAAGTTTTTTTTGATATTCCAGTTATAAAAATTCCTTGGTATCCAAAAGAAATTGTTGGGGAAACTGGTTTGGAGTTACTTTGTAATACAATAGAAAATCTTCCAAATCTATTTTCTGTAAAAAAAGTTACTCAAAATGAAGAATATTTTCCTTGTAAAAATGGTTACCTGTTAAAAATTCAACTTCCTTTTGTAAAAGAAGAAGAATTGAAAATTTATCATCATGAAATGGATATCAATATTAAAATAAATAATGTAAATCGTTGTATTCCTCTTCCAAATATTTTAAGAAAAAGTCATATTGTTGACACAAAATTGGAAAATGGAAATTTATATATCCATTTTCAAGTGGAAAAGAAAAAGGAGGAAAAGGCTTGAGAATTTTAATTTATACAGGAAAAGGTGGAGTTGGAAAGACAAGTATAGCAGCAGCAACAGCACTTTTTTTAGCAAATTCAGGAAAAAAAGTTATACTTATGAGTACAGATCAAGCTCATAGTTTAGGAGATGTTTTAGATAAGAAATTGAGTGGTGAAATCTGTCAAGTATACCAAAATTTAGATGTAGTAGAAATTGACTCAATAGAAGAAAGTCAAAAAGTGTGGAGAAATTTACAGGATTATTTAAAGCAAATTATTTCTGCAAAGGCAAATGATGGAATAGAAATAGATGAAGCATTGTTATT
>OGYM01002915.1_pt1 | contig 10600 bp, 5 predicted proteins | sample 1576491 | NCBI WGS metagenome assembly OGYM01 (sample SAMEA3541515, study PRJEB24748) | human gut metagenome | biome: human gut; feature: human-associated habitat; material: faeces | place: China | collected 2012 | reverse complement strand
ACTGACCTTCACAGAAAACACCCCCACAAAAAAACAAAAAACGCCCCGTGAAAAGCCGGTGGATTCAACAATGACGATGCTGTTGCACTGGACGCAGCAGGTTACCGCATGCAATATCTCTGGAGCGGCAAAAAGGTTTTTGTAGCCGGCCGTGGGGGGTTGGGTACAAATTTGCGTCTGAGCAACCATGTATCTTTCAATCTTGAAGTGAATGCCAATGTCGTATCGGATAAATTCAACTCCAAGAAGGCTGACAATGCCGACTGGCAGCTTAATGCATTGGCCGGTTTTACATTCAAGTTCGGAAAGAGTGGCAAAAAGGCAAAACCTGTCGTTGCTTATACTCCGGAGGTCGTGGAAACAGTAGTGGAAGTTCAGCAAGAGACGAAACCAGTTTATGTTCCTGCACCAGTAGAGGAGAAAAAAGAGGAAGTGAAACCTTTGACTGAAAATATCTTCTTCAATATAAATTCTTCTGTTATACGTTCTTCTGAAGAAAGTAAAATAGCTAACCTGGTTGCATTCCTGCAAAAGAACGCAGATGTAAAAGTCTCTATTTGCGGATATGCAGATGCTGGAATCGGTACAACAGCCATTAACCTACGACTTTCCAAAGAACGTGCTTTAGCTGTTGAGAAGGCTTTGAAAGCAAAAGGTATCGCTGCCGACAGAATCATGGTAGACTTTAAGGGAGACAAGGTTCAACCTTTCTCTACTAATAATGAAAATCGTGTAGCAATTTGTATTACTGAATAGTAATCAGATAAGGTCTGATATAAAAGAAATAGAGCTGTACTGTATTATCCTGCCTTTAGGATACAGTACAGCTCTATTTTATGCTCAATTTCGGAATAAGATTACATGAAGATCAACTGCTTCTTAAGCAAATCTACAATATCACTCTGCAATTTCTGTGCATTGATAGGTTTAGAAGTATACGCATCGAAACCACTATTCAGGATGCGTTCCTCATCTTCTGCATAGACATAAGCCGTTACTGCCATGATAGGAACAGTCGGCGATATTTCACGTATGATCTGCGTAGCCTCGTAGCCAGTTTTTTTAGGCATATTGATATCCATCAATATCAAATGAGGATTGTATTTCTTAAATAATTCTACTGCCTCTTCCCCATCCCAAGCATGAAGAATGTTATATTTACGTTTCAGGATAGATTCAAATAACAAGAAATTGCTTTCATTATCTTCAGCTATTAAAACGGTGAGTTTCTCTACTTTACTTAACCGGTGTTCTTTCTGTTCTCTCGTCGACTTGAGTTCCACTGGATGATAAGGAAGAGTGAACCAGAAAGTAGAGCCCTTGCCAGGTTCCGATTCAACGCCTATGCTACCACCCAAATTCTCGACAACACTCTGGCAGATAGACAACCCCAATCCTGTACCTTGAGAAAAAGAATCGAGTTTCACGAAACGACCAAAAACAGTATCTTTCTTATCCTCTTCAATTCCACATCCCGTATCCGTAACATAAAAATAAAGGGAATCAGTATCCTTCAGTCGATAACCGAAAGTGACGCTTCCACTATAAGTAAACTTCATAGCATTATTAAGCATATTCGTCATAACCTGCGTCAGCCTGTTCCTCTCGATATTTACAGTACAGTCCGGCATTTCCGGTATATATCGGATGGGGACAGCTTCATTCTTCTGACGAAGTTGGGCAGATTCTTCTATCTCCTTAAACAATGCATTCAGATCTAAATCGGAAAATACAAATTCCAATGTTCCGGATTCAATCTTAGAAAGCTCCAGAATGTCTCCAACCAGTTGCAACAATAGCGTATTATTATTCTCAATAATATTGATATACTCCTCTTTCTCCTCCTGTTCTTCCGTATCTGCCAAGATACTGGAAAAGCCGACAATAGCATTGAGCGGAGTACGTATTTCATGACTCATATTGGCCAGGAAAGCAGACTTCAGACGATTTGATTCTTCAGCTTTCTCCTTTGCCGTAATCAGATCTTCTTCCATTTTCTTTCGTCCGGTTATCACGAGAGAAGAACCTACCAAAGTAATCGGATTACCTTTTTCATCCCTCTTATCCACAGTGGCCTGAGCCTCAACCCATTCATAACGCGATATTCCATTCTTACGAACTATCACGCGATATTCTTCTCTGATCTTAGAAACATTACCTTCCGTCAACTCCTTATAAGCTCTCTTTACCCGGTCTCTGTCTTCCTTACAAATTTTGGCAAAATATTGGTAGTCGGGTACGGAAAGTTGCTCCTCGTTCATCATGCTATCATCATGGCTAAGCTCTACCGGACGGTTTACGTCACAAAGCATAGTACCTTTCTCCAAATCCCATTTCCAGGGAACAATATTAGCCACGTCCAGCGACATTGATAATTTATGATTAGCAGATCGTAACATCTGTTGTGTCTCGGCTAACTCGGTATTGTCCACACAGAATACATCAACGTATCCCTTATGTTTAGAGGGCGTCAGAATTACATTGAAATAATTGCCTATATTTTCGTAATAGTATTGGTATGAAAGCTCCTTTTGAGTAGAGTTGACCATACTATAGAGGTGACACATCCTTTCAAAACCTTTCGGATCTGCTTCACTTCCTCTTTTACCAATGACCTCCCCCATAGACTTGAAGTATTTCTCAAAGCGGGGATTTGCTTCCACTGTGATGTAGTCTACAATCTTTCCGGCAGAATCATAAACCAGCTGTTGCTTCAAATAAACGATGGGCATATTCTCAAACAAACTGTGATAGCTGGTCATCAACTTTATCTGTTCGGCTTGCTTTCTTCTGCTCTTATACAACCACCACAACCACATCCACATAAACAAAATCAGAATTGTGGTAATTCCCCAAATAACACTGTATTTGTGTTGCTCCCAGAAAGAAGGAGGCATCATATAAAAAACAGAATTAGAAGGGCACAACTTAGGTGACAATCCGGCTTCTGTAAGATCGTAATAGTTGAACATAGGAGTGGGAGTTCCACAATTCACCACATGAATGCCTTTCGAGTTATTATCAGATAAAACGCCGGCAGTTATTTCCGTAATTTTCCTTCCGATTGTCTTCTCATCAAAAAAGTAACCACCTACCAAACCATTCCGTTGCAATCCGGTATTATCCAATGAAAGAATAGGTGAAGAAGAATAATAGCTGAGGATTCTGGAAATATTATTGGTCAATACAGCATTCCCTTTTTGAGCATTTTCCTGATACCATGAACAAAAGAGAACACCACTATTCTCCTCTGCATGGGCCAGTGAATCAGCCAATTCATCGGTAGTCATTTCACCAGCAACATAATCTTTTATTTCAAGCTCCGGAAAGTCTTTATTCACAATCTCTTTTAAATCCGAACGGAACTGAGCACTTATGTAACGGGCATCCGACAAGAAGATAAGTTCATCCATTTCAGGCATCAGATTCTGCATTAACAGAACAGTTTCTTTAAGATAAGCAGGCACATGAAAGACAGTCAGCGACAGATTGCCTTGATAATCTGTCAGAGGTGTTCTCTCTTCCGCCGCAATGGCTCGCCTGTGCAAGTAGGCCTCTTGTGGCCCTACATAATCCGTCTCGGTGCAGAGAATAACGGGAACATCTTTCCATTGCCTTTCTATACTCTCTTTCAGCAAGCCCCAAGAGGCACTACCCAAGAGGAGCAAGAGTTTCGGAGGATTGTCTGCATATTTTCCAAAAAGGTTTTCTTTGTATTCTGATAAATCTTCCGTATTTTGCAGGTGCATAAATTGCCCTCCCATGTGTTCCACATCCACTACATAAGGAGAGTTTTTATGTTGATAAGAATTATAAATGGGGATAATAAAATCGTTACTCCAACGGGAAGATCCGCTGTATGCATTGAGAATCAATATCCTATCTTCATTTCCGGGTTTAAATGCCGAGGAGACTTCGCCAAATACATTAACAGCATTCAAAAGAAAAACAACCAATATAATAAACACTCTGATTATTATTTGCAAATATTTCATCGGAATTACAGTTTAGTCTACAAGTGTATCCATTCTTTACCACACAAGGAACAAAAGGCCTACATCATAGAGAAATTAGATTGCAAAACTAATTAAAAATCAGAGAATTCCCAGTTTTTAGTAAAGAGATTTTTAAAGAGAATTGCGTATCTTCCATATTCTATGTACATTTGAAAAAATAAAATAGTAAAATCATGAAAATACTTCATACCAGCGACTGGCATCTGGGACATACACTATACAACTATGACCGCAGTCGCGAGCAACAAGCATTCCTGAAACAACTCACCCGCATTGTTGCAGAAGAAAAACCAGATGCAATGGTAGTCAGCGGAGACATCTACCACTACTCCACCCCATCGGCAAGTACCCAGAAGATGTACACAGACGGTATGCTCGAAATTCACAGGGCATGCCCCGGAATGACAATTGTAGTAACTGCCGGAAACCACGACAGCAGTTCGAAATTAGAGATAGACAGTAGTCTGTGGAACCATTTCGGTGTAAAGGTAGTAGGAAACATAGAACGAAACCAGGAAGAAGTTAATCTGGAAAAACATATCGTGGAAGTGAAAGATGAAAGAGGAATACTAAAAGGATATATTATAGCCGTACCTCACGTCTATCCGCAGAATTTCCCGATACTGGACACAGAAACACCCCGCGAAGAACGGCAGACACGCTTTTTCCAAGCATTGCAGGATGAAGTAGAGAAAATGAATGCGGAAAAACTGCCTGTTGTATTGATGGCGCACCTTTCCATAGAAGGCAGTGACCAAACGGGACATGATGAAACCGTAGGCGGAATAGAATATGTCCCTATCAATGCAATGGGTGGAGGATACGATTATCTGGCACTCGGTCACATCCATTGCCCACAGAACATTAAAGGAAGCAGGCATTGTGCACGGTATTGTGGCACTCCCCTGCCTGTCAGCTTCGACGAGGCTTATCCACATTCTGTTTCCATTGTTGAAATACAAAGAGAAAAAGCACCTCAGATCAAAACAATTGAAATAGAGAATCCGATGCCACTCATCACGCTACCCAAGGAAGCTGTAGATTTTGAAGAAGCTATAAAACTGCTGGAGGAATACCCGGATGACAAACCGGCTTATATCCGCTTGAATGTTCTGATAAAAGACTATCTGGCGCCCGACTGCAACGAACGTGCATCGAACGCGGTAAAAGGGAAGAACTGCAAATTCTGCTATATCAAGCCCAATCGGGAGAAGCATACTTCAGATGATGAAACCAAGCATATCTCTATTCAGGAAATGCAGGAAATGTCCCCATTGGAAATAGCAAAACTTTATTTTCAGGAAGCAGAAGGAAAAGAAATGGATGAGGAACTCTGCGAACTGATGAATAGCGTAGTACAAAAGGTAAAAGAGAAAAGCATTCTGCATTAATTCCCTATAATCTGTAGTGAATCATGAAACTTCAAAAACTGACTATAAAAAATCTGGCATCCATAGAAGATGCTGTGATCGACTTTGAGAATGGACCACTGAGCGAAGAATCCCTGTTTCTGATTTGTGGGGAAACGGGTGCCGGCAAAACAACATTACTCGATGCAATTTGCTTGGCACTCTACAATGAAACGCCGCGCATGGAACGGGCAGAAAACGAAAAGTACAGGGACATAGGGCAAACTTTTTCTTCCAAGAAAGAGGATGTGTCAATAAACGACAGCCGCCAATTGATGCGCAGAAATACCAACGAGGCGTGGACGGAACTGGAGTTCACCGGTTCAAACGAGATACCTTATATTGCCAAGTGGTACGTAGCCCGTGCACACCGAAAAGCATCGGGTGCCATTCAAGATGCAAAGTGGACATTAGAGAACCGGAAAACGAATCTCCAAATCACTAAGAAAAATGAGATAAAATCCGAAATACAAGCAGCCGTAGGGTTAAGTTTTGAGCAATTCTGCCGTACTACTCTCCTGGCACAAGGAGATTTTACCAAATTTCTTCAGAGTAAGGAAAGTGAAAAATCGGATATCCTGGAGAAACTGACAGGTACCGGAATCTATTCTGAAATAGGTGCAAAGATTTACGCCATCACCAAAGAGAAACGCATAGAATATGAGAATCAGAACCAAAAACTGGAAGGTATCCATGTGCTGACTGATGAAGAGATAAATGAAATTTCCGAAACTACAACTACGCTAAATGCTGAAATCAATGGAAATACCATACAAAAGAATATAGCAGTCCTGAAACGTGACTGGCTGAAGCGGTTTGCTGAGCTTATCCTCACTCAAGAAAACCAACAAAAGAACTGGGAAACGAAAAAGGAACAATTGCAATCGGATGACTTCCTGCAAAAAGAACTATTGATAAAAGACTGGAATAATACTGCAGATGCCCGTAACTGGTTATTTTCTCTCAAACAGCAACAACAGCAACAGAAAAAAGACAGAGAGCAAACTGAAAAGTTGAAAAAGAGTTTCATCTACCTCAGTAGTGGTTGTTCCTGGCTGAAGGAAAATCTGAAAGAATTGCAAGCAAAACTAATACTTGCCGAAGAATATTTGCAAGCTCACGCCCCGCTCCTACCTATGTTCGAGCAAAGTCAGTCCATCGTTACAGACCTGAATGCTGTGCTTTCTGCTCATTCACGCATCGCTGCCTACAAAAAACAAATAGCAGAATTGTCCCGGCAGCAGCCTATCCGGGAGCAAGAACGCACGAATAAGAAAAATGACTTCAACCGGAAAAATGAAGAAAATCAGATTAAGCAGCAAGAGATAAACTTATTGAATGCCCAGCTTGAATCCATGAATCGAAATGTCCTACAGGAAAAGAAGCATGCATTGGAAACGACTAAGGAAAAGTTGCTAAAAGCCCAAAATGCCCTGATACTATTAGGAGAGAAAAAAGCAGCCCTGAACATAGCAGAAGAAAACCTAAAATCTCTGGAACTAAAGCTGCAAACCAGCAAAAAACAATACAAAGAACTAGAAAACAGGTTCGACACTAAAAAGAAAGCCTACGATGAGATCAAAATGCTCTACGACAAACAAAAAGAAGCTGTGGAAGAGTGGGCACAAGAAGCCCGTACCCGTCTTTCTGTAGGAGATATGTGCCCGGTATGTGGTCAAAAGATAGAATCACTCAGCAAGGATGAAGATTTTCAGTCTGTACTTGCCCCTATCCGGCAATCGCTGGAGACAAAAGAGAAAGAATACAAGGAAGCAGAACAAACTTTGAATAGTAACCGGACGGAGACCAGAACTTATGAGGATATGATAGCAGAGAGTCGTCTGGCAACAGATAAAGCCCGGAAAGGATATGAATTTATTCAAACTGAAGCTGAAGAAACATGCCGTCAGTGTAATATTCTAATAATCTCAAATGATACCAGAGATATCCTGGAAAGACAAATTCAAGAAAATAAACAGCACCTTGAAGACATCAATGCCAGATTGAACGAAGTACAAATCCTTTCCAACAATATCTCCCGATTGCAGTACTTAAAAGATGAACATCAGAAAATAGTGGAGGCCGCCCGAAATGCTTTCGATACTGCTGACAAGAATCTGACGAAACTGAAAAATGACATCACTAATAAACATTCGCTAATCGAAAGTGAAAAGGACATCATTCGCACCACACTGGAACGTGTTAGCCCACTTATTCTTTGGGAAGGATGGCAAACAGAATGGAGTACTGATCCTACCTCATTTATCGAACGCTTACAAAAGTCTACAGTACATTATAAACTGGCACAGGACAGGCAATCGGAATTAAAAACAACCATTTCCCTCATAGAGAAAGAGCTGGACAGTGTATCAGCAACGCAGAATCTGATCTGCACAGCATTTCCCGAATGGAAAAACCTGCCAATAGAGGAAAGGATGGAGATCAAAAATCTGGGAATGGCATGGAATACCCTGAACTCTGAAGTCAGCGGATTGAAACAAAATATCTCATCTATCCGAAAAAACATCGACGAGCTGCAAGCCAACCTTACAGTGTTCTATACTATACATCCAGATATGAACGAAGTACGCCTCATAGCTCTTTCCTCCTACTCTAGCGAGCAAATAGAGAACTTGCGTATCGGTCAACAAAGGCTTAAAAACGAAGAATTAGCCGCACAAACCGCTTTCAAGCTAACAACCAGACAACTGGAAGAGCACCAAAGCAAGAAACCGGAGATGGCAAAGGAAGAAAACCTTGAAAGTCTGGACAGCCTTATCATAGCTTTAGATGAGAAAATTGCAGTAAGCAATCAGGCCCTCATACGGCTGAAAATCCAATTGGAAGAAAACACCAAGAACATCGCCCGGATAAAGGACGAGAAGAAACGTGCGGACGAATTACGGGAAGTGTACTTGAAATGGGACCGTCTTTGCCATCACTTTGGTGACGAGAAAGGAAAGAATTTCCGAAACATCGCACAAAGTTTTGTACTGAAAGAGTTGCTCAATGGAGCAAATTTCTACCTGCAACATCTCACCAAGCGCTACGAATTGGAGTGCCAGGCTGGTTCACTCACTATCTTGCTACGCGATTTTTATCAGGGAGGCACACCACGTCCAGCCTGCACCCTGTCCGGCGGAGAGAGCTTTCTGGTATCTTTATCACTCGCCTTAGGACTCTCTGCCCTCAGCCGCCACAGCCTGTCAGTAGATACACTGTTTATCGATGAAGGATTTGGAACACTGAGCAGCGATTATCTGAATACAGTGATGGATACTTTGGAAAAGCTACACCAAATGGGTGGCAAGAAAGTAGGCATCATCAGTCATGTAGAAGGGCTGCGTGAACGGATCAAAACCCAAATTCAGGTAAAGCGAATCGATAATTCGAGAAGTGAGATTAAAATTTCGAATTATGAATTGTGAACTATAAATTATGAATGGCTGCGCAATCATCCGCACGGCAATTCATAATTTATAATTTAAAATTCATAATTACTATATTATTACCTATTTTTGTAGCAACTATTAATAGAAGAAGACAATGAAAAAGTTCATAAAAGGAGTCCGGTTTGCTCCTAAAAATTATTCCGACGAAGTAGAAGAAAAAATTCAGCACTATAAAAAGGAAGGCTACAAATTACCGTCACGCCATTTATTGCGTACTGAGGAGCAATTGGCAGGTATTCGTGAAAGCGCAAAAATCAATACTGCATTGCTGGATTATATCTCGGCAAATATCCGTGAAGGGATGTCGACAGCAGAAATAGATCATATGGTATATGAATTTACCACAGATCATGATGCCATTCCGGCCCCTTTCATGTACGAAGGTTTCCCTAAAAGTGTATGTACAAGCATCAATGATGTCGTATGCCATGGTATACCGAGTACCAAAGAGTTTCTGCGTAACGGAGATATTGTGAACGTGGATGTTTCGACTATTTATAAAGGATATTTCTCGGATGCTTCACGCATGTACATGATTGGAGAAGTGAAACCGGAACTGCAACGCCTGGTACAAGTGGCAAAAGAATGTCGTGACATAGGCGTACAGACAGCACAACCTTGGGCACGCCTCGGAGATGTAGGCGCAGCCATTCAGGAGCATGCCGAGAAAAACGGATATAGTGTAGTACGCGATTTGTGCGGGCACGGTGTAGGAATTAAGTTCCATGAAGAACCGGACGTAGAACACTTTGGCAAGCGCGGTACGGGAATGCTTATCGTTCCGGGAATGACTTTCACCATCGAACCGATGATAAATATGGGAACTTATGAAGTCTTCATTGATGAAGCCGACGGATGGACAGTCTGCACTGACGACGGGCTCCCCTCAGCACAGTGGGAAAGCATGATTTTGATTACTGAGAATGGCAACGAAATACTGACTGAATAAGCATGGATATTGTTTTCCTGATTATCGGACTCATCGTAGGTGCCGGCATAGGTTACTTAATAGCCGGACGAAAAAGTGCTGCCCTATCCGCACAACTGCAAGCCACCCGCGAACGCGAGGAGTTACTGAATCGTACGGTAGAAGAACGGATTTCACGTGAAAAAGCCATAACAACCGAACGGCTGGCAGAGCAGGAAAAATCTTTCAATCTGAGATTGGCAGAACAACAGAAACAATGGGAAGAGCGCCTGAAATTGCAAGTAGAAGAAGCGGAAGCCTTACACAAACGTATGAGCACAGAGTTCGAAAATCTCTCCAACCGGATTTTCAAGAGTAAGGCAGAGGATTTTACTAAGCTAAATTCAGAACATCTCAACAATTTGCTCCGTCCCTTGGGAGAAAACCTAAAAGACTTCCGGGAAAAGGTGGAACAAGTGTATGACAAAGAGTCAAAACAACGTTTTTCTTTGGAAGAACGCATCAAGGATCTGGTAGAATTGAATAATCGCATCAGTGAGGATGCCAACAACCTGACCCGTGCTTTGAAAGGTGACTCCAAGATACAGGGTAACTGGGGAGAAATGATACTGGAACGCCTGTTGCAAGCCTCCGGGTTGATAGAAGGTGAACACTACTTCCGTCAGGAATTCCTAAAAAACGAGCAAGGTGAAATGCTGACCAATGAAGAAAGCGGTCAGAAAATGCAGCCGGATATTATTGTTAGGTATCCGGACGACCGGGATATGATTATCGACTCTAAAGTGTCGCTAACTG
>OGYM01002899.1_pt1 | contig 10662 bp, 10 predicted proteins | sample 1576491 | NCBI WGS metagenome assembly OGYM01 (sample SAMEA3541515, study PRJEB24748) | human gut metagenome | biome: human gut; feature: human-associated habitat; material: faeces | place: China | collected 2012 | reverse complement strand
GTTACTTGGTGGTACAACTTGTGGTATTGAGGAAGAAGCGGTTGCGTTTTATCCGATTCTCGTACCTGTGTTCCTAGCATTAGGATACGATGCCATTATGTGTGTAGGGGCGATATTCTTAGCTGCATCAATGGGTACTGCGTTCTCAACGATTAACCCATTCTCTGTTGTTATCGCTTCTAACGCGGCGGGGATTCAATTTACCGAAGGGATTGGCTTCCGTACTCTTGGTTTGATTCTAGGTGGTCTCTGTGTAATTGGTTACCTATATTGGTATGGTAAAAAAGTGAAGGCAGATCCAAGTTTCTCCTATACTTATGAAGATAGAGAAGAATTCCGTCAACGTTATATGAAAAACTTTGATCCAAATGCTGTTATTGAATTCACTTTTAGAAGAAAACTTATACTCATTCTGTTCTGTTTAGCATTCCCAATGATGATTTGGGGGGTTATGGCAGGTGGTTGGTGGTTCCCTCAAATGGCCACTTCCTTCCTGGCCATCACCATCATTATTATGTTTATCAGCGGATTGCCTGAAAAAGATGTCGTAAATGGCTTTACTCATGGTGCTTCTGAATTAGTTGGTGTTGCATTGATTATCGGGCTTGCTCGAGCAGTCAATATCATTCTGGAACAAGGGATGATTTCTGACACTATTCTCGATTATATGACACATCTTGTCGATGGAATGAATGGCGGCGTCTTTATTATTGGTCAGCTCATTGTCTTCATTTTCTTAGGATTGGTTGTACCTTCATCTTCAGGTCTTGCCGTACTCGCTATGCCAATTATGGCTCCGCTTGCTGATACTATTGGCATTCCAAGAGACATCGTCGTATCGGCTTACAACTGGGGGCAATATATTATGTTGTTCCTTGCGCCAACAGGATTGGTCCTTGTCACGCTACAAATGCTTGGTATTCCATTCAATAAATGGTTGAAATTTGTCATGCCAATCGTAGGCTGTCAATTTGTTATCTCATCGATACTTCTTCTCACCCAAGTATTTATGTATGCTCAATAAAATAAAAAGCCACGCACTCTTGCGTGGCTTCTTTTTCTCATCTGATTCTATTTTACAAAATCATCAAACTCTAACTCATAATCATCACCATCTCTGGTGTATTTGATATAACGTGGAAATTGTTCACCTGAGAATTTCTTCACCATAATATCCTTATTACCTGTTTTAAATGAATAAGTGATTTCAGTGACAGTTTGCTTGTTATATTGGATCTGTTTTTCCACTTTCTTCACATTCACATTTTCCATTGGGTAAAGTTTTTTACCATTTGTGATTTGGAAACTGGTTGGCAATTTATCGTAATAGCTCAACTGAAATGCCATGGTGAATAAGTCAAAAGTCGGTAATGTTAACGGTTCGGTTTCTAACCCATTTTTCACTTTACCGTATTCAATGGTTGTTGGTGAAATTTTAGAAATGGCATAAGGCTTACCATTACGCACATCTTGATAATTCACCATTTTAAATTGACTCGCAGTTTGTGAACCACGAGAAGTAAACACAATGTTGTACAACGGAATATTAATTTTCGCATTGACTGAATACTGTGAACCATCAGCCTTAAAATGCACGTACGCAGGCATTAAATAATTCGAACTGTATTTAATATTATAATCCACCGCAGACCATGCTGTTGGCACATAAGCAATTAATGCAGCAAAAAGGATTTTAAATAACTTCATTGGTTGTCCTTATATATAAAAATAGGTTGCCCTTTAGAGTATCACAGCGAGAAGAAGTTCCCCATTAAAAAACCATCTTATCCGCAGACAAGATGGTTTTCATTTATGTTAGCTTAATGGTGGATTATAAAACTGCACCCGCCATTAAGAAGCCGAATAATACAGATAAGCTAATTGCAATCACACCAGGAATTAAGAATGGGTGGTTGAATACATATTTACCGATACGAGTTGAACCAGTATCATCCATTTCTACTGCCGCAATTAAGGTTGGGTAAGTAGGAAGAATGAATAATGCTGATACCGCGGCGAAGGCTGCAATTGCGGCTTCCGGAGAAACACCTAATAAAATTGCAGTTGGATATAATGCTTTTGCAGTTGCAGCTTGTGAGTAAAGTAAGGTACTTGCGAAGAACAAGATTACCGCTAAACTCCAAGGGTATTGTTGTAAGAACTCAGCTGATACCGCTTTGATTTGATCGATATGACCTTCAACGAAAGTATTACCTAACCATGCTACGCCAAGCACACAAATTACTGCTGACATACCTGATTTAAAGGTTGCTGCATTAGTAATTTTTGCAGTGTCCACTTTACATGCCATAGTGATAATCGCTGCAGTCGCAAGCATGAAAGAGATAATTGCGTTATCGCGAGAAAGAATTGGGTTTTGAATTAAACCAACTGTTTTACTGATTGCAGTTGCATAAAGCATGACCACTAAAATCGCGATAAGGAAAATTGCAACAGAACGTTTTGCATAAGGTTTGATCTCAATTTGCATTTCACCACGCATAGTAATTAAACCTTTTGCTAGACGATCTTGGTAAACTTCATCATCTTTCAAATCTTTACCAAGGAAGTTACAAATCACCGCAGTAATCATACATGCTGCGTAAGTAGTTGGGATCCAAATACCTAATAATTGTAAGTAACTTAAACCAAAGTTTTTCTCTAATTCAGCAGAAAGGAATACCACCGCAGCAGAAATTGGAGACGCTGTAATCGCAATTTGTGAAGCGATAACCGCAATAGAAAGTGGACGTGAAGGACGAATGCCTTGTTCTTTTGCCACTTCAGCAATTACTGGAAGTGTTGAGAACGCGGTGTGACCAGTACCAGCAAGCACAGTCATAAAGTAAGTTACAGTTGGTGCAAGGAAAGTGATGTATTTTGGATTTTTACGTAGGATTTTTTCAGCTACTTTTACTAAGAAATCCATACCGCCCGCAACTTGCATTGCCGCAATTGCCATGATTACAGACATGATAACTGAAATTACATCAAACGGAATGGCACCCGGTTTTAAGCCAAGCAGTGAAAGTGCCACAACACCCATACCACCCATGAAACCGATACCAATACCGCCTAATCTAGCCCCTAGGTAAATAAAGAGTAGGACGACTAAAAGTTGAGCCCAAATCATAATATTTTCTCCATATTAATTTTAAAAATAATTCCGGAACATATATTAACAACAAACTAGTGCATTATCTATATTTATTACTTGGATTAGCCTATTTTATCCGAAAGTGCGGTTGAAATTTGATTCAAATTCTGACCGCACTTTCAATGACTTTCCTAGAAATCCTCAAAGTATTGTTGAATCACTTTTGGATCTTTTGTTTGTGTTAAGGCTAATTGTAATAACACACGTGCTTTTTGCGGATTCAATGTACCTGAAGCCACAAAACCATATTTAGAATCATCTACTTCAGCATCACGTGTGGTGTAACCGGTTGGCACGCGAGATGAACGTACTACTACCACACCATCTTTCGCTGCTTTTTCTAAACGTTCTAAGTGTGCAGCATTCACGTTACCATTACCTACACCCGCTGAAACAATACCTTGATAGCCCGCATCCAATAATGAATTTAACGGCTCAATTGGTGCATTAGAATAAGCATAAACAATGCCCACTTTCGGTAAGCTGTCTAATTTATCTACATTGAATGGCGTGTTCACCGTATGTTTACTTTCAGGCGAACGTTCGTAATCCACTTTACTGTTATGGATATAACCCAAGGTACCATAGTTTGGTGAGTGGAATGTTTGTACTGCAGTGGTGCTCATTTTGGTCACATCACGCGCACCTAGTACTTCCCCATTCATTGCCACTAACACACCACGACCCGATGATTTTTTATCGGTTGCCACCACGACTGCGTTATAAAGATTTAACGGACCATCCGCACTTTTTTCTGTCGCAGGACGCATTGCCCCTACTAATACAATTGGTTTTTCACATTTTGCTGTAAGATCTAAGAAATAAGCGGTTTCTTCCATGGTATCGGTACCATGAGTAATCACAAAACCATCAGTATCTTTACATTGTGCATTAATCGCTTTCGCTAATTTTAACCACACATCATCGCTCATGTCCTGTGAACCAATTTTCACAATTTGCTCACCTTTTACATTCGCAAGTTGCTTAATTTCAGGCACAGCATCGATTAACGCTTCAACATTGAGTTGCCCCGCTTTATAAGCAGAAGAAACGGCGGTTTCACCACTTCCAGCAATAGTGCCGCCCGTCGCTAAAATTGTAATATTCGGTAATTCCGCAGCTTGTGCGACCGAAAAACCGAATCCGAGCATCATAAGTGCCGTTAATTTTTTTAATTTCATGCGCGTCTCCTTTCACGTTTAATCATCTAAGTTTGGCTATTCTCTACTTAATTAGGCGTAGAATAAACACAAAGATAGTATATTTATGATCCCGATCACATTTTTATTGATCCGATTGTATAAGCTTTCGCCAACGTTGCGTTTCCTTGATAATTTTTTTGAAAGATAACTAAAGTGCGGTTATACTTAAAGCCTTATTTCATCTGAAGATAATCTCTTATTCATTATCAAAATTAAGTTGAGAACAACATGCAAGAATTTATGCCTCAAGCAATTGAATTTGCTCAAAAACACACTTTTTTAACGATCGCATGGTTTGCTGTCCTTTTTATGACACTTTTCACCTTTTTTAAAAGTGCGACACAAAAATATCGCGTTATTACCAACCCTGAAGCCGTTCGTTTAATGAACGATGAAGAAGCTGTAGTAATTGATTTACGTCCTATTGATGAATTCCAACGCGGTCATATCATTGGTAGCGTGAACTTGCTTCCAACTGAAATTAAAAATCAAAATGTAGGCAAAATTGAACATCACAAAGAAAAACCGCTTATCATTGTGGATGTTAACGGTGTTTCTTCTGCTACGTCCGCAGAACTTTTAACCAAACAAGGCTTTGAAAAAGTTTATGTGTTAAAAGACGGTTTAGCGGCTTGGGCGGGTGCAAATTTACCATTAGTAAAAAAACATAAGTAAGGATCCTCTATGTCTGAACAAAATCAACAACCTGAAGTAGCAGCTGAAGAGCAACAAGAAGCGGTACTTCAAATTCAACGTATTTATGTAAAAGATGTTTCTTTTGAAGCACCAAATCTTCCTCATATTTTCCACCAAGAATGGAAACCAAAACTCGGCTTCGACTTAAGCACTGAAGCGGTTCAAGTAGGTGAAGATTTATACGAAGTCACTTTAAACATCAACGTAGAAACCACCATGGAAGATTCTGGTGATGTGGCATTTATTTGTGAAGTGAAACAAGCTGGCGTATTTACAATCAGCGGTTTAGAAGATGTTCAAATGGCACACTGCTTAACATCTCAATGCCCAAATATGCTTTTCCCTTATGCACGTGAATTGATTTCTAACTTAGTAAATCGCGGTACATTCCCGGCATTAAACCTTTCTCCGGTAAACTTCGATGCGTTGTTCATTGATTACATGAACAAGCAGCAAGCAGCAGCTGAAGCGGAAGAAAATCAGGAAACCCAACATTAATTGTGATAAGGGCAGGCGATACCGTCTGCCCTTTTATTTTAAAGGTGATTGAAATGAACCCATCCCAATCTCCAATTACCATTCTTGGTTGCGGTTCTTATGGAACAGCACTCGCTATCTCATTTTCTCGCAATGGCTCTCCAACCTATCTTTGGGGGCACAATCCCGATCACATTCATCAAATGCAACAGGAACGTCAAAATCGCCGTTTTCTGCCTGATATTGAATTTCCAGAAAGTTTGCATTTAGAATTAGATTTAAAAACTGCCCTTGAGCAATCGAAAGACATTTTAATTGTGGTGCCAAGCCATGCTTTCGGCGAAATTCTCTTAAAAATTCGACCGCACTTAAAACCTGATCATCGTTTAATTTGGGCAACTAAAGGATTAGAACGTAACACCGGCCGATTACTGCAAGAAGTAGTAGAAGAAACCTTAGGTAAATCAATTCCGACGGCAGTACTTTCTGGTCCCACTTTCGCGAAAGAGCTGGCTCAAGGATTACCAACAGCTATTACCCTTGCCTCTCGTAATGAAAAATTTGCCTTAGAATTTCAAGCGCGAATTCATTGCAGTCAGCATTTTCGTGTGTATGTAAACCAAGATATGATCGGCGTTCAATTAGGTGGCGCTATTAAAAACGTGATTGCGATTGGTGCGGGTATTTCGGATGGCATGGGATTTGGTGCCAATGCGAGAACCGCATTGATTACCCGTGGGATTGCGGAAATTACTCGCTTAGGCGTAGCCATGGGCGCCAATACGCAAACCTTTATGGGCATGTCTGGTTTAGGTGATTTAGTGCTCACTTGTACCGATAACCAATCCCGTAACCGCCGATTTGGTTTAATGCTTGGTAAAGGCACTGATAGCCAACAAGCCATGAATGAAATTGGTCAAGTGGTGGAAGGGTTTTATAACACCAAAGAAACTTATTTATTAGCACAACGACAAGGCGTGGAAATGCCGATTACAGAACAAATTTACCAAATGCTCTTTTGTGGTAAAAGTGCACAAGAAGTGGCACTGAGCTTATTGGGTCGTGAACGAAAAGGCGAATAAGGAGAAAAAATGACGTTAGAAGTATGGCAACACATTCGCCAAGAGGCAAAAGAATTAGCAGAATGCGAACCAATGCTCGCAAGCTTTTTCCATTCCACTATTTTAAAACATCAAAATCTTGGCAGTGCCTTGAGTTATTTGCTTGCGAATAAACTGGCTAACCCTATCATGCCCGCAATTTCGCTGCGTGAAATTATTGAAGAAGCCTATCAAGCTGAGCCTAATATCATTGATTGTGCCGCTTGTGATATTAAAGCCGTGCGCCACCGCGATCCTGCTGTGGAATTGTGGTCTACACCATTGCTTTATTTAAAAGGTTTTCACGCCATTCAAAGCTATCGTATTACCCATTATTTGTGGAACCAAAACCGAAAAGCACTCGCACTTTATTTACAAAATCAAATTTCAGTGGCTTTCGATGTGGATATTCACCCTGCCGCCAAAATTGGGCACGGCATTATGTTTGACCATGCTACTGGTATTGTAGTGGGTGAAACCTCAGTAATTGAAAATGATGTGTCTATCTTACAAGGTGTCACTCTGGGTGGTACAGGTAAAGAATCCGGCGATCGTCATCCAAAAGTACGAGAAGGTGTGATGATTGGGGCTGGCGCAAAAATTCTCGGCAATATCGAAGTGGGCAAATATGCCAAAATCGGTGCCAACTCTGTTGTACTTCAACCGGTGCCTGAATACGCTACTGCAGCAGGTGTACCTGCTCGTATTGTCGGCAAAGACAAAGCGGCAAAACCCGCTTTTGAAATGAACCAATATTTTATCGATGATGATATAAATCTAAATATTTAAGGAATCGATATGATTAACAAAGACACCCAACTTTGCATGTCCCTTTCTGGCAGACCCGGCAATTTTGGCACGACATTCCATAACTATCTATATCAAAAACTCGGGCTTAATTTTATCTATAAAGCCTTTACTACTACGGATATTGAAAGCGCTGTCAAGGGCATTCGTGCACTTGGTATTCGAGGTTGTGCTGTTTCGATGCCATTTAAAGAAAGCTGTATGCCATTTTTAGATGAAATCTCGCCTTCTGCGCAAGCCATTCAGTCTGTGAATACCATTGTGAATGATCAAGGTTTTCTTCGTGCTTACAACACCGACTATATTGCCATTGTTAAACTTATCAAAGAATATCAATTAGATAAAAAGAGTCGCGTGATTGTACAAGGCAGTGGAGGCATGGCTAAAGCCGTCGTTGCAGCCTTCAAAAACAGTGGATTTGAGCATCTGAAGATTTTTGCTCGAAATGAAAAAACAGGTAAAAATTTAGCCGCACTTTATGGCTATGAATATATATCATCTTTAGACAATCAATCGGCAGACATTTTAGTCAACGTTACACCAATTGGGATGAAAGGTGGAAAAGAAGAATTTGATCTCGCCTTTCCTGAAAATCTTATTCAACAAGCTCAAACCGCTTTTGATGTGGTGGCGATTCCTGCTGAAACACCGTTTATCCAATTTGCTCAACAGCAAGGTAAACAAACCATTTCTGGTGCAGAAGTGATTGTGCTACAAGCTGTCGAACAATTTGAGCTCTACACAGGCATTCGACCTGATGACCAATTAATCGCCGAAGCCGCAGCTTTTGCAAGGGCAAATAGTTAAGGTTCAATAAAAAAGGCGTTTTAATTCAAAACGCCTTTTTTGTTTATTGCATATTAAGAATTTTTTGCAAGCCACGGTGAGATAAATAGCAGAAAATAAAACACATCACCGCACCACACATGATGGTATAGAATCCACTACTCCAACCAAATTTATCTACAACAAAACCAAACAATGTTGTACCAAATGTGGAGCCAACGATATAACTCATAAATCCACGTAACCCTACTGCTGATCCTAATGCAAAACTAGGAATAACTTCCATTGCTTGTACTGCAACCATAGATTGAGGAATATAGACCAAACACCCAACTATTGCAGAGAATAAAATAATGGCAAAAATGGATTCTGAGTTCATGTAGCCGAATACACAGAAGAAAACAATCGTCATACAAATCATTGGTAAATACATAATTTTTCCACGGAAAAATTTATCAATTAACCATCCAGCAATGAGCGTTGATGGAATAGCTGCCCATTCAAAAATCATAAATGCAGCGCCCATATCTGTTTTAGTAAGACCTTTTTCTTTAAGAAGATAAAGCGGAATCCAAGTTAACATACCAAAACGAACCATATAGGTGAAAATATCAACACCAACGAGATACCAAGAATTAGGGTTTTTAACGACAAATTTATAAAAAATTTGGAATGCAGTCATATTTTCTGGTTTTTCAGATAAATGACCTTTTAATTTTGTATTAACCGTTTCTTCGTTATACATTTCCTCAACGGTTGGCAGTCCTTCTTCAGCAGGACGGCGTTTCACAAAAAATAACACAAGGAAAACACCAATTAAGGCAATGATACTCGGTACAACATAAGTAGAAATTTCCCATTGTTCAGAACCGAGATAAGCAAGACTAGCGCCTACAATTGGTGCCACAATACCACCACCTAAATTATGTGATACATTCCAAGTTGTACTTGCTCTCCCACGTTGGCTACGCGGATACCAATATCCAACTGTAATAATTGAAGGACCTACCCCCATTCCCTGGAATATCCCTAATAAAATGACTAATCCTACAAATAAATAGAAGCTTGTTGAGAACCCCATCATAATATTAATAAGAATACAAAGAAGAAGCCCTAAAGCCATAAAGTAGCGAGGATTAGCTTTATCTGCCAAGATACTCATTGCACCTTTACTGCACCCGTATGTAATCAACAAAGAGGATGTCAGTAAACCAATTTGCGTCTTAGAAAGCTCTAATTTTTCTGCCAGATAAGGAGTGGATAGAACGAAGTTATTACGGACAATGTAGTAACACATGTAACCAATAAAAACACCGATAAGAGAATGAAGCTGATATTTTAAATATTTACTTTTGATTTCAGTTGAATAACTACTATTCATACCATTCATTCTTGATGAAAGATTTGTTGTACTGCTCATAATGAATCCTTTCTAGTAAAGATAACGCTTAGAATTTTAATGAAAAAGGAGACTAAATTTTGTGACGTACATCACATTTTTGTAGCATTTTGAGAAAAAATTGCATATTGAGATAAAAATATTTTCAGAGGTGAGCGGAATTCACTTGTTTTAATATGATGAAAAAAATAAAGGCGTTTTAATTAAAAACGCCTTTTACACATTACGCCAACAATTTTCTTGCGGCTTCCACTACGACTGATACTGCTTTGTCTTCCGTATCTTTCATGGTGGCTTCATTTGGAATTTCTTGTTGCGTACGGTTCACAATCACACCTGCCACCATACCTGCTCGTAAGCCAAGGGCGTTACACATGGTGAATAACGTCGCGGATTCCATCTCATAGTTCATCACATTGAGATCTTGCCATTGTTTTAACAAGCCTTGGTAATCACGATATACTTTACCGCTATACGTATCATAACGTTCTTGACCTGGATAGAACGTATCTGAAGAGGCTGTAATTCCTACAAATGGCTCAATGCCTTTTTCTTTAGCGGCATTGAAAAGCGCCGTGGTACATTCAAAATTTGCTGGTGGTGGGATATAGCAAGGATGAACAGGACAACTATACCATCGAACTGAGTAACGGTGAAACCATAACCATATACAGCGGCAAAGTAGACATGAACGATATGCCTTTGTTCAGCGTCAACGCGTCAGGTCACTGGGCATATACCATCAACGACATGACCACCGAACTGCTCGTTAACGACAAACCGGTAAGCGCCATCCCCGAAGCGGGAACAGCAGGCGTCACCCCGAAACTAAAAGTAGATGCAAACGGTTTCTGGCTGGTCTCTATTGACAACGGAAGCACCTGGAACAAACTAGGCAACAACCAGATTGCCGACGGAACGCAAGCCGTTGCCAACGCAAGTTCCCTGTTCAGCAACGTGACCATCGACGAAGCGACCGGACACGAAGAGTTCCTTATTTTCGCAACGGTTCATCAGAATGGTTTCTGCGCCAAACAT
>OGYM01002896.1_pt1 | contig 10664 bp, 7 predicted proteins | sample 1576491 | NCBI WGS metagenome assembly OGYM01 (sample SAMEA3541515, study PRJEB24748) | human gut metagenome | biome: human gut; feature: human-associated habitat; material: faeces | place: China | collected 2012 | reverse complement strand
TCCATAATCTTTGGATAACATGATTATATTGCCACGGACTTATGCAACTGTGCCACTTTCCCAGTTTTCCGTCATGTCCATCTGCCAGGACAGTCTGGGACGCATGTGGTTTGGTACCCATGAAGGTATCAACATCTACGACGGACATCACATCCGATACTATAAAGGATGGGTGGAAAGCGGCCCTGGAGAAAAGCTCTGGCTAGGAAATTCCATTGACTATATCCACTGTGGCAACGACGGAAATATCTATTTCATTGCTGACCGTAATCTTTTTACTTACGACATCCGCTGCGAACGTTTCAGCCAGCTTACCACTGGGAACCAGACTTCTGCACTCACCACTACGGATACAGCGATCTGGTATACCCGACATGATACCCTGTTTGTGTGGGATACTCAAAAAAAACAAAGTCTGTATGTCCGCAATCTTCCAGCCAGCGACATCACAGCCTTGACCATCACCCGCAATGGGAATATCTACATAGGGACTGACAACGGGATTTACATAGCCCAAAATGCAACAGATCCCAATATGAAACATCAGCTTCAGAACAAAGGAGTACATACCATTTTCGAAAGCAGTAGCCGGGAAATCTGGATCGGTACTTACATGGACGGGCTTTACCGTATCATCAACGGCAAACTTATCAATGTTCCTTATTCACCTCACGACGGGAAAGGTACCAGCGATCGGCAAATCCGACAATTCACAGAAGACAGCCAGCATAATATATGGTTTGGAACGTTTTCCGGCCTGGAAAAATACAATCCCCAGACAGGTCTCTATACCAAAATACAGATACCTCAGCATGTAGGCGGTCTCAGCCATCCCTCACTTTTCGCTCTCTATACCGACAGACAGGGAATCATCTGGCTCGGAAGCTATTACGGCGGAGTCAGTTATTTCAATCCTGGCAAGGAAGAATACCTCCACTATAACTACCAGAGCCATGCCCAGCCAGGAATCTATTACTCTTACATTGGTGAAATGGTTCAGGACAACGAACGTAATCTCTGGATCAGTACCGACGGAGGAGGAATCAGCCAGATCGGCCCCGGATGGAATCTTCTCAAACAGTTTACAGCCGGCAAGGCAGACGGTCTGCCTCATAATAACATCAAAAGCATTGTCTACGACCCGCGCAGAAACAACCTTTACATCGGAACTTATCTGGGAGGACTCTCCCGGTACGATATCCGTCAACACACTTTCCATAATTACCGGAACCGGGCTGATAATCCGGGAGACATCATCTATCACCTGGAAATATGGAATGACAAACTCTATCTCACCACCCGTAAAGGACTGTTCTGTCTCGATCCGGATACAGATACGTTCCAGTTCCTTTCCAACACCAGTTCTTTCTGCGAGTACTTCGATATCTCTCCCCAAGGTACACTCTATATCATGGGCTGGAACTATGTTGACATATTTTCACTCACTGACAATACACTGACCCGACACATATCAAAGTAAGCGATCCGGGTAAACTGGAAGGTAACTGTGTGTTTACTTACCTGGATGCTTTCTGCCAGACAGAACATTTTGGACGCTATTTGCCGGAATATGCTAACCTGGACGAACTGAAAGCACATTACACTCGCGGTGGATTGGGTGATATGAAGGTGAAGAAGTTCCTGGGAGCTGTCATGGAAGAGGTGTTGGAACCGATCCGTACACGTCGTAAGGAATTTGAAAAAGACATTCCTGCCGTATATGATATGTTGAAGAAAGGTTGTGAAGTGGCTCGTGAAGCTGCCGCTCAGACCATGGATGAAGTGCGCCGTGCCATGAAAATCAACTATTTTGAAGATGCAGCATTGATTGAAGAGCAGGCAAAGCGCTTCTCAGAACAATAAGAATATGGATATTGAAGAACTATACAGCCGGTTTACGGAGTGTAACGGACTGACGACCGACAGCCGTCATTGTCCGGAGGGTTCTATGTTTCTGGCCCTGAAAGGAGAAACATTTAATGGCAATGCGTTTGCTGCACAGTCGCTGGCACAGGGATGCCGTTATGCTGTGGTCGATGAACCACAGTATGCATCACCGGAGAATCCGCGTATTTTGCTGGTGGAAAATTGCCTTCAGACGTTGCAGCAGCTGGCTAATTATCATCGTCGTAAGTTAGGGACTCGCATGGTGGGAGTAACCGGTACCAACGGGAAAACCACTACGAAGGAACTGATTGCAGCCGTATTGAAAGAGAAATTCAATGTGCTCTATACACAGGGAAATTTCAATAACCATATTGGCGTGCCCTTGACCTTGTTGCGCCTGAAGCCGGAACATGAGGTGGCTGTCATTGAAATGGGAGCCAATCATCCGGGTGAAATCAAGACGCTGGTTCATATAGCTGAGCCCGATTGTGGTATTATTACCAATGTGGGAAAGGCGCATCTGGAAGGATTCGGCTCTTTTGAAGGAGTCATCCGTACCAAGGGAGAACTGTATGATTATCTTCGGGAAAAAGGAAATGCCACTATCTTCATTCAGAATGAGAATCCTCATTTGAATAAAATTGCAGAAGGACTGAATTGTATTCGTTACGGACAGACTTCAGGTTTGGATGTGAGTGGAGCAGTACTTTCTTGTTCTCCGTTCCTGCATTTGGACTGGACTGCTGGAGGTGCGTCACACGAGGTAAAGACACACCTGATAGGTGCCTATAATTTGGATAACGCACTGGCAGCGGTTGCTATTGGTCGTTATTTCGGCGTGGAAGATACACAAATCTGTCATGCACTTTCTTCTTATGTGCCTCAGAACAATCGTTCACAGCTGGTTCAGACGGAATCCAATACGCTGATTGTGGATGCGTATAATGCAAATCCTACCAGTATGATGGCGGCATTGGTAAATTTCCGCCAGATGGAAGCCGAGCATAAGGTGGCTATCCTGGGTGCTATGAAAGAACTGGGTGAAGGAAGTCGGGAAGAGCATCAGAAAGTAGTGGAATTCCTAAACGAATGTCAGTTTGAACGCGTGATTTTAGTTGGGCCGGAGTTTGCCGGACTCTCTGCTTCGTTTGAACATTATGAGAATGTGAAGGAGGTAGAAGCTATGCTGGCTGCTCATCCTGTTCAGCATTGTTGCGTGTTGATAAAAGGTTCCAATAGTATGAAGTTAAGTGAACTTCCAGCTTGTCTGTAAGAAATATTATTTTTTGCGAACAGTCCGTATTGAAGTAGATGCTTTGAATACGGACTGTTTTTTTGTATACACATCATGGATATTTGTATCAAAATAGGTGACGATTCTGTCAAAAAAAGGTATAATTTGTCCATTCAGTTTTGCTTGCTCGTTTTTTATCCCTCCTTGACGAAATTTTCGTACTTCCTTTTATGTGAAAATTCTATTTTTGCAAAGGAAACTTAATGGATAAACTATGAAGCGCATTTATTTATTTTTTATAGGACTTCTTGTTTGGGGTGAAATTTTAGCACAACAACTTGTAAAGGTGGGTGACGGATATAGTTCTACTTCCGTCAATACGACCGTATTCCGTAACAGTTCGCTGGTTACGGACGGGGAAGTGCAATACATATCTTATTATGATGCCGATGGATATTTAACTGTCGGTAAACGTACTTTGGGAACTACTGACTGGACGTTGCAGCGCAGTCAGTATAAGGGAAATGTAGCCGATGCACACAATGTCATCAGTATGATGGTAGATGGGGACGGTTATCTGCATCTTTCTTTTGACCATCACGGTAACAAATTAAATTATTGCAAGAGTACGGCACCCGGTGCTTTGACGTTAGGAGAAAAAGAAGCGATGACCGGTAAGGATGAGGACGACGTGACGTATCCGGAGTTCTATCGGATGCCAGATGGTGATTTGCTGTTTGTATACCGTTCAGGAGCTTCCGGAAGAGGTAATCTGGTATTGAATCGTTATGATTTGAAGAGCAGGAAATGGACACGTGTACAAGATGTGTTGATTGACGGAGAAAATCAGCGAAATGCCTACTGGCAACTTTATATGGATAAAGCTGGAGTGATTCACTTGTCATGGGTATGGCGTGAGACTTGGATGGTAGAAACAAATCATGACCTTTGTTATGCATATTCTCCTGATGAGGGAAAGACGTGGTATAAATCGACAGGTGAGAAATATACCTTGCCTATTTGTAAGGATAATGCAGAATATGCTTGCCACATACCTCAAAACAGTGAATTGATTAACCAGACGAGTATGAGTACCGATGCGGAAGGACATCCTTATATTGTGACCTACTGGAGAGATGCAGACAGTGAGATTCCTCAATATCGGCTGGTATGGAACGACGGGAAAGGATGGCAGAACCGTCAGATTATGAATCGCTCGCTGGGATTCTCTTTAAAAGGTGGAGGTACAAAAATGATTCCGATTTCACGTCCACGTATTGCGGTAGATAAAGGTAAGGCTTATTTTGTGTTCCGTGATGCAGAACGTGGCAGCAAGGTTTCTATGGCTTATACAGATGATGTGAAATCGGGTAAATGGCAGGTGAAAGACCTGACCGATTTCTCTGTTGATGCTTGGGAGCCCAGCTATGATACGGAGTTGTGGAAAACACGTCGGAAACTGCATGTATTTGTGCAGGAAACACATCAGGGGGACGGGGAAAAAGTCAAGGCTTCCGAGGCAACTCCTGTGTATGTATTGGAAATAAATTAATCTCAAAATAAAACTATGAAACAGGTATTCAAATTGTTACTGGCTTGCGCTGTCGGAGTATTGCCGATGTCGGTTGGGGCCAAAGATTCCGAAGCGACAGAGGTTCGGAAAATGATTGATAAGGTAAATCAGCATTGGCAGGTAGAAAATTCGCCGGAAGTACGTTCATTCTGGGATAATGCTGTATATCATACGGGTAATATGGAAGCCTATTTCCTGACGGGAAATGAGACTTATCGTGCTTATTCTGAAACTTGGGCAAACTACAACCAGTGGAAGGGAGCGAAGAGTGATAACCGTGCGGAATGGAAATATTCTTATGGAGAGTCGGATCAGTATGTCCTTTTTGGTGACTACCAGGTTTGTTTCCAGACTTATACCGATTTGTACAATTTAGCTCCGGATGATAAGAAAATTAAACGTGCGCGTGAGGTTATGGAATATCAGATGAGTACTTCACAGAATGACTATTGGTGGTGGAGTGATGCGTTGTATATGGCGATGCCGGTAATGACAAAACTTTACAAGGTGACTCATAACACGCTGTATCTGGATAAATTGTATGCTTATTTGCAGTATTCTGACAGCATCATGTTCGATAAGGAAGAGAATCTTTATTACCGTGATGCAAAATACATTTATCCGAAGCACAAGACGGTAAACGGTAAGAAGGATTTCTGGGCCAGAGGTGATGCCTGGGTATTGGCCGGACTGGCTAAAGTGTTGAAGGATTTGCCGGAAGAATATAAGCATCATCAGTTCTTTGTGAATAAGTTTCAGAAGATGGCTAAAGCCGTCGCAGCTATCCAACAGCCTGAAGGTTACTGGACACGTAGCATGATGGATCCGGAATTTGCACCGGGACCGGAAACCAGCGGTACGGCACTGTTTACATACGGATTTTTATGGGGTATAAACAATGGGTATTTGGAAAAAGATATATATATGCCGGTGGTGCAGAAGGCATGGAACTATTTGTCAAAGAAAGCGCTTCAGAAAGATGGAACGGTAGGTTATGTACAGCCTATCGGTGAAAAAGCAATTCCCGGACAGGTAATTAATACAAAATCTACTGCTAATTTTGGCGTAGGAGCCTTCTTGCTGGCAGCTTGTGAGTATGTGCGTTATTTGGAAGCTTCTCAAAGTGCCGATCGTGCTTACTGGTGTAAGTTGGCTTATCAGATGGCTTATCCGGTATTGAGTAACATGTCAAAAGGCGAGTTGCAGAAAAACATGCTGGTAGAAGTAAGTCCTAACTGGGATGGCCGTGACAAACGGGTGACTTATATGGAAACGTTCGGACGTTTGATGGCGGGTATTGCTCCTTGGCTGACTTTGCCGGATGACGACACTGAAGAAGGAAAGATGCGTAAGGAACTTCGTGAAATGGCTTTGAAGAGTTATGCCAATGCAGTTGATCCGCAAAGTCCGGACTATCTGTTGTGGCGTGGTCATGGACAGGCGTTGGTGGATGCTGCTTATATTGCGGAAAGCTTCCTTCGTGCATACGAACAGCTTTGGTTGCCGTTGGATGAGACTACGAAGAAACGCTATGTGGAAGAATTCCAGCAGTTGCGTCGGGTTGATCCTCCTTATACCAACTGGCTGTTGTTCTCATCTACCATTGAGAGCTTTTTGGCAAAAACTGGAGCTTCATTCGATGAATATCGTGTGAATTCAGCCATTCGTAAGGTAGAAGAATGGTATACAGGAGATGGCTGGTATGCTGACGGTCCTTCCTTTGCGTTCGATTATTATAGTAGTTACGTATTCCATCCGATGTATTTGGAAACCCTTCAGGCTATGAAGGATGCAAAGGCATATACACGGATTGCTTACGGAAAATATTATGACCGTGCGCTGAAACGTGCGCAGAAATTCAGCTTGATTTTGGAACGTTTCATCTCTCCGGAAGGAACCTTCCCTGTATTCGGTCGTTCCATTCCTTATCGTATGGCTACTATGCAGCCATTGGCTTTGATGGCATGGTATCAGGAACTGCCTGCAGGAGTGACTAATGCACAGGTTCGTTGTGCGTTGACAGCGGTGATGAAGCGTATGTTTGCCAGCGGACACAATTTCAATGAAGGTGGTTTCTTGACTATCGGATTTACCGGACGTCAGCCGAATGTAGCCGACTGGTATACCAACAACGGAAGTTTGTATATGACTTCTTTATCATTCTTGCCTTTAGGACTTCCGGCTTCTCATCCTTTCTGGACTGATGCACCACAGGAATGGACCAGCGTACGTGCTTGGGGAGAAAAGCCTTTCCCGAAGGATCATCATTGGAGAGATGAAATTCGTACATGGGATTTGTTCTAAGAAACTATATAGTTTTGTAAATAAGGGATAATGAACTGCGACCAGACTCTTTGGGTACTCTCATAAGAGCCTGGCCGCAAGTGTTATATGGTTTTGAATACTTCATTTTATCTGATTTTTTATAGAATATGAAAAAAACAGGGTTATTATCTTTTTGGGGGGGTGTTTGCTTGTTACTTCATACCGTAAATGCACAGTCACTGGTTAAAAAATCAGTTCCTCTGGATTCTATTCGTCTGAGTGATCCTTGTATTCTGGCAGATGTGCAGACGCAGATGTATTATATGACAGGCACAGGCGGAAAATTATGGAAAAGCAAGGACTTGAAACGTTGGAATGGACCTTATGAAGTGGCTCAAACAGATCCTCATTCATGGATGGGCCCAAAGCCAATAATATGGGCTGCTGAACTCCACCATTATAAAGACAAATATTATTATTTTGCAACTTTCACTAATACCTCCGTAAAGATAGATACCGTAAAAGGAAATGTGATAGAGCGCAGGGCCTCTCATGTGTTGGTCAGCGATAAACCGGACGGACCTTATCGCCCGATGCAGGATGCTACTTATTTGCCGGCAGATAAGCCAACCTTGGATGGGACATTTTGGGTGGATACTGATGGAAAGCCTTACATGGTGTATTGTTATGAGTGGCTGCAGAATTGGGATGGTACCATTGAAAAGATTGAATTAAAACCAGACTTGAGTGGCTCTATAGGAGAAGGTAAACTATTGTTTCGGGCCAGTGAGTGTCCTTGGAGTCGTGAATTGCAAGACGGAAAGGAAGTTTCCAATAAAGTGACGGATGGTCCCTATCTGTTTCGCACGGCTAAAGGACGTCTGGGAATGATATGGACAAGCTGGATTTATAATGTATATACTCAGGGAGTAGCCTATTCGGAAAGTGGTACTTTAGACGGACCTTGGATACAAGAACCGAAGCCTATAACACCTCCCGACTTTGGTCACGGTATGTTGTTTCAAACTTTGGAAGGAAAATGGCTGATGTCTGTACATAGCCATAAAGATGTGAATGGAGTATATATTCGTATTCCCCATTTGTTTGAAGTGGACTTATCGGGTGATAAACTGACGGTCGGGAAAGAGTATCAACCATAGTAGAATGAAATTATCGTTTAATTTTAATTTATATCAATCCATGAGAAATAAATTCATTAATCTTTTAGGAAGTATTTGTTTTTGTTGGGGAGTGGTGGCATGTACGGCCGAACCTCCTAAAGAAATTCGTAGTGGTGAAATCTGGCCTGACAATCAGGGAGTACATGTAAATGCCCACGGAGGTGGTGTATTGTATCACGATGGAACTTACTACTGGTATGGTGAGAATAAATCCGACTCTACCAGCAGTGCCATGGTGGGAATTATGTGTTACTCTTCAAAGAACCTGACTGACTGGAACAACGAAGGAGCCGTGTTACCTGTTGTGTTGAATGATTCTACCAGTGACATTGTACAGGGATGTGTAATGGAACGTCCAAAAGTAATCTATAATGAAAAGACGAAGAAGTTTGTCATGTGGTTTCATTTGGAATTGAAAGGAAAAGGTTATGCGGCAGCCCGTTCAGCGGTGGCCATATCAGATTCTCCTACCGGGCCGTTCAAGTATATTCGTTCGGAACGTATTAATCCGGGAGTGCTTCCTTTTGATATGAATGAAACACAGCGTGCCATGCTCGATACATTGGATGCGGAAAAATATAAGGAATGGTGGACACCGATGTGGTATGAAGCGATTCACAAAGGCTTGTTTGTGAAACATGACCTGCAAGGTGGACAAATGGCACGTGATATGCAGCTTTTTGTGGATGAAGATGGAAAAGCCTATCATATTTACTCGTCAGAAGACAATCTGACACTACAGATTGCAGAATTGAGCGATGATTACCTGACTCATACTGGTAAGTATGTGCGTATGGCTCCAGCCGGGCACAATGAAGCACCTGCCATATTCAAGAAGAGTGACGGTACATACTGGATGATTACTTCCGGCTGTACCGGATGGGATCCTAATGAAGCACGCATGTTCTCTGCTCCCAGTATTTGGGGACCTTGGACACAACATCCAAATCCTTGCCGTGGGAAGAAATCAGAAATCACTTTTGGCGGGCAGAGTACCTATGTCCTTCCGGTACCTGGAAAGAAAGACGCCTTTATCTTTATGGCAGATATCTGGCGACCTAAGCATCCGAGTGATGCCCGTTATATCTGGTTGCCCATACAGTTTGAAAATGGAGTGCCTTATATCGAATGGATGGATAGCTGGACACTCGATTTCTTTGATAAGAAATGAACAAAATCATCAATGCCTGTTGAGAATATTTCTCGGCAGGCATTGATGGTTTTATTGTGTATAGAGATAAAATTAGTTCTGTTTTCTCTTCAGATATTCAGTGGGAGCCATTCCATACTCATCTTTAAAGCATTGGCGGAAGTAAGCTACACTACTGAAACCTGTTAAATCAGAAATTTCAGCCAACGAATACTTTCCTTCGTTGATGAGTTCCATGCCTTTTTTCATCTTGATTTTCCGGACATACTCATTGACGGTCATTTCGGTTAATCCTTTGATTTTTCGGTAGAGAGTAGAATGACTCATGCACATTTTATCGGCAATGAACGCTACATCCATTTTTTCCATACATAGATTTTCTTCAATGATGGCAGTCACCTTGTCTAAAAACTCCTGGTCCAGTTTGTTTAAGTTCTTTCGTTCATTTTCGATGTTTTCTTGTTCACTTTCTGTTTCAGGAATTGAGGTGGGATGCACGACTACCCGATGCACTGCAGCAGCACGCTGAGCTGTGTTTATCTGGACGTGAACGGCCTGCATGAGCTGAACAACACCCGGGGCCACGCGGCAGGCGACGAGATGCTCAAGACCGTGGCAGCCAAGGTGCGGGACATCTTCGGCGAAAAGTACAGCTACCGTGTGGGCGGCGATGAGTTCGTGGCCTTTGCGATGGACAAGAGCGCCGAAGAGATGCGCGCGCTCATCCACAAGCTGGTGCAGGAGGTGGACGAGGCCGGTTACTCGGTGGCCGTGGGTACAGCGACTCACAGCGCGGGCGGCATCGACATGGAAGTCCTCGTCAAATCGGCCGAAACACGGATGTATCTGGCAAAGGAAGAGCACTATCGCCTTGCCGGGAAGACCCGAGGATAAAATGCAAAAGCGGTACACTGCCGGACTCTCCGGCGGTGTGCCGCTTTTTTGCGCAGCATATTTCTTTTTTTGGCGGTTCGTGGTAGAATATACTGTATTCATCTGCTCATAAGGAGGGGAGAAGATGCAGCATTCGACCATTGCGGCCATTGCTACCGCTCCGGGTGCGGGCGGCATCGCCATCGTGCGGCTGTCCGGCCCGGAAAGCTATGAAGTGGCAGCGAAGGTGTTCCGTCCGGCCAACCCAGCCAAAAAAGTCGCGGACGCCAAAGGCTATACGGCCATGTTCGGTGCGTTCGTGGAGGGGGAAGAGGATTTCGACGAGGGCGTGGCGCTGTTTTTCCGCGCGCCCCACAGCTACACCGGCGAGGATGTGGTGGAGCTTTCCTGCCACGGCGGCAGTGCAGTCGCCCGGCGGCTGGTGGAAGCCTGCATTGCGGCGGGCGCGTCGCCTGCCGCTCCCGGCGAGTACACTCGCCG
>OGYM01002891.1_pt1 | contig 10684 bp, 15 predicted proteins | sample 1576491 | NCBI WGS metagenome assembly OGYM01 (sample SAMEA3541515, study PRJEB24748) | human gut metagenome | biome: human gut; feature: human-associated habitat; material: faeces | place: China | collected 2012 | reverse complement strand
TGTATTGACGGAACGGTTCATAAGAAGGAAGAAACCAGCGAGATTTCACCGCGGGCCTCTTCTTCCCAATCTTTTGGTATTTTGTCTGTTCCGCTGATTATAAGCCGATTACCCTCTATTTCCCATGTACACTCTGGAGTATCGTTGCTTTGGGCATTAGTAAACCATTCTTCTTCCGTTCCGTCGGTAATCGTCAAATATGTATCAGCATTTTCAAGATTCACCCACACACAAGGTCTTATTCCATGCCTACGTGTTTTTCCATTATTTAAGCTTGCAGTACCAAGTTCAATTCTTCCATCTTCTTCCACAAGCAGTGCATGTCCTTCCGCTGTAAACCACGAATCCCAACTTAATGAAGACCTAAGCCAATATGCAGAATATTCATTTCCAATAACAGAAGAATCATACTCAAATCCCTTTTCTTTTAATTCATTATATGTCTCCTCTGTAAAGGTTTCACATTCTATTTTTCTTTCATCATTGGCATATGGTGTAGCCTTACACAGTAGCATATCTGAATATGTGTATTCCTCTTCTTCGTCTTTATAATTGGTTATAGTAATTGTTTTCGTTCCGAAATACTTAGTGATTTCATCATATGAAGGCAGGAATACCGAACCAATCAGTTCTCCTTCTAAAGCACCATATTCGTCCGTTACTGAATAATCTGTTGTATCAGTTATTATTTTTAATTCTTCCTCAGAAAAGGCAGTTTGTGCAAAATCTTTATTCAACCATGAATACACATAACTTTGAGACCATGGATTACTTTCACTATCGCCAGTTCCATAAACTCCTTCTGATTCGTTATATTCTATATTATCAAGAATATAACATGATACAAGTAATGCCTTTCCATCAGATATATCCATTACCTGCCATTTTATCGGCTCAAGACCATTTGCATTATCGTTATCCTGCTCATAGACACCAAATGTAACATAATCTCCAACAACTATATTTACATTACTATCCGTAATAATATCATCTTCTGTACTAGACGCTGTTGTATCATTATTTGTAGCTTCATTTGTTTTTACCTCGTCTGTTTTATCTTCATCTGCTTGTTTCCCACAACCAGTAAACAACATTGTAAACAAAACGCAGACCAGAATCATACTTGTTTTTATCTTTCTTCTCATCATGCAGTGTTCTCCTTATCTTATTAAAATAGTATATGGACACATTATATCACTTCTTAACCAAATATGCACGCATATTTTTACGTGTTATTTTTACGTGTATATATAAAACTGTTCTAATACTAAAATATTAGTGAGGTGATAAGATGAATTTCAAAATAGAAAAACCCGAATATGTAAACAGAACTTTTAGAATAACAAAAGAGCTTGCCGAATCCCTTTCCGAAATTGCACAACGTGAAGGGATTTCCGTGAATGAATTAGTTGTTCAATGTTGTAATTATGCAATTTCAAACATGAATGCAACAGATGATAAAGAAGAATAATTCACACATAAAACAACAAAAGCACCTGTCACCTCACAAACGAGTGTAACAAGTGCTTTTATTATATTATCTGAGCATGTTCTCTTATTCGGTCGCAAATTTTGACTTCCACACTCTCAAACCCTTATAAACAAAGGCTTTATTTATCCAAACTCTTCATCGTCGGGAATAATAATATGTCTGTCTTCTTTACAATCAAAACCAAGATAGTCTTCAAAAATTTATACACCAATCGGTATAAATAAGGTATAAAATCTATATACTACGCCTAAATCTTACTTAATTACAACATCCTTTCGCTTACCTTAAGATGTTGCCGTGGCAGATGAAAAGTACTTTAATCATTATTTTATTTTTCCTTGTTTTGCCCCGGAATGCCCTGTTATGCGAAGGATTTCGGGGATTTTGTAGTTTGCTCTGAAATTACAGATTGTGGCAAATCAGAGCAGAACCCTGCAAGTTGTTACTACCTGTTAGTAGTAAAATTAGTAATAAAACGAAATTTCTTACTACTAAGGATTTTTACTACTTACCTGGTAACTCACTAATCAATGGTTGTATTGTCTTATAAATGTGTGAAACCACTGTTCCATCTGAATACAATTTTAACAATTCATTATTCACTTGCTGTTTAGTTTCTGACTTTAAAATAATCTGAATGATTTCCTCTTTGCAATCCACATATATTTTCTTCTTAAAGTGCTGACCAAAGAAAGAACGAACCTGCGATTCTCTTTTTGCGACTTTACTCTTTGATTGCACAAATTTCTCAAGAATAGACTTAACATCCTCATATACTTCGGAATAGTTATTAAAGGAGTTCTTGAAGTCATTGTGAATTCTATTTAGCATTCTTTCATCATTACAATGAGCAATAACAAACTTGCAGATTCTATTTGCCGAATTTCTATCATATCCTATAGCCACAAGTCCATGCTGCATAAACAGGTTTAATTCACTTCTATCATCACCTGCAAATTCATATGCCATACCTGCACTAATTTTACTATTCACAGTCTGCACATTACTTTTTGTTTGAGATACTATCTGTGTTTTTTGCCTCTGAGTAGAAGCAGTTCCCGGCAACTTCTCTTTTCGTGAAATATTAGGATAGCCTTCCTCTTTCCAAAACTTAACTATGTTATCGTAATCCTTATCCTTACTGATAATCACATAACTACATTCCTTACCATACACTCCCAACAAATAGCCTAGGTAAGAAACCAGATGCATATCCAATGACTGCTTTCGCACTGGAACTAAATGAGATTTGATATCTCCATTTAACCAAAAAATGTCCTGTCTTATATTTGTTGCATTCTGTGTTGAGAAAATATGCACATGTTCTTCCTTTGTCATACTTTCAATATTCGCAATGCCATCATTATGAACATTTTCAAAATCAATCAAATAAAAAGTTTTCATTTATCTATTCACATCCTTTTCAAGGCAAAATTTTTCCCAAATATATTATACAATCTTATTTTCGTTTTTTCTATAGCAATATAACGCCCCAACCATCAAAAGCCAGAGCGTTGCCTATCATCTATATTAAATTACCTTAAACATTTTCTGCGACATCGGTTTCTCTTTCTTCTGCTCAACCTCCACCTGTGCCTTCCTAAACTCTTCCATCCGCTTCAATTCTTCCTCAGCATCATCGAATCCGATATGCGTGTACACATTCATTGTGACCGATATATCCGAATGCCCCATGAGGTAGTGTAATGTCTTTGGATTCATTCCCGATTTTGCCATATTCGAACAATAGGTGTGTCGGCATACATGAGGTGTAATATTTGGCATCTGTACTCGGTAAATGTCATTGTATCTGCCGACCATACGATTAAAGCGGTGTTGCCAATGCATTGCAACAAGTGGCATTCCATTATCATCGTAAAATAGAAATCCACTATATCCATCTATGGTTTTCTCCACTTTCGGTGCATTTCTGTCCTCGATGATTGCCTGAAACATCTGTGCCACATCCTCTGTAATCGGCAATACTCTTGTTCCGGCATCTGTCTTTGTGGTTTCTATGATATACCGCATATCTGATGTTCTCTGCAACTGATGGTCGATGTTCACAGTTCTATTCTCAAGATCAATGTCCTTCAGCGTCAAGCCACAAAATTCTGATATTCTCATTCCCGTATGAAAGAGTATGTACACCACTTCATAGTATTTACAGCACACCACATCGTCATGCACAAACTTCAGGAACTTTCTCATCTGATCTTTTGTAATTGCCTCTCTTGTGACTGCGTCATTTACTAATACTCCGGCAAGCTAAAATCCAAATGGCTTCTTTACCAGAATGTCATCATCCACCGCCATCTGAAAAGCTGGTCGCAACACTCCCCGGATGGTATGAATGGAACTGTAGCTTTTCCCATCTTCCTGTTGCAATTTGATAAGAAACAGCTTTGCACCGGATGTTTTCACGCTTCGGATTGTCTTTTTGCCAAACGCTTCCTTTGCAAGTAATCTCTGTACTGTAACATATCCCTGTTTCGTGCTTTGCCTTACCCCTGTCTTTGTTTTCAAATATCGGTCTACCAGTTCACAGACTGTCATCTGTCCGTCCACGATATTTACAAGCAAATCCAAATCTGTGTTTACTTGTTTTTCCAACTCACGAAGGGAAAGGCATGGCTTTTTGCCCTTTGGAAGTTTGTCCGTATCCTCCATCTGCATTCAATGCATCCTGACTTACTCAGCTTTCTGATTATATCATTTTATACAGTTGATCAACTTCTGCTTCGTATACTGATTCAGTGTGAGTATCAAACAGCACCCATTCCACCAAATCGAAACTGTTCAGATTATCCTGCAAGAACCTGTTTACTGTATGTACTGCAATATTTGCTGCCAACTCAACCGGAAAACCATATGCTCCCGTTGATATGGAAGGAAATGCAATAGACCTTATTCCATTATCCATTGCCAGCTTCATGGAATTAAAATAGCAGTTAGCAAGAAGCTCCTCTTCTCTATTCCTTCCTCCATTCCATATCGGTCCTACAGTATGAATAACATAATCACATGGTAAATTATAGGCTTTTGTTATCTTTGCTTCTCCTGTTTCACATCCATGAAGTGTCCTGCACTCCACCAGAAGTTCCGGTCCTGCTGCTCTGTGAATAGCACCATCTACACCGCCTCCACCAAGAAGTGAGTTATTTGCTGCATTTACAATTGCCTGCACATCTCTGATTTTTGTAATATCGCTTTTTACTATCCTAATCATATCCTAATCACTCTCTATTCACAAATTTATCCCATGGGAAGTGTTTAGGATCGTCTTCTGTTCCTTTGTGCTCTTTATCTATTATCCATTCTCCAACACTATCACTTTCCAATGGTTCTAATAGCCCTATGAGTTTGTCAAATTTTGTATTGACCATCCTATTCACATGCTTCCAATAAACTTCTAAGTTCTTGCAAACTTTCTTCTATTTTATCGACATCAACAAAATGTAAATTTACTGTTGTTCCATCTCCACTCTCAAACCGGATTGGCTTATGATTTCTCATTTCATCATTCACCGGGTATAATAGCCATATTTCAGGTGTATTATATTTCTTCGAGTATGCATACATCTGATACATATCCACTTGTGAAATACCATAATTTACTCTTTCGTTATCAACAAGGCTTTTCCACTTAGTATCCAGAATTACTGAACGCTCTCCTCTTTTCATAACAATATCCGGCCTTATCGCAAACTGTCGCCTTGGTTCTGTAAAAAGATAGTGTCCTTTGTCCTGGCTGGATACATCCCAACCTTCCGGACTCATCACCTTTTTTATCTGCTGTGCTACATAACTTTCATATACAGACTCCATTTACCATTATTTCAATACCCATATTCATTCTTTTAACATTTTGATATACATATGTATTACTATAACAATATCCATCGTTTTCTGTTCCTCTTGAATTTATTTCTCTATACTTTACCTTATTATTGTTTCAATCTTTTCCTCTAATGCCTAAATTCTTGTAAACAATTTGGCAATATTAGTATTATGATTAATAATTCTCATGAACCTAGTTTATATTTCTTTTAAAAGTTATGTAACCTTCTAATTTACAGTAAGCTTATGCACTTCTTCTTGCAATGCATTCAGATAATTTAATATTTCTTCAAATTCCGGTATCTCCCCATATATCATATTCCTCATTGCATTATAATCTGCCTTTAATGCATCAAGTACACCATCACTTGGCATAAGCTCAATACTATTTAATGTTGCTGTCTCATAATGTGCACTTTTTGTGTAATAGAATTTCTGCTTAAATGCAACATCCTTTTCAAGCAATTCTTTTCTTGCAAAAGCACTTTCTTTCACCCAGGAATTACCTAGATTATAAACATCATATAAATGTCTTGCATATCTTGCTGGTAACACTTTTCCTTCTGGAAAATTTGCTATTTTATGTAATATAGTTAGTTTCTCCCAAAATGTACGCTCTACATCTATGGTCAAAACACTTGTCTCTTTCTGTGTAAATACATCTGGATATTTCTCAGCTGCAAAAGGACTTACTACAGTCTCATGTGATGGCATCCATTCAGCTAATGGACCTATTTCCAATCTTACGCAGGAACGAAGATATTCACTCTCAAAAATCTGTGGATAATAGAAATTAACAACCATTTCAACTTCTGAATCAACTGCTACCCATTCTCCATCCCCTAGTTTTTTCTCCAGTTCTTTATTGAGTTTCGGAACAAATTCATTTTCATAAAACTTTGCCGCCTCTGCATTAATTTGCTTATTAAATTGATCCTGCTTTGTTTTTGACCTTTCACTCCAAGGATTTCCCTCATCAGTAATTATTTTTCTCCAATCCAAAATTAGATCGATATCTTCTGAAAATCTCTCTATTACATGATATGATTTCGAAAGACTCGTTCCACCCTTAAATACAAAAGCTTTTTTATATTGGCAATCATGAAAAAGGTGGTCTAGCATAAAGCATACCCAAAAGTCTTTTTCCACTACATTAGGTAGCATTCCCATTTTTATTGCCGTTGCCTGAAATAGTTCAGTCCTATCTTTTACTGGTAACTTTGCAACTTCTCTCATATTATTCTAAACACACCTTTCTAATTACTTCGTATATCCACTCACTTACGCCAGTTGCCTCTTCAAGAAGCTGTTTCCTTTTATCCTCAGGAACTCTATTCTTCAAGTTGTTAATAACACCTTCATCAATTCGCTCTTTTCCAAGTGTTTTTATAGCCTCTACTACCAATGTTGTTGACTCTGACATAAATGAAATCTGACGGTTAGTCCTATGCTTAAATTCGATATTAACATTATCCCATGCAAATTTTCTATATGGACCATCACTTATATAGGACCATACAACAGGAACCTGCGTTGACAATCCCAGTTTATTTAACGCTACATCTCCACATGGTGCTATTGTCCAATGATATCCTCTTGCAATTGCATAGGCTACTTTTTCCGGATTAGCAGGAACATATTCCTTAAGTAAATTGCTATATACAGGTTTTTCGTAAACTCCATCGATAATTCTTCGAATTGCTTTCTCTTCTACCTGTCTACCTAAACATTTTCGTATTGTTGTAATTGTTGCAATATCAGTAAAATCTGATGTCACAAATACTGCGCCATATTCGGCATCTAATATTCTCTTTTTGATTTCTGCATAAATTCCACTTGCCATAACAACACGCTCCTTAAATTTGTCACGATTATTATACATTTTTCGTGACAAAAAACAATTCATTTTTTATTTTGATTACTATCTTTCCTTTATTTTCTACGCACTTAAGTGTATTTATTCCCTAAATAACAAAAAGACAACAGCTCGCTTGGCTTTTCCTGTCGCTCTTGCTACCTCTCTTGTTCTTTCAATTGAATCATAAAGCCAGCCTGCCGCTGACACTCTCATGGCTGAACCATTTCCATAGCTTCCGTATGGCTTCGGATTATTTTCTTTAAGCCAATGTCTGAAGCTTCCACCATAACCTGCATGTGGATATCTTTTTCCCCAATCCTGCATATTGGATGCTACCGCATCTTCAATTTCCTTTACTGCAGCTTCCGGTCCGACTGCCAGGAGAGCTTCTCCAACTGCTATTGTCATAACAGAATCATCTGTAAAGTCACAGCCTTTAGTAAACAGATCGAATTCCTTTGTTTTATCTCCTCTATCAAACTCAAATGGGCTTCCTATAATATCTCCTAAAATTGCTCCGTACATATATGCCTCCAATCCTCGGATTACTCCGGCACCTCTCTTTCTCTGTTACAATATGAGTATAATTGAATGGCATCTTTATATGGTCGCTGTCCCGGCGACACTTTTAAGATAAAAAACAAACGCCGATACTATGTGAGTACCGACGTAATATTTACTAATCAATATTTACTTATGAGCATTTATACTCCAAGAATTTCATTCGTATACTTAAATAATGTCACATTCAACTGCATAATATCATACTGCTTATCAATGATAGCTTTCTGTACAATCAAATCAACCTTGCTGCTTGGGCTGAATGCCCAGTCCGCTCTGGCAAGCAAGTCTTTTGACTGTTCCAAATCAAGCTGCAGTGCAATACAGAGTGCCATTACAGTTTTCTTCTTTGGATGATAATTCTGGTCACATTGAATCTTGGAAAAATGCTTTCTGTCAAGGTTTGCCCGTTTCCACACATCCTTATTATCAATATGTGCTTCGTCGATCAGCTCAAATAATTTGTCATGAAATGAAACGCCAATATTTGCAAGCTGGTCTTCCAAAGAAATGTCTGCTGACAGCATACAAGGCTCTGCTAACCCTGTATCTTCCTTAATTGGATAGTTATCTTCTGCCTCTCTTTGAAGCATCTCCTCATAGAACGCTTCCTCTGACAATTCTCTCATGCGAGCATCACTTCTGCTTCGCACTGGATATTCTTTTTTATGACTTTTCCTGACATAATTAGCATCTATATAGGAATCAATATCACCCACAATCTGACCGGAAAGCTGAAAAGACCTTTTATCAAACACTACCAGTATGATTTCAATCTCAGTTTCAGTAAGAAACTGGCTGAATACGGACACAGCAATCTGCAATGCCTTATCCTTCGGGAATCCATATACTCCTGTCGAAATCAGTGGAAATGCTATACTCTCACACTCAAGTTCCAATGCTTTCTGTAATGATTTTCGATAACAATTCTCAAGGATTTCAAATTCATGATGCTTTCCATCCGTCCATACCGGTCCGACTGTATGAATAATATATTTTGCCTTTAGGTTATATGCACCGGTGACAGCAATATCACCTCTTGCAATCTTACCAATACCTGATCTTTCTGCGAGAAGTTTTTCTTTTCCTGCTGCCTCATATATTGCTAAGTCCGTGCCACTTGCACATATCGGATTTGGATTAGCAGTATTTACGATTACATCTGCTTTTACCTTTGTTATATCGTTTCGGACAATCTTAAATGGCATTGTAGCACCTCCCTACCTATTTTCCTTAATATATATACCTCATTACTCAGCGTACTTTTCGATCCAATTCTCGCCATTATATTCATCAATCTGTTTTACTAATCTCGTAAGATAATCTTGTAACCCGTTATCCTCTTCACTTGCATACCACACATTTGCCCGTCCAAATCCATAAGCCCAACCACTTGATTTTCTTGGTACTTCCCATTGAACCTTTCTTGATCTGATGCCTGCAGGAAGCAGTACACAATCAGACGATTTTGCCATTGCATTGTAAAATTGTATATCTTCCGGAGCAAACACTGCCTCTTGATAATGTCTGAAAACTGTAGCATGTTTATACCATCCCACGACCGTCGTAAACTTATGTGCCGGATGCTTTGCACAGTACACAACAAGCACATCATCTACGGATTCTTCTTTTTTTAATAGCTCACAGCCTGCAATATTCTCAATCCGCATTTGATTAACATCTTTACCATTATGTGACTATGTTACAAAAAAGTATTCTCATCATATCAACCTTCTTTTCCCTTTGAAAATGGACTCAAGTCGATAAACAGTTTCTTCAATCCGCTATTATAGATTCATTGGCTGCTGTAGTCATAATCACAAATCGTCGTTCATTCTCAAACCAATCACAGAAGCCAGCCATATACAATACTGGTGCATCATATCTGGAAAATGTATTTTTCTCTTTTAACCGATTCCATTCATAGAACCCACTTGCCGGTATCAAAATGCGGTGATAGAGGATTCCATTTCGAAAAGAAGGTTTGTCCATAACAGATTCTGCTCTTGCATTTATAACCAGATTCTTTCCTTGTGACAATGGATATCCCCACTTGCAAACATCCAGTTTCAATCCATGTTCTGATTTTTCAATGATCGGTGCTACATTGGTTGGAAAGATATCTCCTGCAAAATGTTCCTGCCGGATCCGTTGGTCTATATCATGCACTACTTTTTCGATTTCATCTGCCATATCAGAATCAATATAATATCTACCACACATAATACTTCCTTCACTTATAGATTCTATTTCATCAAATATACATCATTTATTTCTAGGCACTTTAAACTCAGTTAATCTATAATTTTGAATCCACCCCATACATTCTTCACCATCTTCATTCTCCCAAATTATCTGTCGCCACTTTTTATATTTATCTATAATTCTAACAACTTTCCCTTCCTCAAGCTTTTCAATTACAATCGAATGGCAGTCATGCTTCAGTCGTACAATAGATTCTCTATTAACGATTCTATATTTAGTCGTATTTAGCTCCTTCGCATCATATCCCATTCCAACGATGTAATAATTATTGACTTGTTGTGTATAATTGTAATTATTTATCGTTGTTGCTGAAGAATTCGTAACTCCCAAAACAACTGATATAATCGTAATAATAAAGTTCAGCCATTCTCGTATTTCTTTAACATCTATCGTTCGTTTTTCTTCTATTGGCAAATTCTGCTTCTCTTTATTTATCGAAAGATTCGTTGCTCTTTCATATTCCGATGCAATAGTTTCTGACACCGTATCAATATCCCATTCTTCGGATTCTGAGAAAACTTGATCGGTAACTCTTCCCAATAAATTTATATGAGGCTTCTGGCATAATGGTGGAAGCCTAACACCATAAATTAACAACACCATATTGAAAAAACACTTGTGTCCTTTAATGTATTAACTGCGAAGAAAAACACAAAAGGAGTATTCAC
>OGYM01002890.1_pt1 | contig 10684 bp, 10 predicted proteins | sample 1576491 | NCBI WGS metagenome assembly OGYM01 (sample SAMEA3541515, study PRJEB24748) | human gut metagenome | biome: human gut; feature: human-associated habitat; material: faeces | place: China | collected 2012 | reverse complement strand
ATGTCATTAATGAGAGGTTTTGATGGTGCTTTACGATCGTGCCACCGGCACCAGAGCCGACGGAACCGGTGACGACGGAACCGGTTGTCACCACGACTACAGAGGAATCTACGACTACAACGACAACGACGGAAACTACAGTGACTACCACCACAGAAGCACCCCGTCAGGAGCTGACTATGGCGGATTTCCCGTCAGATTACACCTATGCGGCAGACTGGATCTGGAACAACCGCATTACTGCGGAAAAGTCCACGGAACGGCGAAACACCATTTTTGACCAGATCGATGCCGGAAACGGTACGATCAACTATGTGGTACGGTGGCAGTCCTACCGGACGCTGACGCTGGAACAGCGGCAGCAGTTTGAAAAGCTGGTCAGCGACAGCATCAACGGCTGGAATGACTGGCTCAAGGGCTGGGACGGCTGGAAATATGACCATGTGGACGTAAAAATTGTAGGCTGGGCAGTGCTGGACAAATCCGTTCTGCAAGACCTGCAGCCGGACGAAGTTGTCTATGACAATCTGATCTCCGACTATGACAGCACCTATGACACCTCCAACGGCGTGGATACCATTCCGGATAAGCTGCCCAGTGCCCCGTCGGAAATCTCCCGTTTTGACCACTTTGCAGACAGCAGCTATGTCTATCCCAACGGGCTGGACAGCCGCTTTGATATGTACCTGTGGGGCACACAGGGCTTCCCGAACATCGGCGGCTGCGGCGGTGACTGGGGACAGCGGCTTTCGGATACAGCGTACCTCAACATGCTGGACGGCACAGGCATTCACGTGCTGGAACATGAGATCGGTCACGGCTTTGGCATGACAGACTTCTACGGCGGCGAAGGCGAATCCAACGGCTTCCCGCCTGGCGGTTTCCCCGGCGGAGAAAATTCTCTGATGATGGCAGGCTCTGCCATGAAGATCACCGACTTCGACGGCTGGATGCTGCGGTATATGTGGAGCAAGATCAAGGACGAGGACGGACGGTTCTCGAAGTAAAACGATACAAGGGAACGCCTTCTGCACGGTTGGGTGCAGGAGGCGTTCTTTGTGCGGTATTTTCACTGCTTTTACTTTGCGTCCTCTTGTAGTTTCTGGTTGATCTTTTGTATCTTCCGCCGGTAGACGCTGTACTGGCGGTTAGGATAAACCATCTGGATCTGTCTGCTGATTTCTCTGAGCCAGTTGCTGCGCTGACAGCCTGCCAGTTCTTCCTGATTGACCTGCGAATAACTGGGAGCCCGATCTGTCCAGTATTTTTTATTAACTTCAAATAATGCAGATGTCATAGCCTTCACCTATATTTTCGTAAGATTGAATGCTGCCGTTACCAGTTCGCGGGTGTAATGCTGCTGCGGTCGGGTGATGATATCCAGGGCAGGTCCGCTTTCAATGATCGTCCCGGACTGCATGATCAGGATTCGCTGGCAGATTTCCTGTACAAGAGTAATGTCGTGACTGATGAACAGCAGGCTCATTTTAGTTTCAGCCTGCAGCTTAAGCAGCAGCTGAATGATCTCTGCCTGGGTCTGTACGTCTAAAGCGCTGGTTATTTCATCGCAGATCAGCAGCCGCGGTTTGATACTGATCGCTCTGGCGATAGCGGCACGCTGACATTCGCCGCCGCTCAGCTGGTGCGGAAATTTTTCAGCATGCTGCGGTGTCAGGCCTGCTGCCAGCAGTAAAGCGATCGATCTTTCCTGGGCCGCAGCCTTAGTACAGCCGTAATTCAGCATTGGCAGCATGATCGAGCTGCCGATGCTTTTCCGGGGGTGAAAAGCCGCAGCGGCATTTTGAAAAACCAGCTGGACCTGACTGTAATAATTTTTTCGCAGTGCGGCATCGGCAAAGTCCAGCGGCTGGCCATTGAAGCTGACCGTACCGCTGTCGGCCGACGTCAGTCCCATAAGCAGACGTGCCAGGGTGCTTTTGCCGCAGCCGCTTGCCCCAGCCAGCCCCAGACATTCGCCGGGAGCAACACTAAAGCTGACATTGCAGACAGCAGGCAGCGCGTTATGTTCACTGAAGAAAGTTTTACTGAGGCTGGCTGCCTCTAACAGGGCGCTCATAAAAGAAATTCCTTTCTGAAATGCGGTATAGCCTCGATCAGCTTACGGGTATAGTCATGCTGCGGCCGGTTGAGTATTGTTTGCGCCGGACCGCTTTCGATGATTTCTCCCTGCCGCAGTACGGCGATCGTATCAGCTATCTGAGCCAAAGCGCTGATGTTATGTGAAACAACGATCAACGCAGTATGGTGATCTGTTTTGAGCTGCAGCAGGTGCCGCAGTATTTTCTGCTGCGTCAGCAAATCAAGTCCAGAGGTCGGTTCGTCTGCCAGTAACAGCTCCGGCTTCAGCAAAAGTGCCATAGCGATACAGACCCGCTGGTTCATGCCGCCCGAAAGCTGAAACGGATAGCTGTTTAAAATAGCCTGAGGCTTAGAAAAATCGAGCCCGGCAAGCACCTGCGCGGCAGACTGCAGGCTGGCGGCCTTATCGAACTGTCCTTGTGCCTGCAGCATAGTGCAGATTTGCGAGCCGATCGTCTGCAGGGGATATAAAGATGCTGTAGGGTCCTGAAAAATCATGGACAGCTTCCTGCCGAGCAGACCGCTGCTGTTCAGACGGCCGCCGCTGAGCAGGCTGTGCCCCTGCCAGAGGATCTCGCCGCCGGTAATGACAGCGTTAGCAGGTAAAAGGCCGGTCAGCGTTTTTAATAGAGTGCTTTTGCCGCCGCCGGAGCTGCCGACGATGCCCAGGATCTCTCCCGGGCAGACAGTAAGCTGCACAGCTTTTAAAATTTCTTTAACCCCATAGGCAAGGCTCAGGTTATTTATTTGCAGTAATGGCTGCTGTTTGTTCATAGTTGAACCCCTTAGACCTCAAGGTCGGAGGTGATTTCGTAATAATCGGAAGGATGGGCTGTAAAGCCCTTGATGTTGCTTTTCATCACAAAGGACATTTTCAGATGCGAAGCATAGATAAATGCGTTATCGTCTAAAAGCTGCTGGCTGATCTGGACTGCCAGCCTGCTGCGTGCTGCCGGGTCAAATTCGCCGCGCAGCTGCCGGGTCAGTTCTTCGACCCGTTCATTATGGTAGTGGCCGGAATTATAGGAAGAACTGTCCAGTACATGGGTCGTAAAATAATACTGCGGGTCGCCTGTAGGCGCAGCCACAAAAGCCTTGGCATAAATATCCCAATCCCCGCGTTTCAGGAAATCGTTATAATTATCTGTCGCGTTGACTTCGGCCCTGATACCGACCTCCTTTAGAAAAGCCTGGGCCGCTTCGGCCAGCAAAGGCAGTTCCTGCCGGGAAGTATAGGTGAGCCAGCGGACGGTAAGGTCCTGACCGTTTTTATCAACGTAGCCGTTGCCGTCAGTGTCGATCCAGCCGGCTTCCCGCAGCAGTTTTTTTGCCTGTTCGGCGTTATAAGCGTCCGTATGCACGGCATCGCCGCCGCAGGGCATATTGGCAGGGAAGGGACCGACAGCCGGCGTACCATTGCCATTCAAAAGCACGCTGGTAAATTTATCCTTGTCGATAGCCATAGCTATTGCTTTTCTAACGGCAGGCTCCTGTAATACCGGCGTCGTAAAATTCAGGCAGGCCTGAAAAACTCTGGAAGTATTGGCGGAAGCAACCTTAAATTTTGCATTGCCGGTAAATAAAGGCAGACTGGCATAGGGCAGGCCCTGTGTGGCATCGATCTCGCCGTTCTGCAGCGCCATCGTCAAAGTATCGCCGTCGGGAATACTGCGGACGATAACTTTATCTGTTTTCACCCTGCCGCCCCAGTACGCCGGATTTTTAGTCAAAACTATTTCCGTAGGCGTCAGGCTTTGGACGATATACGGGCCGGTGCCCGAGATTTTGACATCGTCGGCAGTGCCACGCTGCATATCGATGATGCAGCCGTAAGGATCGCATAAATAATTGATCAGCGCCGGCGCTTTTTCCTGAGACTTTATCGTAACGGTTTGTCCGTCAGCAGTGATTGAAGCCAGTTTTAAGTCGTCGGCAGCCCGTTTATGGCGCTTTACCAGATCCTCAAGGCAGGCTTTCACGGCGGCTCCGGTAAGTCTGGCGCCGCTGCTGAAATTTACGTCGTCGCGTAAAGTGATTTTAACAGTATGATCATCAAGAAATTCGTAGCCTGTTGCCAGCCAGGGCTGCGGCTGCATTGCTTCATTAAAGCGGAACAGCGTTTCGCCGACGCCGTAGCGCAGTGTTGACCAGCCCTTATAGGATTCGTGCGGGTCCATACCGGCGTTCTCCATAGCCACACCGTAAGCTGTGGTGCCGTAGCGGAAGACAGATTCTCCCGCCTTGTCAGGAGCTGCGGAAGGGCCGCAGCCGTTGAGCAGTAAAGCGGTAAGCAGCAGACCGCTGCCCAGTAAAGAAAGTTTCATCATAATAGCAATACCCCTCGCATAAAATTATTTAGGATTGAATTTAGGGTCAAGCTGATCACGTAAGCTGTCACCTAAAAGATTGAACAGACTGACCGTCACAAAAATCGCCGCACCGGGTGCCAGGATCACCCACGGCGCCGTCTGCAGCATACTGCGGCTGCTGCTCATCATCGAACCCCACTCGGCTGCCGGCGGCTGGGCCCCCAGACCCAGAAAAGACAGGCCGGCAAGTTCCATCAGCATCGTGCCAAGATCAAGTGCCGACATTACCAGCAGCGGACTTAAAATAGAAGGGAGGAGATGCCGGAAAATTATTTCCGTGTCGCTGCAGCCGCTCAAACGTGCCGCCTCGATATATGGCTGCTGCCGGACAGTCAGCGCCTGACTGCGGGCCAGGCGTGCATATTTGGGCCACGAGATGACGGCCAGCGCCAAAACAGCGTTTGTCATACCGCCGCCCAGGATACTGGCAACAGCAATGGCAAAAACAAGGCCGGGAAACGCTAAAAAAATATCGGACAGACGCATGATAAAATTATCCAGCTTCCCGCCATAGTAACCGCTCCAGAGCCCGGCGGCAGTACCGGTAGTAAAAATGATCCCCACTAAAGCCAGCGCAGAAAAAATGGAGCTTTGCCCGCCGACCAGCACACGCGAAAAAACGCAGCGTCCGTAACGGTCAGTCCCAAAGGGATATTCGGCGCTGGGAGCCTGCAAAGCCAGGTCAAGGTTTTGCAGATAAGGATCGTGCGGTACCCAGTAAGGCGCGCTGAGCGTGACCAGAAACAGCAGCACTGTCAGCAGAAGCAGCCAGCAGGTCTTATGCAGGCCGTGCGGCAGTATATTTTTGGGCATCACCATCCACCGCCTTTAGTAAATTGCCGTGCCTGCGGCTCCAGCTGATGCAGCAGCAGATCGGTGACAAGATTGACACAGGTAAAAATGAGCGCGGTCCAGACCACGTAAGCCTGCACGACCGGGTAATCGCGCATCAAAATAGCGTCCATTGCCATTTTGCCGATCCCGTCGATCATAAAAATCATTTCAATAATTGCAGTTCCGCCTAACAGCGAGCCTACCGACAAGGAGAATAAAGTAATGAGCGTACTGCCAAGAGAACGCAGGATGAACCTGCGAAAAACAGTTGCTTTGGGAATGCCGCGTACAAGAGCGCCGGCAACATAATCCCTGTTGATCTCCTCTAGGATATTACTGCGGATATGCCGGATATACTTGGCAGACATGGGAATTGCCAGCGCCAGCGCCGGCAGCAGCAGACCGCCGAACCCTGAGCCGCCGAGGACGGTAAAAAAGTTCAGTTTTAATGCAAAGCAGTAAAGCAGCAGCAAAGCAATAAAAAATCCCGGCAGTGAATTGCCCAGAAACGCGCAGCAGCGAATCAGATGATCGCAGCAGCGGTTATGCCTCAGCGCTGCCGCGATACCCAGCGGCACAGAAATGCAGGCGGTAAGCAGCAGGGCCAGCGCCGTCAAATAAAGCGTAGGCTTCAGCTTAGCCACAAAAAGCGCTGTTACAGGCGTGCCTGAAATATACGAACGTCCCATATCGCCGCTGCAGACAGCCAGCAGCCAGTCCAGATAACGTACCAGCAGCGGACGGTCGAGTCCCAGCTCGGCACGGGCCGCTGCTTTGACCGTTTCCGATACCGCCCCGGAGGCCTTATACATCATATCGACCGTATCGTCTGCCGGCAGCTGCATCAGCACAAACGTAAAAAAAGTGATGCCCAGCAGCACCGGCAGCAAAAGCAGAAAACGGTGTTTGATATAAACATTCATCGTGTCAGGCATCCTTTCTGAAAATAAAAACAGCTATGCAAAGTAAACCGCCCTTTCAGGAGCAGCTTAAGCCTTCATAGCTGTATCAATAATACTGTTGTTCAAATAAGAATGAGGGCAGCTTCAACTGCCGGCGGCTGCTTCAGCAGCCTGATATTATTTTATCATATTTTAATACTTTAAGTTAACTTCAAGTCAAGCTTTCAAAGAAAAAATTTACAAAAAAGTTTTTTCTTTGTGAGATTTTTGTAGAATCACAAAACTTTCCTTGAAGCTATACCAAGGTAGATGTATAATAGTAAAGAATCAAATTGACCCTAATATTCAAAGAGAGCCGGAGGTAATTATTAATGAAAAAAATTCTTTTAATGCTGACAATGGTCTTAGTGCTTGGTTTCAGTGCTATCTGCAGTGCCAGCAACGGTAAAGTGCTTGACGCTGAAGAAGCCATGGTCAACAAGTTTTTGGCAGCTTCCAATTATTCTGCCGTAACTTCCATGATGACTGACGGTATGAAAAAAGACTTTACAGAAGAAGTTTTTAAAAATTTCAAAGAGCAGATGGATAAAAACTTTGGCGCTGTCAGTGAAAAACGTTTAGTAGTGATAGAAAAAGGCGCCGATGCTGATATTTTAAGATACAGCATGAAATTTGCCAAACAGCCCGAAGCAATGATGAGCTTCCTGTTTGCAGTCAAAAACGAAAAACCTTTATTAGGTGATTTCGGTATTGCTCTGCCGCAAAAAGAAGAAAATAAAGAAGCCGCTAAATAAAACGGCGTAAAAAAAGGACTGCCAAACGGCAGTCCTTTTGTATTTTTATAGCAGCCCGCGCAGTTTGTCCAGTGCTTTTAATCGGTGCTTGGTGACATTGCGCACACTGCAGCCTAAACGTTTTGCTGCTTCGGAAGGTTTCAGCTCCTGTGCGAACAGCAGCATCATCACCTGCCGCTGGTCGGGGTTCAGCTGACGCAGAGCTTCCTGCAGATCCAGCGACAGTAAAAGCCGGGCCAGCTCGTCCAGGCTGCCGTCAGCATCACGGCAGGCCTCCAGCAGTTCGGTCCCGGCGGCGCTTTCAGTATCTACCTGCGCTTCGTTTTCCCAGATCTGACCCTGCTTCTGCATGGCGTCAAAAAGGGCAAAATGCACCTTACAGCGCGCCAGCCCTGGCCAGTTGGCAAAATCGGCGCCGTCATATTTCAAAATCAGTTCGATCAGGGCCAGCACGGCGATACCTTCGGCATCTTTACCCAGCGACCGGTAAAACATTTCGCGGTGGGCCTCGCTTTTTAAAAGCGGACTGAAATCTTCGCATAGCTGCAGCAGTGCCTGTCTGTCGCCGCTTTGCGCGGCGGTTATCAGCAGCTGCAGGCGGCTGGGAGGTGTCTGGTCGTTTGTATTGTTTGGAGTATTAATATTTTTTATGATGATCAAATCCCTTGGTTTTATGATGGCAGGCCATACTGTAAAGCGTTATGCATAACAGTTGCTAGTGTACGCCTGTTTTTTAAAAAAGTAAATAGCAAAATATCCCTTCCAGCCTGTTAGCCCCTATCTCTAAGATAGGGGCTAAATTTTTTTGCGGCTGGCCGTTGGGGTGCAGGATAAGCAGGAAAAAATTAGATATCGGGTCTTAGCTGAAAGAGCTTTTGCTGCGTTTGGTAAAACAGCAAAAGTAAGATACCGCCTTTAAGGGTCGTAAAGCAGAAACCTGAAAAATTTTAAAAAAATTTTTCCATCGCTTGCCCAACCTTTGAAACCAAGACGTCAAGCCGTTTACAAAGGCTTGGCGGCGCCAAGCGTATCGCGGCGAAAAACAAAAATGTACAGAAAGCACTTCTCGCGTCTTGTGGGGGGTACATAGGTGTTATAATAACAAAGGGCATTGCTATATGTTCAAAAAAATAAAAATATAGTTTTAAAATATTTGCTCTGATAATTTAAAACTATATTTTTAAGTGCTTTTTATTTGCTTGTATAAAATACAGGGGGTGGAACATGTACGACGAAAAATGCCTGCGTCAGATCGGCGGCAACGTCAAATACCTGCGCAGCGTCTGCCATATAACCCAGCAGGACCTGGCGGCTCGCATCGGCATCAGCCAGACGCACCTGTGCAATCTTGAGCATGACCATGCCCGGATCAGCATGAAGCTGCTGCTGCGTATCGCCAATACGCTGGGGTGCGCTCTGGAAGTACTGCTGGACACAAAAGCGGCGGTGGCCTGGGGCGAAAACAGGGACGAGCCGGAAATGGAAGCGGTTGAGGAAGAAGAAGAAGCAAGCTATTCGCTGGAAGAAGTGCGCCTGCTGCTGCAAATACTGCAGCCCCGCAAAAGCGCGTCCGGTTTAAAAAGGTAAAAGCGATGAATAAGGGAGATGGACGAAGTGAGTAAAAGGGAGATACGTGCCAAAAGACTGGTGGCGGCAGTACTGCTGGCGATCAGTGTGCAGATGTGGTCTGCGCCGCCGCTGTGGGCGGCGGAAGCGTCAGTGCAGACGGAAACGTCGGCGGCCGGGGAAGCAAAAGAAACAAAGGACGCAAAGGACGCAAAAGCAGCGGACAGCGAAACCGGCGGTGAAGCGGACGCCGGGAAAGAAGAAACTGTCGTTGTGCCGGTCATCGGCTACAGTACGCGCTCGGCCGCAGGCAGCGACTACGGCGTCATGCCGCTGGCTGATATGGCTGTTGATGGCGCGCTGACAGGGGTAACCGGTATCAACGATGCAAAATTTTACGCAGATACTCATGATTTGCTTTTGGGATATGATGCTAAATCTCAAGGTACAGGTACTGTTGCTCTTGGGTCTGATGCTAACGCTGGCGGTCAATATAGCACGGCAATAGGTGCTAGTGCAAGTGCGACGGCTGAGAATAGTAGTGCGCTGGGGATGTATGCCAGAGCTGGATTTAAAGATAGTGTTGCGATTGGATTTAGTTCTAATGCGACGGCTGACAATATGGTAAGTTTTGGCGTCACTGAAAATGGCGGTAGCACTTGGACTACCCGCCGCAGTTTAGAGGGTATTGCTAATATCGATATGGAAGGCGCGCTGACAGGGGTAACCGGTATCAACGGTTCAGAGCTTGTTGTTGATAAAGTCAATAATAATTTCTTTATTGGAACAACAGAATATGATGATTTTGATAAAAAATCTAAAAACAGGGCTGTCATAGGTCTTGGCATATTAGCCGATCCATATGATAATATCAGTGTTTTTGGTACTTCTGCTGAAGGTCGTGGTGAGTCAGCCAGTGCTTTTGGTTATGACGCTAGTGCTGATGAATTTGCCAGTGTTTTTGGTTCTGGTGCTAATGCCGCTTCAAATGGCAGTGCTTTTGGTTATAATGCAGAAGCTGTAGAGCAATATACCAGTGCTTTTGGTTCTGGTGCTGTAGCTGGAGACAATCATGCCATTGCTGTTGGTTATAGTGCGAAGTCTGCAGGGACTTATTCTATTGCTGTTGGTTCGGAAGCGATAGTCGAAGTTGATAGAGGTATCGCAATAGGTGCTTTTGCCCATATAGAAAAATACGGAGGTTATCAGGAGTCTGGTAATATTGCTATTGGTACTGAGGCGCATACGAAAGCTCAATATAGTATGGCTATTGGTGATCGTGCAGATTCAACGTTTAAAAACAGTATTGCTATCGGTGCAAGTAGTAATACGACAGCGGAAAATCAGGTATCTTTCGGGACAGGAAGCGTTAACACTGTTAATGGAAATGAAGTAATCACCTGGGATAAACGCCGCAGTCTGGCTGGCATCAGCGATATCGATATGGAAGGTGCGCTGACAGGTGTAACAAGTATTAACGGTAGTGTGCTGGCAGCTATGAATGAAGATGTGACTAACAAAAGCCTTGCTATTGGCGCCGGGGCTGTTTTTATGGATCCTGACTCGTCAGTAACAACAATTTCTAAAAATGCCATTGCCATAGGTAATGGTACAAAAGTGTTGGGTGATGGCTCGCTTGCTATCGGTTATTATGCTTATCAGCGTGTAGGGGCTTATGCCGGTGGTATAGAAAGTATTGCTATTAACGGTTGGGTTTCTTTGGAGGCAAACTACAATATAGCAATCGGCGGTTCTGTAGTAGATGCCGACAATGTTGTCGCTATCGGCTATAATGCAGCGTCGGATTCTTCTAATGCTGTAGCAATTGGTAGCAATACTTATGCTAGTTATGATGGTACTGCTTTGGGGTATGCTGCGCAGGGAACTTACCACAACGCTGTTGCTATTGGTGCATATAGCGGAACGACAGAGGAAAATCAGGTATCCTTTGGTCATAAGGCTGGCGATCGCAACTATGCAGATGGCAGTGACTACAGTGACGACCTGTTCCGCAGTCTGGTAAATGTTGCCGATATTGAAATGCACGGTGCTTTGACAGGCGTTACAGGTATCGACGGTGTAACCGTCAGCGGCACGGATGCCAGCACGGGGCTGACCG
>OGYM01002887.1_pt1 | contig 10690 bp, 10 predicted proteins | sample 1576491 | NCBI WGS metagenome assembly OGYM01 (sample SAMEA3541515, study PRJEB24748) | human gut metagenome | biome: human gut; feature: human-associated habitat; material: faeces | place: China | collected 2012 | reverse complement strand
TAAATTCACCTAATTAACTATATGTATAATTAGAATAAATATGATATAATAATAAAAGGAAGGTTGATAACATGAAAAGAACAATTAATAAACCTAAGAAAAAAAGCCACAAGAAAAAATTAGAAATAAAGAAGAATAGTAAACCTTTAAATAAAACAAAAAAAGATAAAAGAAATCTTACTGAAGTAATAAATAAAAGATATAATTCTTTAATATTTATAGTAATAATTTTATATGTTGTAATACTAGGAAGAGTATTTTATCTTCAAATAATTAAAGAGAATGATTATAAAGAGAGTCTTGCTATGGCTACTGAAAAAACAGTAGAAAGTACTAGTGCTCCAAGAGGTAGAATATATGATCGAAATTATAATTTACTAGTAGATAATGAAGGGGTTAAGACAATATATTATAAGAAACAAAATGGAATAACCAATAAAGAAGAAATAGAACTTGCCTATACAGTAGCAGATAATATAAATTTAGACTATTCTAAAGTTAATGAAAATAGATTAAAGACCTTCTACTACAAAGGACATTATAAAGAATGTAAAAAGAAAATTACTGATAAAGAGTGGGAAGAATATAATAAAAGAAAACTAAATGATAAAGATATAGAAAAACTTATATATGAAAGATTAGATGAAGAAATAAGTACCTATGATGAAAGAGATAAGAAAGCTGCTTATATATATTATTTAATGAATAAAGGATATTCATATGCAGAAAAAGTAATTAAAAATAAAGATGTTAGTGAAGAAGAATATGCTTATATAAGTGAAAACATTGATAACTTAAAAGGCTTTAATACTAAGTTAGATTGGGAAAGAGTATATTTATATGGAGATACTTTTAAAAGTATTTTAGGTAATGTATCTTCAAATAATCAAGGTATACCTTCAGAATTAGCAGAAATCTATTTAAAGAAAGGTTATTCATTAGATGATAGAGTAGGAATATCATATTTAGAATATCAATATGAAAACTATTTAAAAGGAACGAAAGCTAAGTATAGATTACTTCCTGATAATAGTTATGAATTAGTAAGTGAAGGCAAGAGAGGCAGTGATATAGTTCTTACTATAGATATTAACTTACAAAAATACTTAGAAGAAATTCTATCTAATGAAGTATATAATGCTAAAGGAGAAGCAGGTACTACTTATTATAATAGATCATTTGCCGTAATCGCAGATCCTAATACAGGAGAAATACTAGCAATGGGAGGAAAACAAGTACTTGATAAAGATGGCTCTAAATATATTGTAGATTATACTCCAGGTATAGCAACATTACCAGTAACTCCAGGTTCAGTAGTAAAAGGTGCTTCGATGATGGTAGGATATAAATATGGTGCTATTGATATTGGTAGTCATCAGTATGATGAATGCCTTAAAATAAAAGATACACCTCTAAAATGTTCATGGCGAACAATGGGGGATATTGATGATATATATGCTTTAGCATTTTCTTCAAATGTATATCAGTATAAAATAGCAATTACTGTCGGAAAAGGAAAATACGAATATGACAAAGGTTTATCTTTAGATGAAGAAGCCTTTAAAAAGTATCGAGATATGTATGCTGAATTTGGCCTTGGTAAAAAAACTGGTATTGACTTACCAGTAGAAAGTTTAGGATATATGGGTACTAGTAAATTACCCGGACATTTATTAGATTTCTCAATTGGACAATATGATACTTATACACCAATACAATTATCACAATATATAAATACTATTGCTAATGGTGGCAAAAGATTAAAACCATATTTATTAAAAGAAGTATATAAAGCCAGTGATAATGGTGATAAATTTGGTTCACTAATATATAAAGCCGAAACAAAAGTAATGGGAACATTATCAGTAGAAGATAAATATATAAATAGAGTAAGAGAAGGATTTAGTGCTGTTGTTCAAAATGGTTTAGGTTATGGCTATATGGGTTATTATACAAATTCTGCTGGTAAGACAGGAACTAGCCAAAGCTTTATAGATACTGATGGTGATAATAAAGTTGATACAGAAACAATTACTACATCATTTGTAGGATATTCACCTAGTGATAGTCCTAAAATGAGTATCGTAGTAGTATCACCAGATGCAGGTATTCCAGATGTTACTCAGTCAGGTGTTACCAAAAGAATATCATCCCAAATAGTCAATAAATTCTTTGAACTAAATCAATAACAAAAAAGCTATTGACAAGTAAATAAAATTAGCATATAATATGATTATATTAAAACAAAGGAAAGAGACGGTATAGTAAAATAGTTGTAGAGAGCTAATGGTTGGTGAAAATTAGTATGATAGTTACTATATAGATCACTCTTGATGTGTTTTTCTGAATATTTTAAGAAAAACCGGAAGTAAATTCCGTTATCAAAAAGAGAGCACTTAAGTGAAGTAAGGTGGTACCGCGGTTATTCGTCCTTATAAACTAGTGCTTTTTTGTTTTATAAAATAGAAAGAAGGAGAGAAAGATGAATTATAAAGAGACATTATTAATGCCAGAGACAAGTTTTCAAATGCGTGGAAACTTACCAGAAAATGAAAAATTACAAAGAGAAAAATGGGAGGAAATGGATTTATACAATAAAGTAAGAGAAAAGAACAAAGGAAAAACACCATTTATCTTACATGATGGTCCTCCATATGCTAATGGTAATATTCATATAGGCCATGCTATGAATAAGATTTTAAAAGATTTTGTAAATAGATATAAAATGATGAGTGGATATGATATGATTTATATTCCTGGTTGGGATACTCATGGTCTTCCTATTGAACAAGCTGTTACCAATAGCGGTGTAGATAGAAAGAGTATGGATAAAGCTGACTTTAGAGCTCTATGTGAAAAGTATGCTTATGAACAAATTGAAAAACAAAAGAAAGGTTTCAAAGAATTAAATGTACTAGCAGACTGGGACCACCCATATATAACATTACAAAAAAAACTAGAAGCTAGACAAATAGAAGTATTTGCTGAAATGGCTAAGAAAGGCTTAATCTTTAAAGGATTAAAACCAGTATACTGGAGTCCATCATCAGAATCAGCTCTTGCTGAAGCAGAAATAGAATATCATGATCGAAAAGACTCATCAATTTATGTAGCCTTCCCAGTAGTAGAAGGAAATGATACTGTAAATGTAGGAGATAATCTAGTAATATGGACAACAACCCCATGGACATTACCATGTAATACCGGAATCGCAATTAGTGAAAAATTTGACTATGCAAAAGTATTAGTTAATGATAAATACTATATTGTAGCAAACGAACTACTAGAAGACTTAGCTAAAGAGTTCGGTTGGGAAAACTATGAAGTAGTAAATGTATTTACTGGTGATAAATTTGCAGGTGTTAAATATAAGCATGTATTTATGGATAGAGTAGCTCCAGTAGTTGATGGCTTCCATGTAACCCTAGATGCTGGTACTGGACTAGTACATATAGCACCAATGTATGGAGCAGATGACTTTATTATTGGTAAAGAATATAATCTAGAAATGATAAATGGTATCGACGATCAAGGTGTATTAAATGAGCTATCTGGTCCATTTAATGGCTTATTCTTTGAAGATGCCAATAAAGCAGTTACTGTAAAATTAGATGAACTAGGCGTACTTCTAAAATTAAAATTTATTACTCACTCATATCCACATGACTGGAGAACTAAGAAACCAATTATCTTTAGAGCTACAAAACAATGGTTCTGTAGTATTGATAAGATTAGAGATGATCTTCTAAAAGAACTTGAAAATAATGTAAAATTCCATACTGAATGGGGTAAAAAGAGATTATACAACATGATTCATGATCGTGGAGACTGGTGTATCTCTAGACAAAGAGTATGGGGTGTACCAATTCCAATCTTTTATAATGAAGACGGAAGTGAAATCGTTGACTATGATGTTATGATGCATGTAGCAGACTTATTTAGAAAATATGGTTCTAATGTATGGTTTGAGAAAGAAGCTAAAGACCTTCTTCCAGAAGGATATACAAATCCAGCTAGTCCAAATGGAAACTTTACTAAAGAAGAAGATATCATGGATGTATGGTTTGATTCAGGATCCACATGGAATGGTGTATTAATAGAACAAGGATTACCATATCCATCTGATATGTATCTAGAAGGATCAGATCAATATCGTGGATGGTTCAATAGTTCATTAATCTGTGGTGTAGCAGTAACAGGTAAAGCCCCATATAAAGAACTTGTATCTCATGGCTTTACTTTAGATGGTAAAGGTAATAAAATGAGTAAGAGCTTAGGAAATGTTATTGTTCCAGCAGATATGGTTAGATTACATGGATCAGATATCTTAAGACTATGGGTTGCTTCAACTGATTATACAGAAGATGTAAGAATTAGTGATGATCTAATTAAACAAGTAAAAGAAAGTTATCGTAAGATTAGAAATACTTATAAATTTATGTTAGGTAATTTAAAAGACTTTGATTATACTAAAGATAGTGTTAAATATGAAGATATGCCATACTATGATAAATATATGATGAATGAATTAAATAAATTTACTAAGAATGTTCTAGAAGAATATAATAACTATAACTTCCAAAACGTATATAAATTAGTTAATAACTTTGTATCATTCACATTATCAAACTTCTATCTAGACTTTACTAAAGATATTCTATATATTGAAAAAGCAGATTCCCTAGTAAGAAGAAGTGTACAAACAGTACTATATAACATTTTAAATAATGAGGTAAAACTACTTGCACCAATTCTTCCATATACTAGTGAAGAAGTATATAGTTTACTTCCACATACTGAAGAATCAGTACATCTAACAGATATGCCAGAAGTAGTAACATACTCTGATAGTGCTGAAGTAGAAGAATTATTTAACTTATTCTTTGAACTAAAAGATAAAGTAAATAAAAAACTAGAAGAAGCAAGAAATGAAAAACTAATAGGATCAGCTCTAGAAGCCGTAGTTAAGATTAACTTAGATCCAAAATATAATGAAGTAAAAGAAAAATTAGGTTCTTACTTACATCAATTATTTATTGTATCTAAAGTAGAATATACTACCGATGGAGAAGAAGTAGTAGTAGAAAAGAGTACTGGTGAAAAATGTAATAGATGCTGGAACTATGTTGATCACTTAAATGGTGATATCTGTGATAGATGTCATAATATTATAAATAGTTAATAAAATATAATGCAGTATCGAGAATGGTACTGCTTTTTTTGGGAGGAAACATGATAAATGAATATAATTATGAAGTACTTAGTAGAGAAGAATTAGAAAGAAATTTTAAGTTAATGAAAGATAATAATATAGAGGTAAGAGAAACGATAATATTACATAATATTAAATTAGTCTTCTACAGATATTATAAAAGATTTAGTAATACTAATATGAATATGGAAGATATTGTTGCATATGGTATGATTGGACTTATAAAGGCAGTGGATACTTTTAGACTAGATAAAAAATGTACTTTTACTACATATGCTAGTAAATGTATTGATAATGAGATACTTATGTATATTAGAAGAGAATCTTATAGATATGTTTCATTAGATGAGCTGATAGGAGATGATGATCTTACACTTAATGATTTAATTATTGATCCTTCAATAAATATAGAAGGGGATTATATGGATAAGGAAGAAATTAAAGATATAAATGGTGTAATTAATTTACTAAATAGTAAAGATAAATGTTTATTTAATTTATATTTTAGGGATGGTTATTCACAAATAGAGATATCTAATATATTAGGTGGATCACAGTCTTATATTTCAAGAAGAATTAAAATGTTAGTGGATAAATTAGAAGAATTATTATATCAAAAAAATATAATAGTAAAATCTAAAGTTAAAACTAAATCTATTGGATATAATAAAAAAATTGTTATGTAAAATTTATGTAAAGACTATTGCATTTATAATTAATATGTTATATTCTTATATCATAAGGGAGTGTGATAATAGTGATTTATCCTTCAATTGATAAAATATTAAATATTGTAGATTCAAAGTATGCTTTAGTTTATGTAGTATCAGATAGAGCTAAGCAAATGACTAAAACAGGATATTATCAAATGCCTATTAAAGACTATAAATGTCAAAAAAACATAGGTAGAGCATTAGAAGAAGTGTACGAAGGATTAATTCATATAGAGAAACATTAGTTTTCTCTTTTTTTCTTGCCTAAAACAAAAAAATAATGTATACTAAATATAGAAAAGTGAGTGATTTATATGTATATTTTACTTGATGCTTGTCAGCATCCAGGAATTTTAAGAATAATATATTTTGGAAGTTTATTATTAGATATTGTTTTTACCTTAGTACCAATAGGTTTAATAGTAATATTAATGATAGATTTTAGTAAAGCTGTTATAGGCGGTGATGAAAAAGCAGTAAAGAGTACTAAAATAGTAGGTAAAAGAATAATATATGCCATGATAGTATTTTGCATACCATGGATAGTAGAAGTATTTATGAGTTTAATGGATAGTGTAGGCTTTAGTGTTAATTATCAAGAATGTCTTAGTAATGCTAAAAGTGGTGATTTTTCTTATTATGATAGTTTATTAGAAAAAGAAGAAAAGAATGATAATACTAATGATAACAAAATAACTTATGAAAATGCTGGTACTAAAATAATTGCTTCTGGATTAATAACCGTACTAAATGGCCAATTAGGTAATAATAATAATGATAAAAAATATGGATTTTCTACTGATGCTTGGTGTGAACAATTTGCTACTTGGTCTTTAAAGCAAGTAACAGTCTCTGGTCAAACATTATATCAATATTTAAATACATATGGACCAATAGATGACAATATGGCTAGTGGAATGTGGCCAGTATTTAAAAGTAACAAAAATAGTAATGTAACATTTGAATATTCCAAAGCTTATGATGGAAATTATACTCCTAAAGCCGGTGATATAATATGGTATCAATGGAAAGGTAGTAGTTGTCGTGGCTCTAATGGAAAATGGGATAAAGTAACTAAGTGTGTTGATCATGTTGGTATAGTTACTAGTTCAGATAGTAATTATGTTTATACAATTGAAGGAAATACTGGGGATCCAGGATTAGTAAGAAAAAGAGAAAGAGATATTACATCAGATGAAATAATAGCATATGGCTCATGGTATAAATAGGGGTGAAAATAAGTGAAAAATAAAATAATAATATTACTAAGTCTACTACTACTAACTGGTTGTACAGTTAATTATAACTTAGAAATAAATAAAGATACTTTAAATGAAACAATTACTGGTACCGTAACTAAAGAAGAAAGTTCTCAAGAAAGTAATGCTACCGGATTAAGTACTGTATACTCTATTATTAATGAAGATCAAAAACCTGTTTATAATAAAGAAGAACTATATCAAAAAGAACTAAAAGAATCAGGTAATAATATAAATTATACATTTAAATATAATTATAATATTGAAGATTTTATAAATTCAACAATAATAAATACCTGTTTTGAAAACCATGAAATAGAACAGTTAGATAATTATTATAGTATAAGATTAAGTGGAAACTTCTACTGCTTATATAGTAAAAAAATAAATATAGCAGTAACAAGTAATTTAAAAGTAGCATCAAATAACGCTGATAAAATAAAAGATAATACTTATATATGGACTATTGATAAAAATACTACTAATATAGAATTAGTAGTAGATAAGAATACACCATATACTAAACCAATAAAAAGAGGTATAAGTAATACCTTTAGAATAGTATGTTTTATAGTACTAGTAGTATTATCATCATTAGCATATATTTTATATAAAAAGAAGAATAGTAGCGAAATTTAAGCTACTATTTTTTGTTATTTATTTCTTTTATAAACATATATTTTAATGTAGAAAGGAATGATAAAATAATTATGGAAACAATTAAAGTTTCATCAAAGTCGGAGCCTAATAAAGTAGCAGGAGCTCTTGCTAATGTATTTAGAGAAAAAGGAGTAGTAGAAGTACAAGCAATAGGAGCAGGAGCACTTAATCAAGCTATAAAAGGAGTAGCTATAGCTAGAGGCTTTGTCGCTCCATCAGGAAAGAATTTAGTATGTACACCAGCCTTTATTGATATAAACATCGATGGAGAAGAAAGAACTGCTATTAAGCTTATAGTGGAAGCTAAATAATTGGCTTCTTTTTTGTATAAAATATAAATTAAAAACATATATTTTAGTGGTGATAACATGTTAAAGAAAATGTCTATAAAAAAAATAATAGTATCCACTACTGCTATTATCTTACTATTAGTAATATATCTAATACCAAGTAATAGAAAAGATATAGATTTAAAAAATAATAGTATAGAGTATAATTATAATAACGTAGAAAGTACAATATATTTAGTAGATAGTAATGACTATGTAGCTAGAACAACTATACCAACATGTAAATGTGAAGGAGTAGACTTAGCTAAAGACTTATTAGAAGGCCTAGTAGTTGGAGGTACTAAAAATAACATTATACCAAATGGTTTTAGAAGTATAATACCACCAGATGTAACAATAAAAGATTTAAAATTACAAGAAGGAGTATTAACAATAAACTTCTCAAAAGAATTATTAGATATAAACGAAAAAGATGAAAATAAGATGCTTGAAGCAATCATTTATACTTTAACAAGTATAGATGGTATAGATAAAGTAATAATAAAAGTAGAAGGAGAAGTACTAAATAAATTACCCAATAGTAAAACAAATATACCAACAGTACTAAATAAAAGTTATGGTATAAATAAAAGTTATGATTTATCTAATTTAAATGATATATTATCATATACAACATATTATACAAGTACCTATAATAATACTAAATACTATGTACCAGTAACAAAATACATTAATAGCAAAGATAGTGATGTAGTAAAAATAATAATAAAAGAACTAGGTAGTAGTCCTATATACCAAACTAATTTAATGAGTTATTTAAATGCTAATACAGTGTTAAATGATTATGAACTAGATAATAATAAATTAAAATTAAATTTTAATGAATTATTATTAAATGATCTAGATAAAAAGAACATCTTAGAAGAAGTTATATATACAATAAGTTTATCTATGAATAATATATATGATAACTTAGAATCAGTATCCTTTCTAGTTAATAATGAAGAAATATATACTATAAATATAAGTGATATTAAATAAAAATCTTGATTTCATGTAAAAATGTTTTAAGTCTTCTATATAAGACGCCATTATTATAAACAAAAACCTAATTTCTTTTCAGAAATTAAGTTTTTTTATTTGACTAATATTTTAACAAATGATATACTTTATATAGAGAATATGGAAGGTGAATATCATATGGAAAATAAGAAAATAAAAATATATGGAATAGTATTAGGAGTAATATTATTTATTATCTTAGTAGCAGGATTTACCTATGCTGCATTAACTTGGCGTAGTAGTAATATAACTATCACAGGTGCTTCAGAATGTCTAGAAGTAGATTCAGTAAAAGGATCCAATATTACAGGTAGTGATTTATTATTACTAGATGAAAACCAAATAATAAATAATAATAGAATAACCATAACATCAGGTATGGTAGTAACAAATATAACCGCTAAACTAAAAAGTAGTTGTACATTAGATGGTTATCTAACTATAAATCTAAAAACAACAACCCTAAATTCAGGATTTACTTCATCAGGTAATAGTACCGGAGCATTAAAATACGTACTTACTTCATATGATCCAAGTACCTATACTACCATTAATACTTCAGCTTTAAATGGTAAAACATTTGATATATTAACTACTGGTAGTATCACAAGTACAGGTACATTAAAAATAAAAGAAGCACAACTATCTAAAGATACGACATTAGCATATTTAGTAATTTTCTATATTGATGGAGATAAAGCTAATAATGATATTGGTTCAAACTCAACTAATTTTAAAACATCTATTGAAGGCAGTGTCACTCAAGGAACAATATCTGGATAAAGGGGTAGAAAGAATGGATAATAAAAAATTTATAATTGGAGTTATTTTATTACTATTACTAATGATTGGCGGTACTTATGCCTACTACAAATGGAGTAGTAGTGATAACATGAATGTAAATGTAAAAATAGATGGTGGTACTGTTACTTTTGATGGAGGAACTAATATAACTAGTACTATAATGCCTACTGCTACTAAAGAAGAAGGAATAAAAAAAGATATTACAGTTAAAGCAAGTAAAGAAGGAGTTACCATAAATCTATACATGGATTTAACTACAATACCTAGTGAATTAAAAGAAAAGTCTTTTGAATATGAAATATATTATAATGGTACAACATTAGTTAAAAAAGGCAATTTTGGAGTATACAATTCTAATACAAATACTAGTGGCATAAGCTATGCCACTAGTGGAGTAACTACACTAACATTATTTACTGGAAGAGATGTCAGTACTAGTAATACTGACAAATACACCCTATATTTATGGTTTAATGGTAAAGATTACACTAATCCAAATACTATGCAAAGTAAAAAATTATCATTTGACTTATATGCAACAGGTGAGAATGCTGTATTAGCGGATAACTAAAGTTACCTGCTAATTTTTAATATAAAAAAATTCTTAAGCTTTATGCTTAAGAATTATTTATTATAAGTGGTGTCCTGGTGGAGATTCGAACTCCAGACCGATCGCTTAGAAGGCGATTG
>OGYM01002878.1_pt1 | contig 10705 bp, 9 predicted proteins | sample 1576491 | NCBI WGS metagenome assembly OGYM01 (sample SAMEA3541515, study PRJEB24748) | human gut metagenome | biome: human gut; feature: human-associated habitat; material: faeces | place: China | collected 2012 | reverse complement strand
TTTGGTTAGGGAAACAATTAGACAATATATTAATTTAATCAAACAATTAACGCTCGTACAACAGAAGTGCTATCGCCAACTTGAGCATTTTGACCGATGAGAATATTACGACTACCCGCTGTTCCACCATAATTTCCTGTGCCATCACCAATCAGCACACTATTGTCATAACGACCATTTACGCCATAACCAATAGCGGTAGTACTTCCACCGCTTGCTGATGTGGCACTGTTCCCAACCGCAATACTAAAAGGATGTACATTTGTAGGCGCATTGCTTCCATCCCCCACAATCACGTTCGCTTGCGCCGGCATCATCACTGCAGATAAAGAAAGTGCAAATGCAGAAAGTTTGAAAAGAGAAGATAAACGTGTTTCGCTTGTTACACGTTGTTCGGAGTTTGAAGAAGCTTTTACGGCTCCTTTCGCTAATTCTGATGTGACGACGAAAGATTGTGTCGTTTTGTTCCAAATAATTTTAAAAACTTTGTTCATAAAAAAATCACCAATATAAAATTAAAGAAGGAAATTGAATATATGTATAAATTTTCAACAAAAATAAACGTTCGTATTATAAGGTAATTAAACTTAAGAGCAAGACATCGTTAGGTAATAATTAAACAAAAAATTCTCCCCCACATCAAAACATACCCTTTTAGAGGTATTTTATTTGGAAATGTTGATCAACCTCAAATTTTTGAAAAAAAACCGTATAAAAACTACTACTTTTTGGTATCTTATGCTTGCGTTGAGCCATTTTTATGAGTGAATTCAAAAGCTTAATAGGAATTGTTCGCATTTTAAATTGTTTTTTTATTCTTTCCTAATGGAGTGATTATCGTGAACGCATTGAGAAAAAGCCTCGTTTTGGCGACTTCTTTCGCAGCTTTAGGTGTATACAACTCAGCGATGGCTGAAATGGTATATAAGCCTGTTGACCAACCTGTGGAAGCACCAAACCCTAATTTAAAAATCGAAGCAGTGAATGAAAAATTTGCTGAGAAATATCCTAGCCAATTCAATTCGTGGAAAGCGACTGAAAAAGGCGACAAAATCATCTATGCTGATGAACAAGATCCTCGTTTAATCGTGTTATGGGGCGGTTATTCTTTCGCTAAAGAATATAACGCACCTCGTGGTCACGTTTATGCAGTAGAAGATGTACGTAATATTTTACGTACTGGTGCGCCCAAAAATGCAAATGATGGCCCACAACCAATGGCATGTTGGACTTGTAAAGGTCCAGACGTTCCTCGTTTAATTGCAGAATGGGGTGAAGATGGTTACTTTGGTGCCAAATGGGCTAAAGGTGGACCAGAAATTGTCAACTCGATCGGTTGTGCTGACTGTCACGATACGACCTCTAAAGACTTTGCTGAAGGCAAACCTGCATTACGTATTGCTCGTCCACACGTTCTTCGTGCATTAGATCACTTAAATAATGCACTTCAAGCAAAAGCAAAAGCTGAAGGTAAAGAACAACCTAACTTAAGCTTTAACACTGCTGCACGTACAGAACAACGTGCTGAAGTTTGTGCTAACTGTCACGTTGAATACTACTTCGCAGGCGACTTAAAACAAGTAACCTTCCCGTGGAACAACGGTCAAACTGTTGATGACATCGAAAAATACTATGATGATATCGGCTTCAGTGACTGGACTCACTCTCTTTCTAAAGCACCAATGTTAAAAGCGCAACACCCTGACTTTGAAATTTGGTCTTTAGGTATGCACGGTAAAAACGGCGTAACTTGTATCGACTGTCACATGCCTAAAGTACAAGGTAAAGACGGTAAAGTTTACACCGACCACCAAATCCAAAACCCATTCGATGCATTTGATACCACTTGTGCAAACTGTCACGATCAAAGCAAAGAAAAACTTAAAGACATCGTTGCTTCACGTAAAAAAGAAGTGAAAGATGTAATGGGTCGTTTAGAAGATCAAGTTGTTCGTGCTCACTTTGAAGCGAAAGCGGCATGGGATGCAGGTGCAACTAAAGAAGAAATGGAACCTGCTTTAATGGATATCCGTCACGCTCAATGGCGTTGGGACTACGCAGCAGCAAGCCACGGTGGTCACATGCACGCACCTGATGTAATGCTTCGCGTATTAGGTTCTGGCATAGACAAAGCAGCGGATGCACGCGCTAAACTTGCAGCAATCTTAACGAAACACGGCGTGAAAACTCCGGTTGAAGTACCAGATATTTCTACAGCTGATAAAGCATGGAAAGTAATGGGTATTGATATCGAGAAAGAACGTAAAGCGAAAAAAGAATTCTTAGAAACTGTTGTACCTCAATGGGTAAAAGAAGCGAAAGCCAATGGCAAATTAGCTGAAGATACCGCAACAAAACAATAAAAAAAGAACCGCACTTTGTAACTAAAGTGTCGAAGTGCGGTCATTTTTAACCATATATTTGAGGTAATCAGAATGAATTTAACTTCTTTAATCAGCAAATCGGCAAAATCCCTTGCATTGCTTGCAATGCTTGCGGCAATGCCAATGGCTGCAAGTGCGGAAGAGATGGCAAAAACACCTGCCTCTCAACTCACTTATGAGCCACAATTGGATAACCAACGTGATCCAAACCAATATTGTGCGAAATGTCACAAATTTGACCAAGTTGATAAAAACCAAACTTTAGATCAATCTGGTGGTGAATTACACTTTGGTAAATTCCACGGCGCACACTTAAATCAAAAAAGCCCTAACACAGGTAAACCGATTAACTGTGTAAACTGTCACGGTAATATTTCGGAAGATCACCGTCGTGGTGCAAAAGATGTGATGCGTTTTGATGGCGATATCTTTGGTGATAAAAAACCAATGTATACCGCGCAAGAACAAAACCAAGTTTGTTTTGCTTGTCACCAACCTGCAAAACTTCGTGAAAAACTTTGGGCGCACGATGTTCACGCAATGAAATTGCCTTGTGCAAGCTGCCACACATTACACCCGAAAGATGATGCGATGAAAGGTATTCAACCGAAAAATCGTGTGAAACTTTGTGTAGATTGCCACGGCGAACAACAAAAACGCAAAGCGGCAAAAGACACACAATCACAAACGCAATCAACCGAACAAAAGGATAAATAATGACAGCTTGTTCACGCCGAAACTTTGTTTCCGGCATGGGGGCATTAATCCTTATGACGGGGACATCAGTTACCTCTTTAGCGAAAGAGGAAAAGGCGGATAAACCGAAACGCTATGCAATGGTACACGACGAAACAGCTTGTATCGGCTGTACCGCTTGTATGGATGCTTGTCGTGAAACAAACCACGTTCCTGAAGGCGTTTCACGTTTGGAAATTCTCCGTAGTGAACCTTATGGCGAATTCCCAAATCAAGAATACGAGTTTTTCCGTCAATCTTGCCAACATTGTACAAACGCCCCTTGTGTGGCTGTTTGTCCAACCGGTGCATCATTTATTGATCCTGAAACAGGTATCGTTGATGTAACTAAAGATCTTTGCGTGGGTTGCCAATACTGTATCGCAGTTTGTCCTTATCGCGTACGTTTCATTCATCCAGAGCATCTTACTGCGGATAAATGTAACTTCTGTCGCGATACAAACTTAGCAGCTGGCAAACAACCTGCTTGTGTAGAAGCTTGTCCAACCAAAGCATTAACCTTTGGTGATATGAATGACCCAAGCAGCGAAGTGTCCCGCAAAGTGAAAGAAAAACCGGTTTATCGCACGAAAGTGGAATTAGGTACTCAACCAAATCTTTACCATATTCCATTCCAACACGGGGAGCCAAGAAGATGACATTAGATTATCCTGTTCCGTTTCACACACCTAATTTGGTGTGGGATTCAACAATCGCTATCTATTTGTTCTTACTTGGTATTTCTTCCGGTGCGGTACAATTAGCGATTGCTTATAAACGTAGTCACAAATTAGAAAATCCTAGCAAAAACTGGATTATCCGAGCAGCCGCCGTTTTAGGTTCTGTGCCAACATTAATTGGTTTAACCCTGTTAATTTTCCACTTGGCACGTCCTTGGACATTCTGGAAATTGATGTTTAACTATCAATTCAACTCTGTAATGTCTATGGGGGTAATGTTATTCCAAGTTTATATGCTGTTCTTGGTATGTTGGTGTGCGGTTATCTTCAAAGAAGATATCATGGCGTTCATTCAACGTTTTATGCCAAAACTTGGTTTCGTCGGTAAAATTATCAATGTATTAGAACGTTTAACTGGTCCTGTAGAAGTCATTCTCTTCATCTTAGCTGCTGTACTAGGGGCTTATACCGGTTTCTTACTTTCAGCATTGATTAGTTACCCAATGTTAAATAACCCTGTTCTACCAGCGTTATTCTTGGCTTCAGGTACCTCTTCTGGTATCGCTGCAACCTTCTTATTTATCCTCATTGCAGGTAAATTAAAAGGTGATAGCCATGAATCACACTTCATTCATAAATTTGAAGTGCCAATCATGGTAACTGAGCTTGGTTTATTAGTTTGTTTCTTCGTGGGTCTTTATTTTGGTGGTGGCCAAAAAGTGGTTGCCTTACAGAATGCATTATCTGGCTTCTGGGGTGCAGTGTTCTGGATTGGGGTATTCTTAATTGGTATCTTAATTCCACTACTTGCCAACCTTGCCGTAAAAGACAACTTAAAATACAACAAGAACTTTATTATCCTTGTGTCAATCTTCGACTTAATCGGGGTTCTCTGCTTACGTTACTTCATCTTGTATGCAGGACAACTTACCGTTGCGTAAGGATAAACTTCTTATTTAATCAAAAGGCGTATACAATACGCCTTTTGTTTATTTAAAAGACTAAAGTGCGGTTAATTTTACGTATGTTTTTCATGCTTAAAATTAACCTTATTTTGTCAAATACAACCATTAATACTGAAGAATACTATGCTCCCCGAATTCGGATTTCTATCACTACTCTTCGCCACTACTGCTGCACTCTTACTTTCTATCGTGCCGCAAATTGGTATTTGGCGAAATAAACCCTCTCTCACCAACACGGCTTGGGGATTAAGTTATTGTTTCGGTATTTTTACAAGCGTTTCAATCGGTATTCTTGCCTACTCTTTTGCAACAGATGACTTCACTTTGGAATACGTGGCAGCGCACTCCAATTCTCAACTACCAACATTTTTTAAAGTCGCCGCCACCTGGGGCGGACATGAAGGCTCCATTTTATTTTGGCTTTTCACATTAAGTCTTTGGTTATTGGCTTTTGCCTTTTTCTCTCGCAAAAATGACCGCACTTTTTCTGCACAAACCCTTTCTTTACTCGGCTTAATTTGTCTTGGGTTTGCTATTTTTATTTTGTTCTACTCAAATCCATTTGGACGTGCGTTTCCTGCCCCTTCGGAAGGACGAGATCTCAATCCAATGCTGCAAGATATTGGCTTAATTTTCCATCCACCACTGTTATATGTGGGTTATGTGGGCTTTGCCGTTAACTTTGCCATGTCCATTTCAGCTTTAATCTTTAATCGTTCTGCACAAGCAATCGCGCGTGCGATGCGAGCCTGGGTTCTCGTTTCTTGGTTATTCTTAACGTTAGGGATCGTGCTCGGTGCATGGTGGGCATATTATGAATTAGGCTGGGGAGGCTGGTGGTTCTGGGACCCAGTAGAAAATGCCTCTCTTATGCCGTGGTTATTAGGTCTTGCGCTTTTACACAGCTTAATGGTGACTGAAAAACAAGGTGCTTTCAGCTATTGGACAACACTCTTTTCCCTACTCGCTTTTGCATTCAGCGTATTAGGCACATTTATTGTCCGTTCAGGTGCATTAACTTCTGTTCATGCTTTTGCTTTAGATAGCTCCCGTGGTTATGTACTATTACTTATTTTCTTCTTATTGACTGTCGGCTCACTCAGTTTATTTGCCCTACGCACAAATACCAATGAAAGTGCGGTCAAATTTCCACTAATTTCTAAAACTGGGGCTATTTTAGGTTTAAACATCGTATTGACCGTCGCAACCGTCAGTACCTTCTTAGGCACCTTCTATCCAATGCTTTTCCAAGCCATGAGTTGGGGCAGCATTTCCGTGGGCGCGCCTTACTTTAATAGTATTTTCTTGCCCTTGCTCACGTTAGTACTTTTTGCCATGGCGGGTACACTTTGCTTAAACTGGTTTAAATCAGACAAAAAACGCTTTTTCAAACGTCTGTTATTACTTATTCCCGCTGCAGTAATTGCTTATGGCATGATTTGGAACGCGTTGCAAAATGACAGTGCGTTACGTTTCCATTTCTTCGCTTATGTATTACTCACCCTCGCGATTTGGGTATTATTCGTCACCTTATGGCAAAATTGGGCAAAAGTAAGACTTGCCTATTTCGGGATGATTCTCGCACACTGCGGCGTAGCTATTGCCACAATGGGTGCAGTGATGAGTAGTTACTTTGGCAGTGAGTTAGGTGTTAGACTTGCGCCACAACAAAGCCAACAATTAGGTCAATTTGAATTCCACTACGATCGTTTTTCCAATGAAATTGGGCCAAACTTTACCGCCGAAGTCGCTTTCTTTAGCGTGTCAGAACAAGGCAAACCTTACGCAGAAATTGTACCGGAACGCCGCTATTATGATGTTCGAACCATGACCATGAGTGAAGTGGGGTTAGATGCTGGCTTTTGGGGCGATTTATATATTGTGATGGGTGATAACTTAGGCAAAGGTGAATTCACATTCCGCTTGCATTACAAACCGCTTATTCGTTGGTTATGGCTCGGAGGCATTTTAATGGCACTTGGCGCATTATGTTCAGCCATCAATTTGAAGAGAAAACGCGATGAATAAAAAGTTTATTTTGTTTTTACCGCTGATTTTGTTATTGAGTATTTGCTTACTGCTTTTTGTTGGCTTACACAAAGATCCAAAACAAATTGCCTCTGCACTCATTGATAAACCTGTGCCAGAATTCTACCAAGCAAATTTGCTTGAACCGAATCAAATTGTCAGCCCAAGAAATTTTCCAAAGAAACCTTTCTTGCTTAACGTATGGGGAAGTTGGTGTGGCTATTGCCAACAGGAACACCCTCTCTTGATGGAAATTTCAAAAGAAGTGCCCATTGTTGGAATAGACTATCGTGACAAACCGCAAAACGGCATTGCGATGCTCGAACGCATGGGCAATCCGTTTATACTTACCATTGATGATAGCCGTGGTGAATTTGCGATGCAATTGGGCGTAGATGGTGCACCAGAAACCTATGTTGTCGATGAGCACGGCATGATCCGTTATCGTCATTCAGGCTATATGGATAGAGAAACATGGCTCACTGAGATCAAACCAAAACTTGATGAATTAACTAAAAAGTAAAATGAAAAAATTAACCCGATTTCTGACCGCACTTTTACTGACTTTCGCCCTTTTTGCTCACGCAGAAATGGTGGATACCTATGCGTTTAAAAACCAAGCCGATCGTACTCGTGCTGTTGAACTGGCAAAATCCTTACGCTGCCCACAATGTCAGAATCAGAATTTAGTTGAGTCCAATTCACCGATTGCTTATGACTTACGTATTGAAGTCTATAAAATGGTGGATGAAGGAAAAACGAATCAGCAAATTATCGACACGATGACAGCACGTTTCGGTAATTTCGTGAACTATAAGCCACCTTTTCAATGGAATACAGCACTACTCTGGCTATTGCCTATTTTGTTATTAATTGGTGCTTTTGCGTTAATTTTATTTTCTACTAAAAAATCAGAAGGCGAGACAAAACAACTCGAAAATCAACCTCATAGTGCTCCTAAAGAAGAAAAAAGTGCGGTCAAATTTGAAACCAAATCCGCGATTTGGGTCTTTGCAATCTTATTGATTCTTCCTTTAAGTTATTACTTCTCCCTTGATCGTTTTGAGCGCGTTCAAAAAGGCGAAAAAGAGATGGTTGAGCTTGCCAATAAAAAAACAGATACATCAATGGTGCATCAAAAAGAAGATATGGTGCTCAAAATTCAAAATAAAATCCGAGAAGATGTAAATAACCCTGAGCTTTGGGTTCAGCTAGGTGATGCTTATATGCAAAATGATGAATTTGATCATGCGCTCATCGCCTATAGCAATGCAGAAAAAATTTCAGGCACAACACCCACTATTTTAGGCCTAAAAGCGACCGCACTTTATTATCAAGCCGGTCAAAACATCACACCACAAATCCAGCAAATAATGGATGAGGCGTTAAAACAAGATAAACATGAAATATCAGTAATGACATTATTGGCGACCGAAGCCTTTAAAAATCATGAAGCTGAAAAAGCCAAAGCTTATTGGCAGCAATTATTAGATTCTGGTAATGCTGCCGTGGATCGCCGTACTGTCATCCAACGAATCAAAATGATAGACTATTTTGAAAAAGGACAAACCTCACAATAAGCTATGTCTCATTATTCAGAAAATATCATTATTGGAGCCGGTGCTGCCGGCTTATTTTGCGCTGCACAGTTAGGCAAGCTGGGCAAACAAGCCACCATTTTTGATAACGGTAAGAAAATTGGTCGAAAAATTTTAATGTCTGGCGGTGGATTCTGTAATTTCACCAATATGGAAATTACGTCTGGCCGTTATATCAGCCAGAACAAACACTTCGTCAAATCCGCCTTAAAACGTTATACACAATGGGACTTCATTGCTTTAGTCGCCGAATACGGCATTCCTTACCACGAAAAAGAATTAGGTCAGTTATTTTGTGATAACGGTGCAGAAGATATTGTGAAGACGCTCGGAGCCGAATGTGACAAATGCGGTGTCAACATTCAACTACAAAGCGAAGTCAGTGATATTGAGGCCATTGAAAATATCCCTAATGCACGGTTCAAATTAAAGGTAAATGCAGTTGAATGGCAATGCCAAAATTTGATTATTGCCACGGGCGGGCTCTCTATGCCTGGCTTAGGCGCTTCGCCTTTTGGTTATCAAATTGCAGAACAGTTTGGATTAAATGTGATTCCTCCGCGTGCAAGCCTTGTACCATTCACGTGGCGAGAAAGTGACAAATTCTACTCGGCACTCTCTGGCGTTTCATTAGATGTAGCGGCGACGAATCAGCATAAAACCTTTACTCATCAAATGCTGTTCACCCATCGTGGCTTATCAGGCCCTGCTATTTTACAAATATCCAATTATTGGCAACCGGGTGAAAGCATTCATTTAGATTTATTACCTTATAACGATATTCGTCATCACCTAGATGAGATGCGTCAATCTTCGCCAAAATTGCAATTAAAAACCGTATTAAGTCGCTTATTACCGAAAAAATTAGTCGAGCTTTGGTTAGAACAAGGTCTGATTCAAGATGAAGTGATTGCAAACTTAAGTAAAGTGCGGTTAGAAAGTTTAGAGAATTTAATCCACAATTGGCAATTCATTCCTAATGGCACTGAGGGCTACCGCACGGCTGAAGTCACAATGGGTGGTGTCGATACTCATGAGATCTCATCTAAAACCATGGAGGCGACAAAGATTAAAGGTCTCTATTTTATCGGTGAAGTGCTCGATGTTGTCGGTTGGTTAGGCGGCTACAATTTCCAATGGGCATGGAGTTCGGCTGCCGTTTGTGCGATGGGAATTGCTGAAGGCTAATCTTTCTCTGCATTAATTATTTTCATTATGAATGAAAAAATCATTACTTTGATCATGAAATATCCTTACGTTAAAATCATCATACGAAAATAAAAAAGAAGGATATAAACATGACATCAAAAACACTTCCCTTTCACGCTGATACTGTGGGCTCATATTTACGTTCTCAACCTTTAAAAGAAGCTCGTGCAAAATTTGCAGCTGGCGAACTTTCTCGTGAACAATTAACGGAAGTTGAAGATCAAGAAATTGCTAAATTAGTACAAGCACAGTTAAATGCCGGTATTCAAGTGATCACAGATGGGGAATATCGCCGTGCATTTTGGCATATTGATTTCTTAGAAAACCTAAATGGCATCGAAGGTTATCACCCGGAACATGGTTATAAATTTAATGGTGTGGAAACCAAACCTTATAATACACGTTGCTGCGGTAAAGTATCTTGGAATCCAAACCATCCATTTATCGAACATTTCAAAAAATTAAAAGACATTGTTGGGGATCGTGGCGTCGTAAAATATACCATCCCTAGCCCGAATCAATTAATGTATCCAATCCAATGGGATACAGGCGTTTATGCGACACGTGCAGAATTTGCCAAAGATGTTCAACAAGCATATAAAGATGCGATTAAAGCCTTCTATGATGCGGGCTGTCGTTATTTGCAATTTGATGATGTGTATTGGGGTTCACTCTGTAACAATCACTTAAAACCAGAATTTGAAGCAGATAAAGCACAGGCGCTTGAAAATATTCAAGTTGTATTAGCTGCTAAACCAGCAGATATGGTTATCACAACGCATGTTTGTCGTGGCAATTTCCGTTCAACTTATTTATTAACCGGTGCATACGATCCTATTGCGGATGCGTTATTCGGCCAAACCCAATACGATGGCTACTTCCTGGAATATGATGATGAACGTTCTGGTGGATTTGAACCATTAAAACATTTTGCCAATAATCCACACAAAGGCCGTGTTGTATTAGGTTTAATTAGTTCAAAATTCCCTGAATTAGAAGATAAAGCGGCTATTAAAGCACGCATTAAAGAAGCGACTCAATATGTTCCACTTGAGCAGCTTTGCTTAAGCCCACAATGTGGTTTTGCTTCAACAGAAGAAGGGAAT
>OGYM01002870.1_pt1 | contig 10732 bp, 6 predicted proteins | sample 1576491 | NCBI WGS metagenome assembly OGYM01 (sample SAMEA3541515, study PRJEB24748) | human gut metagenome | biome: human gut; feature: human-associated habitat; material: faeces | place: China | collected 2012 | reverse complement strand
GGTTACAAGCGATCATGGAAGCAACTGCCGCCACCGCAAAGGTCGCACCAAACGGAGTAATTTTCCGGCTCAACGCCTCTATTTTCCCCTGAATCGGCTTCAAGAGCCCAGTTCCCTCGAAAATTCCTGCATAACAGGAGGACAGGCTCACAATCGCAGCCACCTTAATCATTGATTTCAGGCCGCCGCCGTTCATCATAGCATTGAGCGCCGGATCGCTTGCCTGATAACCGGTCAGGCACATCTGTAAAATTTCTTCGATTGTCCGCCCCTGCAACACCACGCTCAGAAACGCCGCCAACACAATGCTGATCAGCATCGTTTTCTTGACCTCCACCCGGAACACAGACAGCACCAGGATAATCGCCGCTGGGATCACCGCGCTCCAATGAAGTACAAAACGATTGGAAAACAGCCCTTCCACATCCATCCGTCCGTTTCCGGCACTCATGGAACGTCCCACTATATAATAGAGAATACATGTAGCCACAAATGGCACCAGCGATGTCTTTACCATTTCGCGGATATTTTCATAAATATCCGTCTTCGTCAGCACACAGACAAGATTCGCGCTGGACGATACCGGTGAACAGCGGTCGCCAAAATAGATGCCAGAAAGAATCGCGCCGCCGATCCAGAACGGGTCAAGCTCCATCGCACGTCCCATCGCCATACAGATAACACCCATCGTCGCGCCGGTTCCAAAGGAGGTTCCGGTCAGGATCGACACCATACAGTTAAGAAGGAACGCGATCACAAGAAATGCCGACGGCGACACCAGCTTCGACGACCAGCACACGATCACGGCGATCGTGCCGGACGCCCGCCACAGCGCTGTGATAAAGCCAATAAGTCCGAAAATCATCAGGATATTGCGGACGGTTTTAACGCCGGAAAGCGACATTTTTCCGAGTTCCGCAAGGCTGTGATTCCGAATCAAACCGTACACACAGAAGATCAGATAGCCGCCTGCCAGCGCCCAGAGCACCGATACGCCGGTAAACACGCAGCCTGCCAGCGCCGCGATAAATGCAAGTAATACAATTCCTTCTAACATAGCTTCACACTCTTTTCCCTACCAACCAGTTATTTTTCGCAGTAATTTTTTATTTTTTGATGTTTTTAGTATATTCCTGTTCTAACTCAATGTCCATCTGTTAATTTATGTATTAAATACAGTTTATTTTTGTATCCTTTAATTTAAGCTATTTCTGCCCTTCTGCCAACTCGGGTCTTCTTTCAGTTTCCCAAAAAATGTGTCCCCAGTGTTTTATAAACATCTTGGTTTTCTTCTACTTTCATCTTCCTCCTCATATACTTTTCTGACATACCCTCCCCGGAGATCTGCCATGCGAAGATTTCATCCTTTGATTACCGGAACCTTGCTCCTGACGGCAGTCGGATTTTTCTGCCGGATTCTCGGCTTTTTCTACCGCATCTTTCTCTCCCGGGGCCCTTCATTTCGTCGCTGGGCAGCGGCACCACGCTCACGGTGGTCTCGCTGCAGTGGTCGGCAGCGCAGCGGCTGACGGCCTGACCGATCAGGTTGCGGGCAATGTTGTCGCAGTTTTCCTTCAGGTCGGTCTCATAGGCGGCAACGCGCACAGCCTTTTCGTGGGTCAGTTCCTCGTCCACCTTGTGCAGCAGCACTTCGCGGGCATCCTCCTGACTCAGGCCGGCCAGCGTTTCCAGCCGCTCCATCTCCTTGGCACGCAGGGCATCGATCTCAGCCAGACGCTCCTCGGTCTCTGCGGCGCGCTTTTTCAGCTCTTCTTCCTTGCGTTCCAGCGCCTCGGTCTTGCGGTCGAGGGCAGTTTCCTTCTGGTCGATGCGGTTCTCCTGACGGCTGATCTCCGCACGGCGCTGCTTGATCTCCTTATCGGCTTCTGCCTTCTGGGCATCCACCTCGGCCTTCAGCTTGAAGGCCTCGTCCTTTGCTTCCAGAACCGCTTCCTTGCGCTTCTGTTCTGCGGTCTTGATCGCTTCGTTCACAAGGCGGGTCGCCTCGGCTTCTGCGCTGCCGATCTGGGCTTCGGCGGTCTTTTTACGGTTGTTGTAGCCAATAAAATAGCCCGCACCAACGCCGATCACAGCAGCGATCAGGGCCACGATCACTCCAATCGCGGTCATCGCGTTTCACTCTCCTTTGTTAGAATTCAAAATTCTGAATCATAAGCAGGAGACGCTGTAGGGCAGGTGTAGGCTGCAAACATTTTTATAAGCGAGCTTTCAATGCAAAAAGTGGCAACAAAACCACACGCACGGCCAATGCCGCACGGACAGGCTGCAAGCTTTTCTATCTACGGTTCTATCTTATATAAAAACAGGCAGGCTCTGCCTGTAAGGGACACGGGTCATGGGAACGACCTGCACACAGCGTCTTTTATTCCATACTACTATTTATAGTACGAAACAATTGCCCGCTTGTCAAGAGGAAAACCCTGCTCCGCAGAACATTTTGTGCAGAAAACAGGGACAGTATCCGCACCGGATGCCGTCCCCGTTCCCGTTTATTCCAGATACATCCTGCGCAGGCGCATCAGGCGCGCAGGGGTCAGGCCGTATTCGGCTTCCAGATAGTTCTCGGCGCTGCCGTATTTTGCGCGGATGGTGCGCAGCACAAAGGGTGCGGCTGCCGGGTCCACGCCCGCCTTGCGGTAATAGCGCATCCGGCAGGCCGGGTTTGCCGCGATCTCTTCGGCGTGCTCCGCCAGCACTGCGTCGATCTCAGCCTTGCGGCAGAGGTTCGTGCGCTCATAGTCCGCACAGATCGTCTCATCCGAAGCGCCCAGTGCCAGCAGAATGAGCATGGCCGCCACGCCGGTGCGGTCCTTGCCGGCCGAGCAGTGGAACAGGATGGGGGTCTCGCCTGCTTCCAGCGCGCGGAACAGCTCCTTGAACGCCTTGTTGCCAAACAGCATCCGCTCGTACATCGCCTGCACGAAGGTGCTGCCGTCGGCGCTTTCTTCATAGCCCTTCATCAGGGCGGCGATATCATCCGGCGCAAAAGAGATCTCGTGGCCGTCCTCGGCGCACAGGCCGCAGATCTGCACCAGACGTGCACCGTCCGGTACGTAGTCCGGTTCTTTCTGCACTTCCCCGCTGCTGCGCAGATCAAGGATCAGGCGCAGGCCCAGCGCGTCCAGCTTCGCGCGGTCGGCTTCACCGGTGAGCTTGCAGGTAGGGATGCCGCGCCAGATCTGGCCCCACTTCACATGCTTGCCCTCGTCGGCTTCATAGCCGCCCAGCTCCCGGAAGTTGGTGCCGCCGGCAAAATCCAGCTGGGTGCCGGGCACCGGGTGGGCCGGTGCAGCCTTTGCCGCAGCGCTGGACAGCACCGGGAAATTGTAGAACGGCTTTGCGGGCCGTCCGCGGCGGGGCGGCAGGCTGGCCGAACCGCCCAGCACCTCCATCAGGTAGCTGCGCAGCAGGTCGATGTAGGCAGAGGAATGATCCCGCCGCTGCACCAGTGAGACGCACAGCGGGGGCAGATCTTCCAGCAGCACATCCCGCACACGGTCCAGTTCCCGTCTGGCTCCCGGTTCATAGCGGGTCAGACAGGTGCAAAGCTGCTCCTGCACAAGATAATAGGCCTGATAAAAGCTGGGGCCGATCTCCGCATTCGGCGCAAAGCCCGACCGGGCGCAGGCCGACCACAGCGGGCTGAACAGATCCTGCCGCAAGCTGGGCAGCAGCACCCGCTGACCGCGCAGCTCTGCCAGCGGGATGCTCTCCTTATCCCAGAACGCGTGCCCCCGGGGCACCAGCAGACAGGCAGGGTCCGCCCGCAGGGTGGTGCGGGCCAGTACCGGCGCAGCACAGCCCAGATCGATGACCAGACCCGCGTCCAGCTCCCCCTGCTCCACATCGTCCGCCACCGCGTCGTTGTCCATCATGCGGAAGCGCATCTCCACATGGGGGTACTGCTGGCGGAACTTGTCCAGCTGGGTCTCCAGCCCGGGCAGGTAGTCCGGCACCAGCGACACGCTGATGCCGATGCGCACCGGCTGCGCCGACTGGATCTCGGCCCGCAGGGATGCCTGCATCTGCTGGAACTGCTCCACTACCGGCGCGGCATGGCGCTGCAGGCTCATGCCGCGGTCGGTAAGGGTGAGCTTGTGGTGGGCGCTGAGGAACAGCGGCCCGCACAGCTCGGCTTCCAGCGCAGAGATGCTCTGCCGCAGTGCCTGCCGTGACAAAAACAGCCGCTGTGCCGCGCGGCTGTAATTCATTTCATCGCACAATACCAGAAAGTAGTGCAGCTGGCGGATATCCATGGTTTCCTCCCTGAGAAAAGTATCGTATAAAGAATACCGCCTTTTTGCGCGATTGTAAAGCCGTTGCCAGCAAAAAACTGCCGCACAGCATTGCACTGTGCGGCAGTCAGAGCGCGGAACGATCAGATCAGGCTCAGAGCTTCCTCGTCGCCCACCAGCGTGAAGTCCGGATGCATCTGCAGAATGCTTGCGGGCACCTCCGGAGTGACGGGGCCGAAGAATGCCTTCTTGATGATCTCGGCCTTGCCTGCGCCGTTTGCCACCATGAGCACCTTGCGTGCCTGCATGATGGTCTTGATGCCCATGGTATAGGCCTGCTTGGGCACCAGATCCACATTGCCGTCAAAGAAGCGCTTGTTTGCCTCAATGGTCTCGGGGGTCAGATCCACGCAGTGGGTCTCCAGCTCAAAGGCTTCGCCCGGCTCATTGAAGCCGATGTGGCCGTCGTGGCCGATGCCCAGCAGCTGCAGGTCGATGCCGCCCACAGCGTGGATGATCTGGTTGTACTTTGCGCAGGCATCCTCTGCATCGGGGTTGGTGCCGTCCGGCAGGTTGATCTTTGCAGGGTCGATGTTCACCTTGTCGAACAGGTTGCGGTGCATGAAGCTCCAGTAGCTTTCCGGGTGCTCCTTGGGCAGGCCGCGGTACTCGTCCAGATTGACGGTGGTCACCTCAGAAAAATCGATGTCGCCCTTGTTGTACCAGTCCACCAGCTGTGCATACGCGCCCACGGGGGTGCCGCCGGTCGCCAGACCCAGCACGCAGTTGGGCTTCATAATGACCTGTGCCGAAATGATATTGGCTGCCTTGCGGGACATATCCGCATAATCCTTTGCACGAATGATCTTCATTACAAACGACCTCACTTATCATCTTTTTTGCCGCTCTGCACGGGCTGCGCAGAGCACTTCTGCATTTAGTTTATCACATTTCGCAGACAAGCGCCAGTCATCCCGGCCATCTTTTCGGCGTGTTTGCACAAAAAGATGCAAAGTCCCGACGTTCGGGCCGGCATTTCCGGTCATAAACGCGCAAAAACGCCGCCGGGCGTTTCCACACCGGCGGCGCTGCATGTTGAAAGATCAGTTCCCGCTGCACAGGCCGCAGGCGGCACAGGCGGCGGGGGTGGCGGCACAGCCGCCAAGGGCGGTCTCGCGCAGCTCGGCGGGCAGGCGCTTGCCCACGGCGTACATGGCATCCAGCATCTGGTCGAAGGGGATCAGCTGGCGGATGCCGCTCAGGGACAGTTCTGCTGCAATGAGAGCGTTGGCCACACCGGCGGCGTTGCGGTTCTGGCAGGGGTACTCCACCAGCCCGCCTACGGGGTCGCACACAAGGCCCAGCATATTCATCAGCACGGTGGAAGCCGCGTCCAGACACTGCTGCGGGTCGCCGCCCATCAGCTCCACGGCGGCAGAAGCAGCCATGGCAGACGCAATGCCCACCTCGGCCTGACAGCCGCCTACGGCACCGGCCACGGTGGCGTTGCGCATGGCAAGATAGCCCACGGCACCGGCGTTGAACAGGGCATCCACGATGCGCTGGTCGGAGATGCGGTAGCACTCCTGCAGGGCCAGCATCATGCCCGGCACCACGCCTGCAGAGCCTGCGGTGGGTGCAGCCACGATCAGGCCCATGGAAGCGTTCACTTCCAGCACGGCCATGGCGTAGGTCATGGCCTTCTGCAGCACATCGCCGCAGATGTTTTTCTTCTTATTATAATGTGTTTCCAGCTTTTTGGCCTCGCCGCCGATCAGGCCGCCCATGGATTTGATGGGCTTTTTCAGCGGCTGGGTGGCAGAAGCGCGCATGATCTCCCATGCCTTTGCCATGCGGTGATCCACAGCATCCCGGGGCGTTTCGCCCAGAATGCATTCCCGCTGGCGCATCACTTCCGAAATGGGCAGTTGGTTTTCCTCGCACAGGTCCAGCAGCTCCTTGGCGGACTTGAAATCCATATTCATCCTTGTCCCCTCCTTACGGCTGCACGACCATTACATCGTTGATGTTCGGGTTTGCCAGCAGCAGCTGATCCACACCCTCGGGCAGGCGCTCATCCGACTCCACGATGGTGTAAGCCGTGTGCCCCTTTTCCTCGCGGAACAGACGCATGAACGCGATGTTCACGCTGCGGTCGCTGAGGATCTTGGTGATGTGGGCCACCACGCCGGGCTTGTCCTTCTGCACCACGATGAGGGCATTGTACTCGCCGGTAAAGTCCACCTCCACGCCGTTGATCCGCACGATGCGCACCTTGCCGCCGCCCAGCGATTCACCGCGCACGGTCATCACCTGACCGGTCGCATTCTCCATGCGGATATCCACCGTGTTGGGGTGGATATCGGTCTCCACCTCATTGGGGGTGAAGCTGTAGCCAAGGCCGCGGTCGGTGGCAATGGCAAAGGAATCCCGGATGCGGGTATCATCGGCCGAAAAGCCCATGATGCCGCCCAGCAGGGCGCGGTCGGTGCCATGGCCGTGGTAGGTCTTGGCAAAGGAACCGTAGAGGGTAAAGTCCACCCGCTTCAGCGGCGGGGCGATCATCTTCTGTGACAGAAAGGCGATGATCTCCGCACCTGCGGTGTGGGAGCTGGAAGGGCCGATCATGTTCGGGCCCAGAACATCAAAAACACTGATAAATGCCATGGGGTGTCACTCCTGTCAGGTCAAGAACCGCGCCGCGCATCAGACGCTTGCGCTGCTCTTGTTGATGAACTTCTGGTAGATGGTCTCCACGATGACACCGATGGCGTTGTCGCCGGAGACGTTGCAGGCAGTGCCGAAAGAGTCCTGGGTGATGTACAGTGCCACCATGATGGCGCAGATGGGGCCATTGGGGTCGCCGGCCTCAGCGCCGAAGATCATGTACAGGAAGGGCAGAGCGGTCATGATGGAGCCGCCGGGAGCGCCGGGAGAAGCCACCATGGCAACGCCCAGAGTCATGATGAAGGGCACCACGGTAGCAAGGCTGATGGGGATCTGGTTCATCAGGCAGACGGCAGTTGCGCAGGCGGTAATGGTGATCATGGAGCCTGCCATGTGGATGTTTGCGCACAGAGGCACCACGAAGTTGCGGATCTGCTCGCTCACGCCGTCAGCCGCAGCGCACTGCAGGTTGACCGGGATGGTGGCTGCAGAGGACTGGGTGCCCAGAGCGGTGGTGTAGCCGGGGATCTGGTTGCGGATCATCTTGAAGGGGCTCTTGTGGCTCACAGCGCCTGCAACGCAGAACTGCAGGAAGATGCAGATCAGGTGCATGATGATGACCACCAGGAACACCTTCCACAGGATGCCCAGAATGGCAAAGGTCTTGCCGGACTTGGTCATGTCGATGAAGGTGCCGCAGACGTACAGGGGCAGCAGCGGGATGATGACGCTGTGCAGCACCTGATCGATGATGCCGGAGAAGTCCTTCATGCCGTTGTAAAGTGTATCACCGATGGTCTTGCCGCGCAAGGTGGACATGCACAGGCCCAGCACAAAGGCCAGCACCACGGCAGAGAGGGTGTCCAGAATGGGCGGGATGGAGATGGAGATGTAGCTGGCCAGAGAGTTGTCAGCCGTGGCGGCGATCTGTTCCAGAGCGCCTTCGCTCATGAAGCTGGGGAACAGGTTTGCAGACACCAGATAGGATGCCGAGCCTGCGATCAGAGTGGAGCCGTAGGCCAGAGCCACCGTGATGAGCAGCAGCTTGCCTGCGCCGCTCTTCAGGTCGGCAATGCCCATGGTGACGTAGGCCACGATCATCAGCGGGATGACGAACTTCAGGAACGAGCTGAAGATGCTGGATGCCGTGACGACGACCCGGCAGAACCACACCGGGAAGAACTGGCCGATGATGATGCCCAGCACGATGGCGATGAGCAGCTTCGGCAGCAGTCCGAGCTTGAATTTTTTCTTTTCCATAAGAATAAAATCCTCCTTTTCCTATCCTGACCTTTGTGCGGCACCTGACAGCGCTCTCTCCACCGCAGCCCGCACGGCCAGCCTTTCACGAAACGTCAAATTTTCACTTGACGTGTTGACACATTTAGTTTAACATAGACATATGCATGATTCAAATTCATAAAACTAAAGTTATAGTTTAAAAATATTAATAGCAAAGGAGCTTTGCCATGGAAGTGCGCCAGCTGAACACCCTGATCCGTGCCGCCCAGTTCCAGAGCTTTTCCAAGGCAGCGGAAAGTCTGGGCTATTCCCAGTCTGCCGTTACCGTGCAGATCAAAGCGCTGGAAGAAGAGCTGGGTGTGCGCCTGTTCGACCGCATGGGCAAGCGGGTGATCCTGACCGCACAGGGCCAGTGCTTTCTGGAATACGCCAACAGCATTCTGGATACCATCCACAATGCCCGCCGCGCCCTGAGCGAGGATGCCGAGCTGGAGGGCTGCCTGCACATCGGCACGCTGGAATCTCTCTGCTTTTTCCGTCTGCCCGGCCTGATGCATCAGTTCCGGGTGGAACACCCCAAAGTCAGCCTTCGGGTCACTACCGGCTCCCCGGAAGAGCTGATCGAAAAGATGGAGCGCGGCGAGGTAGACCTCATCTGCATTCTGGACGAGCCGCGCTACTCCAACAGCTGGCACAAGTGCAACGAGGTGCCGGAGGAGGTGGTGTTCGTGGCTTCCCCGGACATCGACCTCGGCCACCCCGGCCCGTACCGGGTAGCAGAGCTTCTGGACAAGCCCTTCTTCCTCACCGAACGCAACGCCAACTACCGGCGCACCTTTGACCGGTTTCTGGCTTCCCGCCAGATCGAGCTGACCCCCAGCCTTGAGATCAGCGATACCTCCTTTATCATCAAGATGCTGGAGCGCTCCTCCGGCATTTCCCTGCTGCCGCGCTTCGCTGTGGCTGAGCCTGCGTCCAGAGGAGATCTGCGCATTCTGGAGGTGTCAGACTTCCGGCTGACCATGTACCGCCAGATGTTCTACCACAAGGATAAATGCTGCACCCGGGAAATGGACGCCTTCATCCAGCTGGCCTCCGGGCCCGACGCGTATGACACCATTCACGAGATCTTCCCGCTGCTCGAGTGCGGCAAGCTGCCGTATGAGAAGCCCATCTGGGTCAGGAACATCTGGGACGATCCCGAATCCGAGGATTACCAGTATTATCTGCGCACCCGCGGCGCGCTGCTCGAAAACGAGACGGACCGCCCGGAGACGATTCCCGGCTCCTATCAGACGCTTGCGCAGGCTGCTGCAGCCCTGAACGCGGGCGAAATTCAGCCGGACGAGGTCATCTACGTCTGGAATATCTGGGATTCCGAGGCCGATATCAAGGAAGAGAACCATATCTATATCCGCACCGTCGGTGCATATGCCCAGCAGGCGCACGAGGCGGGCGATATCCGTCCGAAGGAATACTTCAAGTATTATCATGACGAGGACGAGGCCATGATGGCCTACGCCGACGGCATGATCGCCATGCACGACCCCATCAAGGTCTGGAAAGAGCTTGAGATCGACGGTAAAAAGGAGCACCGCATCATCGACGCGACTGTGGGCCGTCTGATCATCAACGACGCGATCCCGCAGAACCTCGGCTTCAAGAAGCGCGAGACGGTCGACGACCTGTTCCCGCTGGAGATCGACTTCGTCGTCGGCAAGAAGCAGCTCGGCAAGATCATCGACAAGTGTATCCGCATCAACGGCTTCACGCAGTCGACCGAAATGCTCGACAAGGTCAAGGCCCTCGGCTATAAATACTCCACCAGAGCCTCCATCACCGTTTCCATCGCCGATATGGAGATCCCGGAGAAGAAGTATGAGCTCATCCATGAGGCCGAGAAGGAGGTCGTCAAGATTGACCGCCAGTACAAGCGCGGCTTCATCACCAACGACGAGCGCTACCGTCTGACCGTCCAGCAGTGGGAGAAGTCCATCAAGGACGTCACCGACGCGCTGCAGTCGAACCTCAAGCGCTTTAACCCGATTTTTATGATGGCGGACTCCGGCGCGCGAGGCAGCATGAACCAGATCCGTCAGCTGGCCGGTATGCGCGGCCTGATGGCAGATACGAACGGCCGCACGATCGAAATCCCGATTAAGGCGAACTTCCGTGAGGGCCTGTCCGCTCTGGAATACTTCATCTCCTCCCGAGGCGCGCGAAAGGGCATGACCGATACGGCGCTCCGTACCGCCGACTCCGGCTATCTGACCCGCCGCATGGTCGACGTCTGCCAGGACGTCATCATCCGCGAAAACGACTGCGGCTCCATCAACGGCAGCTGGAAGGGCGACTATTATGAGAAGGGCCAGCTCATCGACTCCTTCGGCAACCGTATCCGCGGCCGTTACCCGGTCTACGATATCACCGATCCGAAGACGGGCGAACTGCTGCACTCCAAGGACGTCATGCTCCGCGAGGAGGACGCCGCCAAGTTTACGGCCCACGGCATCGACCGCGTGTACGTCCGCTCCGTCCTCGGCTGCAAGGCCCGTTCCGGCGTGTGC
>OGYM01002869.1_pt1 | contig 10734 bp, 9 predicted proteins | sample 1576491 | NCBI WGS metagenome assembly OGYM01 (sample SAMEA3541515, study PRJEB24748) | human gut metagenome | biome: human gut; feature: human-associated habitat; material: faeces | place: China | collected 2012 | reverse complement strand
GTCTGTTCCATCGCATACTCCATGGCTTCTGTGGAGCACTCTTGAATGAGCATTTGATCTGCATCACTCAGGCTGTTAAACCAATCTAGATTGAATGTCATCGCGGAAGTAAAGGCATAGAAGTTGATGATGGAAACATATTTCAAAACCTCATAATGGCTTTGGGTCGCAATAGAAACCAGATTGATTTCTTCTCCCTCAATCACTCCTGATTGGAGGCTGGAATAGATTTCAGAATAGGAAACCGGCGTGCTAGTCATGCCAATAGCGGCAGCGACGTCTGTCAGTAGCGTCGAAGGAACGATCCGCATTTTGATTCCTTTCAGATCACTCATACATGTGATCGGACGGATGTTATTGGCAAAATTTCGAAAGCCGATCTCGACGCAATCCGTAATCTTGACTCCTAGCCTTTCCATATCCGCATAAAGAGCCCGAGCCTCGTCGCTGGTCAGAGCAATTTTTTCGTCCTCATAAGAGTCATATAAAAATGGCAGTTGCAATGCATCCAACTCGTTCGTGTAGTTGGAAAAGGTAGAGGTCGAGCAGCAGGACGCCTGAATTGACCCGTTGATCACCTGCTGAAGCAACTCGTCCTCATCGCCCAGAGTGTCATTCGTGTGATATTCCACAACGATTCGGCCATTGCTTTTCTCTTCAATCAGTTCATTAAATTTCAGGCCCATAATGCCATCTGCCAAGGTGTCATTACCTGCATGACCCATAACAATTTTGATTTCAGCCGAAGCAGTATCATTCTGGTCATTTGTAGAGTCACTATTGCTGGAGTTTCCACTTGGCTGGTTCACAACAGCTCCGCAGGCAGTGAGACTTACAATGATTACGCGGATGCGGTGCTCGATCTGCTCTGCGAATATAAAGACCAGGGCTATGAAGTGTGGCTGGAACTGGGATTGCAAACCGCGCATGACAAAACGCTGCGCCGTATTAATCGCGGCCATGATTTTGCCTGTTATCAGCGAACCACCCAACTGGCGCGCGAGCGCGGGCTGAAAGTGTGCTCGCATCTGATTGTGGGTTTACCCGGCGAAGGGCAGACGGAATGCCTGCAAACGCTGGAGCGCGTGGTGGAAACGGGCGTGGATGGCATTAAGCTGCACCCGCTGCATATTGTAAAAGGCAGCATTATGGCGAAAGCCTGGGAAGCGGGGCGCCTGAACGGCATTGCGCTGGAGGCGTATACGCTGACGGCGGGGGAGATGATCCGCCATACGCCGCCGGAGGTTATTTATCATCGCATTTCCGCCAGCGCCCGTCGTCCGACGTTGCTCGCCCCGCTGTGGTGTGAGAATCGCTGGACGGGCATGGTGGAGCTGGACCGCTATCTTAACGAACATGGTGCGCAAGGCTCCGCGCTTGGCACTCCGTGGATTCAGCCGGGGAGCTAACCATCCGTAGGCGTGTAGGCCTGATAAGCGAAGCGCCATCAGGCAGCCTGGCGCACATTGCCGGATGGCGGCTATGCCTTATCCGGCCTACCGCCTACCCGGTCATTTCACCGATAACCTCCGCATTTATTGCACAATTTTCAACGTACTGCTCAGAATTGAGTATTATTGTGCGAAGTTGTCGTGAAGGAATCCCCTATGAAGCAAATCCGTATGCTGGCGCAATACTATGTCGACCTGATGATGAAGCTGGGTCTGGTGCGCTTTTCGATGCTGTTGGCATTAGCGCTGGTGGTGCTGGCGATAGTGGTGCAGATGGCGGTCACCATGGTGTTGCATGGTCAGGTCGAAAGTATTGATGTCATCCGCTCCATCTTTTTTGGCCTGTTAATCACGCCCTGGGCCGTCTATTTCTTGTCGGTGGTGGTGGAGCAACTGGAGGAGTCCAGGCAGCGCCTGTCACGGCTGGTACAAAAGCTGGAAGAGATGCGCGAGCGCGATCTCAAACTCACGGTACAACTGAAAGACAATATTGCTCAGCTTAATCAGGAAATTGCCGATCGCGAAAAAGCGGAGGCTGAGCGCCAGTCGACCTTCGAACAGCTAAAAGTGGAAATCAAGGAGCGTGAAGAGACGCAGATTCAGCTTGAACAGCAATCCTCTTTCTTACGCTCTTTCCTCGATGCGTCGCCGGATTTGGTTTTTTATCGCAATGAGGATAAAGAGTTTTCCGGCTGTAACCGCGCGATGGAACTGCTGACCGGCAAGAGTGAAAAACAGCTCGTCCATTTAAAACCGGCTGACGTCTATTCTCCCGAAGCGGCGGAAAAAGTGATTGAGACCGACGAAAAAGTCTTCCGCCATAACGTCTCGCTGACCTATGAACAGTGGCTCGATTACCCGGACGGGCGCAAAGCGTGCTTTGAAATTCGCAAGGTGCCCTATTACGACCGCGTTGGTAAACGTCATGGCCTGATGGGCTTTGGGCGCGATATTACGGAACGTAAGCGTTATCAGGATGCGCTTGAACGCGCCAGCCGCGACAAGACCACGTTTATCTCTACGATCAGCCACGAGCTGCGTACGCCGCTGAATGGCATTGTCGGCTTAAGCCGCATTCTGCTGGACACCGACCTTACCAGCGAGCAGGAAAAATACCTGAAAACCATCCATGTCTCTGCGGTCACGTTGGGGAATATTTTCAACGATATCATTGATATGGATAAGATGGAGCGGCGTAAAGTCCAGCTGGATAACCAGCCGGTAGATTTCACCAGTTTCATGGCGGATCTGGAGAATCTCTCCGGCCTGCAAGCGCAGCAAAAAGGGCTACGCTTTGTGCTCGATCCGACGTTGCCGCTGCCGCATAAGGTGATCACCGACGGCACGCGTTTGCGCCAAATTCTGTGGAACCTGATCAGCAACGCCGTGAAGTTTACCCAGCAAGGGCAGGTGATGGTGCGCGTACGCTATGACGAAGGCGATGTGCTGCATTTTGACGTGGAAGATTCCGGCATCGGTATTCCGCAGGATGAGCAGGATAAAATCTTCGCCATGTATTATCAGGTGAAAGACAGTCATGGCGGTAAACCCGCGACGGGGACCGGGATTGGCCTGGCGGTATCGCGCCGTCTGGCAAAAAATATGGGCGGCGACATCACCGTTTCCAGCCAGCCGGGTAAAGGTTCCGTCTTTACGTTAACCGTACATGCGCCAGCCGTGGCGGAAGAGGTCGAGGACACGCTGGAAGAGAATGACATGCCGCTGCCTGCGCTGCATGTGCTGCTGGTCGAGGACATTGAGCTGAACGTCATTGTGGCGCGTTCAGTGCTGGAAAAATTGGGCAACAGCGTTGACGTGGCGATGACCGGGAAAGCCGCGCTGGAAATGTTCACCCCGGGTGAATACGATCTGCTGCTGCTGGATATTCAACTGCCGGATATGACGGGTCTGGATATCTCCAGAGAACTTACCCGCCGCTATGCGCGGGAAGAATTACCGCCGCTGGTCGCACTCACTGCTAACGTCCTGAAAGACAAGAAAGAGTATCTGGACGCGGGAATGGACGATGTGTTGAGCAAGCCGCTGTCGGTTCCGGCGTTAACCGCCATGATTAAAAAATACTGGGATACCCGTAACGAAGAGGAGAGCACTGTGACATCTGAAGAGAGCAGTAAATCGCAAGCGTTGTTAGATATCCCGATGTTAGAGCAGTATATCGAACTGGTCGGCCCGAAATTAATTACGGATGGGCTGGCGGTGTTCGAAAAAATGATGCCGGGTTACTTAAGCATTCTGGAGTCCAACCTGACGGCGCGAGATACCAAAGGCGTTGTTGAAGAAGGGCACAAAATTAAAGGCGCGGCGGGCTCTGTTGGGTTGCGTCATCTACAGCAGTTAGGCCAGCAAATTCAGTCGCCGGATCTTCCTGCCTGGGAAGATAACGTGGGGGAATGGGTTGAAGAGATGAAGCAGGAGTGGCTGCACGACGTCGCGGTGCTGAAAGCCTGGGTGGCAAACGCGGAAAAAAAATGACCCCGGATTGACCGGGGTGCGCGAATACTGCGCCAACACCAGGGAAATCGTGGCTGCGCCGTAAGTTATGATTGTTTTTTACACAGGCGCAACTCTGCTTTTCAGGCCGCACGCAGTTAAGATAGCAAATCTTAAATGTTTTGTTACATGAATCAGTTAAATGTGTGAAGCGCAGCATTTTAATCAGAATTATTAATACGCTTCAGTAAGTTGCGAAAAGGATCATCACGATGAAAAAAATTGGCGTAGTGCTCAGTGGATGTGGCGTATACGACGGCGCCGAGATTCATGAAGCCGTTCTGACCCTTCTGGCGATTGCCCGCAGCGGCGCGCAGGCCATCTGCTTTGCGCCGGATAAACAGCAGGCTGATGTGATTAATCACCTGACGGGCGAAGCGATGGCGGAGACGCGAAATGTCCTGATCGAAGCCGCGCGCATTACGCGAGGGGAAATTCGTCCACTTGCTCAGGCGGTCTCCAGCGATCTGGACGCGCTGATTGTTCCGGGTGGATTTGGCGCGGCGAAAAACCTGAGTAATTTTGCCAGCCAGGGCAGCGAGTGCCGGGTAGATAGCGACCTGGCCGCGCTGGCAATCGCCATGCACCAGTCGGGTAAGCCGTTAGGGTTTATGTGCATTGCCCCGGCAATGCTGCCCAGGATTTTTGGTTTCCCGCTTCGTCTGACGATTGGCACCGATATCGATACGGCGGAAGTGCTGGAAGATATGGGGGCCGAGCATGTGCCATGTCCGGTTGACGATATTGTGGTGGATGAAGATAACAAAATTGTCACCACGCCTGCTTACATGCTGGCGCAGGATATTGCACAGGCGGCGACCGGCATTGAAAAACTGGTGTCTCGCGTACTGGTTCTGGCTGAATGAGTAAAGGGCGTTTCACTCCGCTGGCGTCCCTGCGCCGTTTGCTCCTGCGCATCCTTGTGGTGCTGGCGGTTTTTTGGGGCGGCGGCATCGCGCTGTTCAGCGTCGTTCCGGTGCCTTTTTCCGCAGTGATGGTGGAACGGCAGATTAGCGCGTGGCTGCAAGGTGATTTCGGCTATGTTGCGCATTCCGACTGGGCTGGCATGGATGAGATCTCGCCGTGGATGGGGCTGGCGGTGATTGCGGCGGAAGATCAGAAATTCCCGGAGCACTGGGGATTTGATGTTTCGGCCATTGAGAAGGCGCTGGCGCACAATGAGCGCAATGAAAACCGAATTCGTGGGGCGTCCACGCTTTCTCAGCAAACGGCGAAGAATCTCTTTTTATGGGATGGCCGCAGTTGGGTGCGTAAAGGGCTGGAGGCCGGGCTCACCGTCGGGCTGGAAACCGTCTGGAGTAAAAAACGCATTCTGACCGTCTACCTGAATATTGCGGAGTTTGGCGATGGCGTGTTTGGCGTGGAAGCGGCGTCGCAGCGCTATTTTAATAAACCTGCCAGCCGGTTAAGTATGTCAGAAGCCGCGCTATTAGCGGCGGTGCTGCCAAACCCTTTACGCTTTAAAGCGAACGCGCCTTCAGGCTACGTGCGTAGCCGTCAGGCGTGGATTTTGCGTCAAATGCGCCAGTTGGGCGGCGAATCGTTTATGACGCGTAACCATCTGTATTAAGATTGCGCTGACGCGCGGCCTCAAGAGAGGGGAGCGGCAGCGCGCTTTTGTCTTCTTCCTGGCGGTTCATCTTCAGCGCCGCCACCAGACCCGGTTGGGCGATCAACCGTTCCCACTGTCTTTCCTGTTTGCGATGGCAAAACCAGGCTGACCAGCTTGCCAGCGGGATCAGCGTACTCTCGCCGATGTTGTCGCAGATCACCGGGATCGCTTCGGATTCGCTAATGCGGTGACACAGAATATTTTGCGGCTTCAGGGTCATGGTGACGATGCGGTTATCGTAGATATAACGCTTGAGCGTTTTCAGCAACTGGCGCAGGACGGCGGCATCTTCGTCATTGCGGCACTGCGCTACAAATTCAGTCAGCGTGACGGACGGTTTGCCATCGAAATCGGTTATCACATCGTAGACGTAGCCCGTACCACAATCGGTCTCTACCGTACCGTGATAGCGCGGAATGCCGCTCCAGTCTTGTAGGTAACGTGACAGATGCGCGTAATATTTCAGCTCGCGGCGGATCTCTTTCTTGCCGCTGCGGTCGGCATTGTAAATGATCTTAATGCAGCGTTGGGCATCGCCCGGATGCGCATAACATTTACGATGGCGTCCGGTGCCCAGGGGATTTTGTTCAGATAAAAGTATCATGAGATCTCCTGGTAATGTTGCTAATAGAACCAGTATGAACGCTCAACTTAAATAGAACGTAAACAACCCCTCTTAAGGTTTTCTTAAGGTTTAATCAGGACGGAAAAGCGCACGGAATGTACAATATCGACGCAGGCAGAAAGACGAGGGAATAAAAAAACGCCGGGTGGCGTTTTCTGGGGGAGAGGAAGAGACGAAAGCGAAATGGCCTAATCTTCGTCGAATCCTGAATTGAACAGCGCGATCACCGCCGCCAGCGCTTCGACCTCCTGCGGGCCGGTGGCTTCAATTTCTATCTGGCGACCTTTAGCAGAGTCCAGCATCAGCAGGGCGATGACGCTATTGGCTTCGGCTTCGGTGCCTTCATCATTGCGTAACAGCACTTCGGCCTCAAAACCCTGCATTAATTCAAACAGTTTCATGGCAGGCCGGGCATGCATACCCAGCTTGTTCGTGACTTCTACAGTCTGCTTCACGGTCATGTTTTGCGTTTTTCCAGCGTTCTATGGCGTGACTGCACGTTCTTACCGCGTGAGCGGAAGTAGTCTGCCAGCTGTTCTGCAATATACACCGAACGGTGTTTCCCGCCGGTACAGCCGATGGCTACGGTGAGATAGCTACGGTTGTTTGTCTCCAGCATGGGTAACCATAACTCAAGATAGCTGCGAGTCTGGTAGATAAAATTGTGTACTTCTGTGTGCCTGTCGAGGAATGCCGCAACCGGTTTATCGAGGCCGGTCATTGGACGCAGTTTCGGGTCCCAGTGCGGGTTAGGCAGGAAGCGCACGTCAAAAACATAATCGGCATCAATTGGAATACCGTGCTTGAAGCCGAAGGACTCGAACACCATTGTCAGCTCGCGCTCGCGTTTGCCCAGCAGACGGGTACGCAGCATTTCCGCCAGTTCATGCACGGACATTTCAGAGGTATCGACAATCAGATCGGCGCGGGAACGCAGCGGTTCCAGCAGATCGCTTTCCTGGTCGATGGCGCTCTCCAGGGAGAGATTTTTGCTGGAAAGCGGATGCAGACGGCGCGTATCGCTGTAACGGCGAATCAGCGTGTTGCGATCGGCATCAAGGAACAGAAGCTGTGGTGAAAACGCATCGGGCAGGTTGTTCATCGCCTGCTCGAAAATTTCAGGGGACTCAGGCATGTTACGCACGTCAATGCTGACGGCCGCAGAAATCTGGCGATCGGCCAGCGTACGAGCCAGATCGGGCAACAGCACCACGGGGAGGTTGTCCACGCAGTAAAAACCCATATCTTCCAGCGCACGCAGGGCGACAGATTTCCCTGACCCTGAACGACCGCTGACGATCATCAGTACCATGTACCGTTTCTCCTCACAACAGATGCCATTGGGTGGTTATGCCTCATCCTTTCCACCTTCGGTGTCAGTGATGATTTGATACAGCTCTTCGTCACTCTGCGCGGCGCGCAGACGGCGGCAGATGGTTTTATCCGCCAGACGTTTAGCGACCAGCGACAGTGTATGCAGATGCGTTTTGGTCTGATCTGCGGGCACCAGCAGGGCGAAAAGCAGATCGACCGGTTGATTATCAATGGCATCGAAAGCGATAGGCGTTTCGAGTTGGACGAACACGCCGACGGCGCGCAGCGTATCTTCTTCCAGCTTGCCGTGCGGGATGGCGATACCATTGCCAATGCCGGTACTGCCCATTTTCTCACGCGTCAGGATTGCTTCAAATACCACCTGCGGAGGCAGGCTGAGCTGTTTTGCCGCCAGTTCACTGATAATCTCCAGCGCACGTTTTTTGCTCTGGCAGTGAACGCCGCTGCGCGTACATTCCTGGTTAAGTACGCTGCTCAGTTGTAGAGTCGTATCGTTATTTGTCATAATTTCACCTAAGAACCTGTTCCATCAGAATGATTCCTGATGAGGCAGATTCGGAGCGCTAACTGTACAAATGGCCTGTTGTGCGTCACAACAGGCCGTCCTGCACTCGCTAACTGCCCGGACAATTAGTGTTGTTTCAGTTTATCTTTGTGTTTCGTTAGCTGCCTTGCCAGTTTATCGATCAAACCGTCAATGGCGGCATACATATCCTGACCTTCCGCGCTGGCGTGAATTTCGCCACCGTTTACATGCAGTGTCGCATCCGAGATGTGTGTTACCTTCTCCACTTTCAAAACAACGTAGACCTGATTAATCCTGTCAAAATACTGCTCAAGTTTGGCGAATTTGGTTGAGACAAAGTCGCGCAGGGCTTCAGTAATTTCGACGTTATTTCCAGTGATGTTGAGCTGCATAGTGTCTTCCTTATCGGTTGGTTCAAACCAGCTGTTTGCGCTGATTGGACGGCGGAATGGATAAAGACTCTCGGTACTTCGCAACGGTGCGGCGCGCCACCATGATACCCTGATCCGACAACATAGAGGTTAACTTGCTGTCGCTCAGCGGTTTCGCGGGGTTTTCCGCAGCAATTAATTTCTTCACCAGCGCACGTATCGCCGTGGAAGAGGCTTCGCCTCCGCCTTCGGTATTCACATGGCTGGAAAAGAAATACTTCAGTTCAAAAATGCCGCGTGGACTGTGCAGATACTTCTGCGTGGTCACACGGGAAATCGTCGATTCGTGCATCTCGACGGCCTGGGCGATGTCCGCCAGCACCATCGGTTTCATAAACTCTTCACCTTGCTCGAAGAAGGCCTGCTGCTGCTCAACAATACAGCGGCTCACGCGTAACAGGGTGTCGTTGCGGCTTTCCAGACTTTTGATCAGCCACTTCGCATCCTGAAGGTTGCTGCGAATGAACTGGCTGTCGGCATCATTACGCGCGCCGTTGCACAGGGCGGCATAATGTTGATTGATCTGTAGACGGGGAATGCTGTCGCCGTTCAGCTCCACCATCCAGTAACCGTTGTGCTTACGCACCAGTACATCCGGGATTACATATTCAGGTTCGCCGGTCTGGATAGACTGACCCGGTCTGGGATCGAGCGACTGGATAAGATTGACTGCCTCTTTCAGCACCTCTTCTTTCAGCCGCGTAACGCGCATCAGGGTGCGGAAGTCATGATTGGCCAGCAGATCGAGGTGATCGCTGATGATCAACCGGGCGTCTTCCAGCCAGGGCGTGGATTTATCGAACTGTGAGAGCTGGATCAGCAGGCAGTCACGGAGATCTTTCGCCGCCACGCCGATGGGATCGAAGCGCTGAACGCGTTTGAGTACCGCTTCTATTTCATCGAGGCCGATCTCTTCATCGCCGATGCTTTCGAGAATGTCATCCAGCGAAATGGTGAGATAGCCGGTATCATCAACGGCATCGACAATTGAGGTGGCAATCGCGCGATCGGTATCCGAGAACGGAGTCAGCCCGACTTGCCACATCAGGTAGTCCTGGAGGGACTGCGTGGTTTCGCCCTGGTACACCGGCAGCTCGTCGTCGATGTAGTCGCCGCTGGTGCCGGACGGCGTACCTGCGGTGTAAATCTCATCCCAGCTGGCGTCAAGCGGCAGCTCTTCGGGCATCTCTTTCTGTTCGAGCGCGTCTGCGGTATCCAGGGCTTCGTTGTCCTGGGTTTCGCGCGTGTCGATTTCATCGTGAAGATCGGTTTGCTCAAGCAGCGGATTACTCTCCAGCGCTTGCTGAAGTTCCTGCTGAAGTTCCAGCGTAGACAACTGCAACAGACGGATGGCCTGTTGTAGCTGGGGCGTCATCGCCAGTTGTTGGCTGAGCCTGAGTTGCAAACCTTGCTTCATGTTCAGAGTCGTTTTCTCCCGCTGTGACGTCGCAGTCTTCTACCCTATCAGAGTCTGAAGTCTTCCCCAAGGTATACGCGCTTAACGTGCTCGTCTTGCAGGATTTCTGTCGGTGTGCCGTGTGCGATCAGATGCCCCTGGCTGACAATATACGCGCGTTCACACACCGCCAGCGTCTCACGAACGTTGTGGTCGGTAATCAGAACGCCGAGGCCGCTGTCGCGCAGGTGCTCGATAATGCGTTTGATGTCGATGACGGAAATCGGGTCAACGCCTGCAAACGGTTCATCCAGCAGGATAAATTTCGGATTTGCGGCCAGCGCGCGGGCAATCTCCACACGGCGGCGCTCACCGCCGGACAACGCTTGTCCGAGGCTGTCGCGCAGATGCTCGATGTGGAACTCTTCCATCAGTTCATTGGCGCGGTCTTCACGCTGTTCGGTCGTGAGATCGTCACGAATTTGCAGCACCGCCATCAGGTTATCAAACACGCTCAGACGGCGGAAAATGGAGGCTTCCTGCGGTAAATAGCCAATACCGCGACGCGCGCGGGCATGCAGCGGCAGCAGGCTGATGTCTTCATCGTCAATAATAATGTTGCCAGCGTCGCGTGGCACAATGCCCACCACCATGTAGAAGGTGGTGGTTTTGCCTGCGCCGTTCGGCCCGAGCAGACCGACGATCTCCCCGGAATTCACGGTCAGGCTGACATCTTCCACCACGCGACGGCCTTTATAGGCTTTCGCAAGATTCTTTGCAGTTAATGTTGCCATAACGAATTAGTTACCCTTCTTCTGTGCCGGGG
>OGYM01002856.1_pt1 | contig 10781 bp, 14 predicted proteins | sample 1576491 | NCBI WGS metagenome assembly OGYM01 (sample SAMEA3541515, study PRJEB24748) | human gut metagenome | biome: human gut; feature: human-associated habitat; material: faeces | place: China | collected 2012 | reverse complement strand
ATATAGGCAAGCAGGTGAGTACGCCTTTGATTCCGGATGAACTCTGGGAGAAGGCTCTCGGTGGGCTTCACCATCTCGGAATACGGCTGGCTGATGGCGCTCACCGCCGCCGTCATTATTGCGGTGGTCACCTTCATCCTCTGCATGGCGGGTCTGCGCATCGGCAAAAAGTTCGGCACACAGCTTTCCGGCAAGGCCAATATTCTGGGCGGTGTCATCCTCATCGGCATCGGGCTGGAAATTTTCATCACCGGGGTGTTCTGAGGAATAAGGGGTCTGCATAGAATGACTTTTCTGGTCGGCAAAGCAAAATGCAAGATCATAATGCCAATTTTTTAAGCCGTTTTTTGAACGAGATGACAAAAAATGGAATGGTGCTTGACAAGTCCGTTTGCGGGAACTAAGCTAGGGGCACAAATAGAAGCGTTCAGGGGTTTGTTTCTACTTGAATCTTCAAACCAAAAACAGGAGGAATTTCAAGATGAGATTGTCCAAGAAAATTGCAGCCGTTGCATTGGCAGCAGTTATGTCTGTTTCATTGCTGACGGCCTGCGGCGGCACTGATGCACCCAGTTCCAGCAGCCCCAGCAGCTCTAGCTCCAGCAGCAGCTCTGGCGCTGACAGCAGTTCCAGCTCCAGCAGCTCCGGCTCCAGCAGTTCCAGCAGCTCCAGCTCCGGAACTGGCAGCGAAGGCAAAAATGAGACCATTGCCTATGAAAAGAGCCGGACGGCAAAGTTCTACAAGAAGCTTGGAACCGGCAATTATACGATGAACGAAACACTGAAGTTCGAGCCAATCGGGGAGAGTATGACTGGCGATATGCTGGTCTCGACCGATGGAAGCCGCGTTTATGTAGATCTCACGACGCGGACGCAGGGCATGGAAGCGAGCCAGATCGTTTTGCTCGATCTGAAAACGCAGAAGGGATGGTATATTACTCCGTATAAAAAGCCGAGCGCAGATGGTAAGCTTGGTGAATATACGGTTAGGAACATAAAGGGCAAGCTACAGGATCAAATCAGCCCGGTCGCTCCGGTTGAGGGACGGGAGTTCAAACAGGAATGGAAGGGCAATGATTATACTGAGACCCAGACCACAAAGGCGACGGTCATCTCCTTTGTCTACAAAGGTAACAGCAGTGTGCCGGAGTATGCAGAGCTCAAAGAGTATAATGAGGACGGCGTGGAAACACTAAAGGTGCGCGTAGAGTACAGCAACTTTAAACCTCAGGTAGATGCAAAGTATCTGGACTTTGAGACGATTCTGGCAAAGTATGACGGCAAGACTGGCACGAGCACTGTTCAGGCTCAGGAGCCCAGCATTGCAAGCCTGATCCTCGGCTAAAGCGCGTTTTTCTGAACAAAATACAACAATAACGAGAGCCTCCCGGTGCGCCGGGAGGCTCTCGTTTCTTTGTTCCCCGTGGAACAATTTTGCATTATTTCACGGTCTCCGGCTCAAAAAAGTCGGCGTATTCCTCGGTCAGCTTGCTGCCAAGGCGGCGGATGCCGCCGTACAGGTGACGCTCCACCAGCGGCTCAAAGGCGGCAAGGTCGCACCGCTCGATGGCGTTCAGCAGGTTGCGGTGGTCGGCGATCACCTCGTCCAGCCCGCCGGTGGTCATGGTGTCCAGCATACGGAACCGGCTGTAATCGGCGTGGGCGTTCTGTAAGGTGCTCCACAGGTACATCTTGTCCATGGCGGCAAACCATGTTTCGTGGAGCAGGCGGTCTGCCTCGTAGAGCTTGTTGTAGTCGATCTCTTCGGCACGGGCCAGCGCGGCGTAGGCATCGGCCTGCCGCCGGATGAGTGCCCGCTGCTCCGGTGTGCACTTGGGCGAGAAATCCCGCAGGACGCGGGCTTCCACAGCGGTGCGCTCGTAGATGAGCTCATCCACGATCTCCCGGTTCAGCCGGGTCACAGTGGTACCCTTGTAGGGAACGATCTTCACCAGCCCGTTCTCCTGCAGCCGCTGCAGAACCACTCGGATCATGGAACGCGGTGCCCCAAAGCGGGCGCAGAGGGGGTTTTCGCTCAGCGAACTGCCCGGCCGCAGGGTCAGGTCGATGATCTCCCGCTCCAGTACCTCGTAAATTTCAGCGTCGGTCTTGTATTGCTGTTCCATATCACTCACCTAGTTGAAATGATGTATTTGCTGCGCAAATATGATGTTGTCCTGTGGACAAATGATGTTTTGCTGCTTTGCAGCAAAAATGATGTGTGTCCTGCAGACACAATGCCGGAACGATGCTGCCCGCAGGGCAGCAATTGCCGCCGCAGGCGGCTGCATCATTTCCGGCGAAGCCGGAACATCATTTGTCCCATCGGGACAACATCCTATCGCCGCAAGGCGAACCATCATTTAAAAAACTCCTTCCACGGTGCGGCGGCGGGCAGGGGCAGAGAAAAGGCCATGGGCTTGCCGGTGTCCGGGTGCACAAAGCGCAGCCCGCAGCTTTGCAGGGCAATGCTGCCCTTCTGGCGGCTGCCGTATTTGCCGTCGCCGTACAGCGGGTGTTTGCGGCTGGCAAACTGCACCCGGATCTGATGGGTGCGCCCGGTGTGCAGGGTGATCTCGGCAAGGCTGTTCTCCCCTGCCGTGGCAAGGATGCGGTATTCCAGCACCGCTTCCCGCACCCCCTTGCGGGGACGGCTGACCGGGAACACCCGGCCCTTGCGGCTGTCCTTGAACAGGTAGTCCCGCAGCACCCCGGCGGCGGGCAGCTGCGCGTCCGGCACACCGGCGAGGACCGCGCGGTACTGCTTGATAAACTGCGGCGCGGTGGCTTTGCCCTCGGCGCGGCCGTCCTGCACGGCGTAGGCGTCCTGACTTTGGGTCACCTGACGGCTTAGGGCGGCGGCAGCTGCCGGGGTGCGGGCATAGACCATCAACCCGGACACGCCGGTGTCCAACCGGTGCACCACTCCCACAAAGGCATCAGGTGCGTTCCAGTGCGCCCGCAGCGCGGCGGGCACGCCCTCCTCGCTGGAAAGCCCGGCGGGCTTGTCCAGCACCACAAGGGCGGCGTCCTCGTATAAGATCACAGCTTGCCCTCGGCCAGCAGAGCCTTCAGCTTCAGGATGCCCGCAATGGTCTTGCCGTCCTTGATCTCGCCGCTCATGACCATCTGATAGGCCTTTTCCAGCGGCACCCGGTCGGGGGTCAAAAACTCGTCCGCGTCAAGGTGCATCTTGGTCTCGTGCAGACCGGTGGCTACCCAAGTATAGATGACCTCGGTATCGTAGCCCACGGTGGGGTAGAACTCGCCCAGCGAGATGTAGTTGTCGGCGGTCAGGCCGCACTCCTCTTCCAACTCCCGCTTGGCGGCTGCAAAGGGGTCCTCACCCTTTTCCAGCTTACCGGCGGGCAGCTCCCACAGCTGCTGCTGCATGGCATAGCGGAACTGCCGCACCATGCAGATGGTGCCGTCTGCAAAATAAGGCAGGATGCAGGCACCGCCGTGGTGATGCACCACCTCGCGGGTAGCGGTCTTGCCGTTTTCCAGCAGCGCGGTGTCCTTGGTCAGGGTAATGACCCGCCCCTCGAACAGGGTCTCGCTGGAGAGAGTTTTTTCAAAGTGTACTGTATCGTTCATTTGCCTTACGCCCCTTTTCCGGCGCTGCGCCGGTTTTATGCTCTCAGTTTACGGCAAAGTGCGGTTTGTTGTCAATAAAGATATGATAAATACAAGAGGAGAGAGGAAAACCCTCTCCGTCATCGCTGCGCGATGCCACCTCCCCCGAAAGGGGGAGGTTTTGCTCTACTTACCGCCAGATAGCGAAAAGCTCCCCCTTCGGGGGAGCTGGCACGGCGTAAGCCGTGACTGAGAGGGTCGGCGGAAACTTTGTCGCACAAAACAAAAAGCACCCACAGCCATCCGGCTGCGGGTGCCTTTTTTGCGTTTTTGTGGAACATTTTTTCAGCGGCCGAAAGCGCCGCATTCACACTGTTTCCATCGTCTGTTCGCAGTTATTCTCTCGTCCGTTCACAGTTTGTTCACAAATGTATCATCTTTTTTTTCGCCGCATCCCTTGTTATTTTTATACAGATATGCTACAATTTAGATAACATATCGTCTGCCTTTGGGCGGATTTCACGAGTGAAAGGAGCCTTTCCATTATGGATCATACATATCAGAGCACCATGCTGATGCCCGCCTCCTATGCGGTTCTCTCGGAAGAAGAAATGACCTACCTCGACGGCGGTGCCGACTACAGCTTCAACGTCGGTGACTACACCGTTACCTTACACCCGGAAGTTTTGGTCACCTATGCCATGAATGTGGTGGTGAACGGCGTTTATATGCTGAGCCAGGGTTCCTTCCAGTACTTTATTAATACCTTCAAAGAGGGTCTGTCCGACGGCCTGAGCCTGACCGGTGTGGTCAAACACAATTGGAACCGTATGAATACCTGGAGCCGCGTTGCCACCGTCGGCATGGCAGGACTGGCCGGTTACTACGCTTATGCACAGGTGCGCAGCATGTACCTGTCGCTGAAGAACCTGTTCGGCTCTATGTTTGGCACTACCACGAATACCGACACACAGGATCCTTCCGTGGCCGCAGGTCTGGCCGCCTGAGTGTTTCGGGTTTCTGCCTGAAAGGAGTGTTCGTTCATGAAAAAGCTCCAACTGCCTTCGTCGTATGCTGTGCTTTCGGAGGAAGAACAGCGGACCGTTTCGGGCGGCGGCGAACTCAAGGATTCTCTGGACGATTTTTTTGGCATCCACGCATGGCTGGGCGTGGCAATAATTACAGCCACAATAATTTTCTTTATTTACAAACTTACTAAAATTATCAAAAATGAAAAAGTTGATTAGTTTAATGTTGGTCTTTATGACCTTATTATTTGTATTGGTTTCATGTGAAAGAGTTGCCCCTAACTATGCCGGCGTCCTTATGGAAAACTACGGCAAGCAAGGCAAGGAAGATTTTAAGGTGGTCTCCGGCAGGGTTTCAACGTGGGATGGGGGGACAGAGTTGTTCCAGGTTCCGTTGTTTGACCAGCGGGGAGAGTTCAGTGCACCGGTAACATTAAAGGCGGCTGATAATACTGAATTTAGCGCTCGTCCTTCATACTCTTACAAGGTAATAAAGAGTCGTGCTATAGATGTCGTATTTGATAACAAACATATTGATAAAGCCGAAACGGAAACCGGAAAAGACGGTTTTATGCAGTCATTGGAAGATAACATATTAGAACCCCGCATCTACGATCTTATAAAGGAAGAGAGCCGGAAGTACAAAACCGACAGTCTTATGGCAGATGGCGGATCGCTTGTCTTTGAAAAGCGTCTGGAGCAAATCGTTGAGAAAGAGTTTGATAAACGTGGACTGCAATTGTTAACCTTTTCCGCTCAATTGGAATTTTCAGATAAGGTTAAGGAAAAGATTGATAGCCGAAATGAGGTAAACACTAATATTTCGGTTTTAGACCAGCAGATTGAGGAGCAGAAAAAGCTTAATGAACTCGAACAACTGAAAACCGAGCAGGCTATTATCCGGTCAAGGGGATTAACGAAAGAGATTCTTTATAAGCAGTTCATTGACCGGTGGGATGGGAAAACGCCGCTTTATGGAATTGCTCCTGAGTTTTTGAAGATAGCTAAATAAAAGAGCTGGCATACGGAATCTAAATGGATTCCATATGACTCTTAACAGAATAAAACTGGACCAATAAGATGAAGATACAAAACTTTAGTATTCCCCCCGAATGTCGGCATGCCTCTGTTGAGGCTGTAGACAATAGGTTAATAATCACATTTGAACCGGAGAATCTTTCAGATTTCTTCTGTCAGGAAACGGACCATATAGAGCAGACTCCCAGGATCGGTGATTTAGCTTTGTTCTGGGATACCGCCTATAGAGGTTCCGCCATTATTGCCCGACTGATAGATGAAGACCGTATAAACGGTGTACAGGCGTATCAGGCCGCCAATGATGTCTGGTACGAAAACGCCATCCGCTTTCGAAGTGACGAACAATACCGCTTAATAACTCAAAGGCATGATGTGGAAAAAGAAAACGACTGATTTAAAGAAGAAGTCTCCTAATCTGAAGAACAAGTTGGATACTGTGTTCAGCCGCTTTATCCGTTTACGTGACGCCAGGAAAGACGGGACATTTCAGTGCATCTCCTGTGGGAGGATTTTGCCTCTGGATCAGGCGGATTGCGGGCATTACATAAACAGGCAGCACATGTCCACCCGATTCAGTGAAAAGAACTGCAATGCCCAATGCCGATCGTGCAATCGTTTCGATGAAGGCAACATGCAGGGGTATCGCCGTGGTCTGATATTGAAATACGGTGAACCTGCGGTTCTGTTGCTTGAATCCATGAAGAATCAGACAAATAAGATCTCCGATTTTGAGTACAGTGCCATGATCAAGTATTATCAGGGCGAGGTTAAACGTCTGAAAGAAGAGAAGCAGATACGCCAAATATGACATATATGGAACTTTTGAAAATATGAAAGTGATACATGTGTATTTGATCTTCAAAAAGAAGAACTACTACTTCGGTTCTCTCAGTGCCATTTTTGAGCATCTGGATGAAAACGACATAGGAATTAAGAAGCGCACATTGCTGCATCGTTCGAATGAATCCACCATCTTGACAGATAGGGCGATCATCATAAAATCAACCCTGCTTAGATGCAGGAAATCAACAAAGAAAATATGATTATGAAACCAAAGAAACAATTAATTGAAACAGCCGTAAAAGATGGCAGTATAGACAGAATGAACATGCTCCTCTCAGCCGCGCATCTGTTGAATTGCGAGGCAAACAGCCTGATAGAGGAAGCGTCCGATGTTATGTTGGCCAAGGGTCTGTTACTTGGAAACCTGAAGAAGCTGCATAACGACTTTGTGAAATGTGCTGACCGCTATTTCAAAGAGTTCGCCACGCTTGTAACTACGGATAAATCCAAGATGGATATGTTTGGCGATTTGGATGGCTTCGACAAGTCATTCAGGGAGTGGGCCAAGGTGTCGGCCGATTGGGAACCTAAAAAGGAGGTTGAGTAATGAAAGAATATATAGATTTTCTAAAAGATAAGATGGCCATTAGCCATCAAACCGGGTTTGAAGTCAAAGCGGAAGAACTGACTTCGTCCTTATACCCCCATGTGAAAGATACCGTTCGTTGGGCGGTGTCCGGTGGTTGTCGTGCCATATTTTCCAGCTTCGGCATGCAGAAGACCGTTACCCAGTTGGAGATATGTAGAGTTATAATCAATCAGTATTTCGGTAAAGCTCTTATCGTTTGTCCTAAGCGTGTAGTAGTAGAGTTTATTACCCAAGCTAAGGAGCACATGAACATGACAGTTAAGTATGTCAAGAACATGAGTGAAGTCAGAGCCTGCAAGTGTGATATAATGATTACCAATTATGAGCGTGTCCGTGACGGTGAGGACGGGGTAAGGATAGAACCTTCCTATTTCACTGTAACCTCTTTGGATGAAGCCAGCGTATTACGTGGTTATGGCACGAAGACTTATCAAGAGTTCCTTCCATTGTTTTCCGGTGTCCCGTACCGATTTGTCGCTACGGCTACACCATCGCCCAACAGATATAAGGAACTGATACACTATGCCGGCTATCTCGGTGTGATGGATACCGGGCAGGCGCTTACAAGATTCTTTCAGCGTGACAGTACCAAAGCGAATAATCTTACCCTTTACCCACATAAAGAGAAAGAGTTTTGGTTATGGGTGTCTACATGGGCATTATTCCTCACTAAACCATCTGATTTAGGCTATCCCGATATCGGCTATGAATTGCCGGAACTGCGGGTGCATGAAGAAGTGGTTGGCGTTGACAACTCCACTGCCGGCACCGACCGTGACGGGCAGGTTAAAATGTTTCGTGAAGCGGCATTAGGTTTGGCTGATGCAGCAAGAGAGCGCCGAGACAACATGGCTGCGAAGATTGCCCGTGTGGTGGAAATCATAGGTCGTCCTGAAAACAAAGATGAACATTTTCTTTTATGGCATGACCTTGAAAGTGAACGTGAGGCACTCTGCAAGTCTATTCCTGGATGTAAAGCTGTCTATGGTTCCCAGGATGATGAAGAGGCGGATGAGGTAATTGCCGATTTCAAAGATGGTCGGTTGAAGTATTTGGCTGCTAAACCTGAAATGCTTGGTGAGGGTTTGAACTTCCAGTACCACTGCCATAAGGCAATCATGTTCATCGACTACCGTTTCAATGACAAGTTCCAGGCGATAGCCCGTATATACCGTTTCATGCAGAAATACCCTGTTGACTTGTATTTAGTGTATGCCGAAAGCGAGGGCGAGATATACAAAAGCTTCATGCGGAAATGGATGCAACATAAGGAGATGGTAGCCAAGATGACCGATATCGTCCGCGAGAACGGTTTGTTCGGTTTGCAGGCAGAGGAGAAGATGATGCGCTGGATGTTCGCCAGTCGGGAAGATAAGTCCGGTAAGCTGTGGAAAGCGATCAATAACGATAATGTTCTGGAATGCCGGAAGATGGAAAGCAATTCGGTGGATTTGGTTGTAACCAGCATCCCTTTTTCCAATCATTACGAATACACGCCGACCTACAACGATTTCGGACATAATGAAAGCAACGATAAGTTCTTTGAGCAGATGGATTATTTGACGCCGGAACTGATGCGTATCCTTAAGCCTGGCCGCTTGGCCTGTATCCATGTGAAAGACCGTGTATTGTTCGGTAACGCTACGGGTGACGGTATGCCGACGATTGACCCGTTCAGTGAAATGACTGTATTTCATTACATGAAACACGGATTCCGTTATATGGGGCGTATTACGGTTGATACAGATGTGGTAAGGGAAAATAACCAGACCTATCGCCTCGGTTATACCGAGATGTGCAAGGACGGTTCAAAGATGGGTGTTGGTTGTCCGGAGTATGTTCTTCTTTTCAGAAAGCTGCCTTCTGATACTTCCCGGGCCTATGCCGATTTGCCCGTCACTAAGGATAAGAAGGAATATTCTCTTGCCCGTTGGCAGATAGATGCCCATGCAAGCTGGAAATCATCGGGTGACACCTTGTTGAGCTACGAAGATATGAAAGGTATCGGCATTGACAAGATACGTCATTTGTTCAGAAACTACGAACGCGAACATATCTACAGATATGAGGAACATGTTGCATTTGCCGAAGAGTTGGAAGCCTATAATAAACTACCTAAAACTTTTATGGCCGTTGACCCTGTAAGCAAGAAGCCTTGGATATGGGATGATGTCACCCGAATGCGGACATTAAATACCAAACAGTCACAGAAGAAACGGCAGAACCATATTTGTCCTCTTCAATTGGATATTGTTGAAAGATTGATTGAACGTTATTCAAACAAGAATGATTTGATATTTGATCCCTTTGGCGGCATTGGTACCGTTCCTTATTGTGCCATCAAATTAGGGCGTAGAGGTCTTTCCACTGAACTGAATTACGACTATTGGAAGGACAGTCTTTCGTACTTGTGTGAAGCGGAGATGGAAGTGGGTGCGCCGACGTTGTTTGACTTATTGGATAATGCCCTATGAATATCCCCCAAACCATCCCGCGTATTGATTGCAAGGCATTCGCCAAATGCGGAAAGAAGTCTTTATCCCATTGCAGGCGGTATAAACTTACGGACGAAGAGTGTATAAATTGCCGGTTGGTCCATCGACGGGAAAGAAACAATTACCGTACTTCCCCCGACGGTCGTTTAATGAAACGGTGTTCCATCTGTGGCGAGTGGTACTATCTTCACCGTTTTTACCCCAGAACTTTAAATCGGGGAGAGAAGGTCTATTCCACCTTCAGTTCTGAATGCAGAAGGTGTAAGTCTTTGAAAGCATCAACCTATCAAAAAGCAAGGCGATGAATAAGAATAAGGGAAAAGAAGAGGAAATCAGGCAGAAGGTAAAGTGTGATTGCCGGCAATGCAGACGCGCCGGCCCGGTTGAGAATTTCATGGTGTATTGCCCGATACATGACTGTGGCCGATCAACCGGCCTTAGAATGTGTGAGTATTTTATAGAGAAGAAGAGATGTTCGACAAGATAACCATAAAGGCAACGATTGACACGGCGGATATTGAGACGATTGTCTTGCGAAATTATTTGGAGGAGTGCACGGAAGGTGATGAAGTCTATTACAAGTCTACCGCTTACGCCAACTTTGACGGTTGTTTCATCGAGATTCGCGGTAACAGGTTACGGTGTACGTGTTCCATTTGCAAGCTCTATTCCAAGGGAAAGACCGGGAAACTGGATAACAGCCGCCCGATAACTTTCGCAATGGCTGTAAGGACAATCAAAGAGCTGCTGTTGAGGCTATGTGTCCGGATTGAGAATGCCGTGGTAACGTATTACGAGATAGGTATCACAATGAAGATGTCCCTTCCTGCCGATTCTTACATAAAACAGATGTATGAAGTCTCAGGAAAGCTCCTTTGGAACGATGCCAACTATTCGGCGTTCAAGCAACAGACAACGGAGAAAAGCAAGTATTTCCGGAAGATCCTGAAGGTCTATGATAAGAGCTTTGAGGCCGGGGAGAAAGGACGGAATGTCGGGGCTAACATTCTTCGTATCGAAACGATATACAAGCACCAGTCTGTTTCATTGATGGAGCTAACGGACAACCTCTTCTTGTCGAGGATCGGCCGTATATTCTATAAGGACTGGTCAGAAATATGCTTTACCAGAGAACTGTCTGCGGCCAAGGGCGTAAAGGTGTCCCAGCTTGAAAGCCTTTTTTTCTGCACGTATCCTGTTTTCGAGAAATTC